>Ga0181522_10000711_pt1 | contig 23091 bp, 18 predicted proteins | sample PEATcosm2014_Bin_27_FD_121103 | JGI IMG/M metagenome (GOLD analysis project Ga0181522, IMG submission 121103) | Peatland microbial communities from MTU Mesocosm Facility, Houghton, MI, USA - PEATcosm2014_Bin05_10_metaG | ecosystem: Environmental > Terrestrial > Soil > Wetlands > Peat | place...
GCACATCAACTTGCCGAAGCTTCGAAACAATCTCTTCAGCCTTATGCCTCTTCCTTCCCATCTCCATATCCTCCTCTGTCAAAAACATACATCAGGGAGGACCACTTCAAAGGGGGCAGATCACATGACAGTCGTCACCGTCCACTCAGGATCGGCTCCATAACCGACGTGGTCGCCGAGGAACACAATCCGCTCCGCGCCATAATCCCGTGCCTGCATAAGGCACGCGTTGTACGCCTGCTTGTTAGCGTGAATGTCAGCGAAAATGGCAATCAGCACAATATTGTCTCGGTGGCTCAATGGTGGTCAGATTGCGTCACTTGGACTTGATTCTCGTCAAATGGCATAATTGACATGACATTTCTCGCCTCCACCAAGATGATGATATCTCCGTAGCCGCGCTTCCACTAATGCCAGCGGGTCCGTTTCAAGATGAGAGGTGCAGATTACCTTTCTGAGTCCAATGCATCGACACAATTGGAGTGAACAATGGCTACCGCACCAATAGCGAGCCGCGCCAGCGATGAACCTCTCGATTTGGCGGACATGCGGCGGCGGATCAAGGCCATTTTCATCGGATCGGTCGGCAATCTGGTCGAATGGTACGATTTTTATGCGTATGCGGCCTTTGCGCTCTACTTCGCGGGCGCCTTCTTCCCGAATTCAGACCCGGTCGTGCAGCAACTCAATGCCGCGCTGCTGTTTGCGGCCGGTTTCTTGGTGCGCCCGCTGGGTGGATGGCTATTCGGTTATCTAGCTGACCATCGCGGACGGCGTGGTGCACTGATGCTTTCCGTCTCCTTGATGTGTTTCGGTTCCCTCATGATCGCGGTGACGCCAACTTATGCGTCAATCGGAATTTTTGCTCCCATCTTGCTGGGGTTGGCACGTATCATCCAGGGCGTGAGTCTCGGTGGCGAATATGGAACAAGCGCGACCTATCTCACGGAGATGGCTGACCAGCGCCATCGCGGTTTCTATTCTAGCTTCCAATATGTGACGCTGATCGGTGGACAAATTTGCGCGCTGATCGTGCTCCTTCTTCTGCAGAGGGTCTTTTTGACCAGTGATGAAATTCGCGCCTGGGGTTGGCGTATTCCCTTCTTCATTGGGGCACTCCTATCAGTTATCGCGCTAATCATGCGGCGTAATCTAGAAGAGACTGATGCCTTCAAGGCAGTGCAGAAAACAGTTAGCCGGACGTCATCGATTCGCGCATTGATGAAATATCCGCGTGAGATTCTGCTTGTCGTGGGCCTGACCGCCGGCGGCACCGCGGCCTTCTATACATACACGACCTATATGCAAAAGTTTCTCAAGCTTTCGGTAGGCCTCACTGATAACCAGACCACGACGGTGACGCTATGCGCGCTCGTCTTTGGAATAATCCTGCAGCCGATCTATGGCGCGATCTCCGACCGTATTGGCCGTAAGTGGCTGCTCATCGCCTTCGGCGTAAGCGGCGTCGTGTTCACGATTCCCATTCTTACGACGCTGCAGACAGCCAAGGGACCACTCGTAGCTTTCTTGTTAATCGCGGCCGCCTGGATGATCGTGTCGGGCTATACTTCGATCAACGCGGTGGTAAAAGCGGAGTTGTTTCCGACTAACGTCCGCGCAATTGGTGTAGGACTTCCGTACGCCGTCACGGTGTCGGTCTTCGGTGGCACCGCTGACTCGGTTGCTCTGTGGTTCAAGTCGCTGGGCCACGAGAGCTGGTTCTACTATTACCTTACCGGTATGATTGGCGTTTCGCTCGTAGTCTACCTATTCATGCGCGACACCAAGGCTGACTCGGCAATGCATCGTCACGAGTAAGTGCTATCTCGAATTTTCTGTTGGCACCCAAAGCAAACATTCATCATTGGTTTACGCGCGTCCGCTTCCGGTCATAAGCAGAAGTGACGCTGCCAATTATTGATGTTTTCTACTGCGCTATCGATCATCATGTTGACTTTCCGACCCGTTTACCGACTAGCACCATGTGCAACTCTGATGCTGCTTGTGCCAGCTGATCGCGATGCATGACATCGTCTTTTGGGATCCTGCTAACTGTCGAAGCTAGCTCACGCACTATGTCAGCGAACAGACCGAAGTTGATGTGCATGTGAATCTATTTGCGTTTTTTCCGTTCGCCGAGCAGCCGATCGAATTCCCTCTTGGAAACGCCGTAACACTCACACGAACGCTGCATCAGGCCACGCCGATCGATGATTGTGACGTTGCCACGTATGTAGCGGATGAGACCGGCCCGTTGCAGAGCGCCCGCCGCCGCCGTCACGCCGGTTCGCTGCACCCCCAGCATCATGGCTAGGAACTCCTGCGTGAGCAGAAACTCATCCGATTGCATGCGGTCGTGCGTCATCAACAGCCAGCGGCAACATCGCTGCTGTAGGGAATGAAAGTGATTACACGCGGCGGACTGTGCGACTTGGTTGAAGAAGGCGTGAACATAACGAAGCATCACCGCCTGCATCGATGCGCTGCGGGCCAGTTCCTTTTTGAACAGCGACGCCTTCATTCTAAGTCCGGCACCAGGAACCTGGACATAAACGCTTGTCGGCGCCCGGTCGTCGCCCAAAACGACGGGCAGACCCACCACGCCCTCGTTACCGATTGTTCCGACCTCCGCTGCCTCGCCGTTCTTCATGGTGTTCACTAAGGAGCCGACGCCAGTCTCGATGAAATAGACAAATTCGATCGACTTGTTCGCACGATAGAGAGACTGCCTGTACTTCAGCACAATACTTTGAAGTTGCGGGCGGAGCCGCCTGTAATCCCTGGGTGGCAGCAACCCGAGCAATCGGTTGGCATGCCGGTCCGATGTCTTGCGGCCGGCCATCACCTTGCTGCTCATTTTGATCACGCTCATATGGTTCAACTTCGCGCGTGTTGTACGCGCCTAGCCTCGGGGTCAGCAGTTTCATCCGGGATTACTCGTCAATGAAACCCTGCGATCTATCGGTTGCGAACGCTGCGCTCCATTAACGTCCGAAGCAAGGCTAATCCCTCGTACCGGACACCCGAGTAGAGGTTTAGCTCTCCCGCGGCAGCAGCATGACAGGGTTGCTGCCCTATCTCAAATGTCTGGCGTCAGACATATCGCTCGACTCCTTCCGCAAGAAGGCGCAGCGTGGGATAACGGTCCGGTCGCGATACCAAAGGACCACTCTCGCGCTTGAACTGGCCCCGTGCCCCCCATCCCACACGCAGGCCGCACTCTCGCGCACAGTTCTCCCAACGGTCGCGCGATCCGACCGTTTTTTTCGTTACGTAGGATGTCTCGGTTAGCGGTATGTGCAGGCGATTGACCGGTATCGTAAATAATTGACAATGATCGATGCAATTCGGTCGTAGCCATCGTAATAATTTTCCATACTTAATTGGTTTTAGCAGCGGCGTTTTCGCAACCTAAACGGGCGCCAGACGATGAATCGTAAAGCTCTCAACCTCGTCATCGGTGTACTCGTCGTCGGTACCGTGATTATTGGCTATCAGCTCTACCAAGGGCGGCACAAGGTAACGGGTATGGAGATCGACGTCGGCAAAACCGGCATTTCCATTGAGAAGAAGTAATGCGTTGTGTCCCCCGCCGGTGGCCGCGATGGCCCCGATCCAGCGAGCCTAACAAAGGAACCGATGTTGCCACATCCACCGTCAGCGCGCCCCGCCGATCTCGCCGTCACCTCTGGCGGTTCTTACTAGGGGGTGTCCTGGTATGCGTCGCCGTCGTTGGCTTATGGCTGCTCATTAGGGAATTGCTCAAAACTGAGCCCGCGCCGGTTGTTACCCCAATCCCGGTGGTAGCCACGACGGCCCAGACGGGCGACGTACCAATTTATCTCACCGGGCTCGGCACGGTTCAGGCCTACAACACTGTGACCGTCCATGTTCTTGTCAGCGGGACCTTGAACAAAGTCACGTTCGTCGAGGGTCAGGATGTGAAAGCCGGCGAACTGCTCGCCCAGATCGACCCCCGTCCATATCAGGCACAGCTCGACCAGGTCGTTGCCGCTAGAGAGCGCGATGAAGCGCTGCTCGCCAATGCCAAAATCGATTTGCAGCGCTACCAGGAGCTGGCCGCGCAGAAGGCGATCCCAGTGCAACAGCTCGACACGCAGATCGCACTGGTCGCGCAGTACGCCGCGACGGTCAAGAACGATCAGGCGCAAATCGATTTCGCCGCGGTTCAGCTTGATTACACTACGATTACATCGCCGATCGCCGGCCGCACCGGTGTGCGAATGATAGATGCCGGCAACATCGTGCAAGCGACTAACACCACTGGGCTGGTAGTGGTGACGCAGATTGAGCCGATCTCGGTGCTTTTCACGCTGCCGGAGGATAATTTTGGCGTGGTCAACCGACAGATGGCGGCAGGACCTCTGACGGTCACCGTGTTGAGCCGGGCCGACAACAAAGTGCTGGGTCAGGGTACAGTTCTGCTGATCAACAATCAGATCGACCAGACCACCGGCACGATCCAGTTGAAGGCGACTTTCCCGAACAAAGATCATGCTCTCTGGCCTGGGCAGTTCGTCGACGCGCAGTTGCTGGTCGAAATGCGTCACGGCGCGGTCACGGTACCTGCGGCCGCTGTGCAGCGCGGTCCCCAGGGCGTCTACGCCTATGTTATCAAGACCGATAACACGGTCGAGATGCGGCCAATCAAGGTGTCGACGGCTAATGCCGGTAGCCCCACGGCGTTGATCGAATCCGGAGTGTCCGGCGGCGAGCAGGTCGTGGTCGACGGCCAGTTAAGGCTCAGCCCCGGCGCGAGTGTAAAAGTTATTCCCGCGGCGCCTCCGCCATGAACATCTCCGAGCCGTTCATCCGCCGGCCGATTGGGACGACATTGCTAGCTGTGGGATTGCTGGTGGTCGGCGTGGTCGCCTTTCCGCTGTTGCCGATCGCCCCCCTGCCGCAGGTCGACTTTCCTACAATTCAGGTCTCTGCGACGCTGCCCGGAGCAAGCGCCGAGACCATGGCCGCGAGCGTGACGACACCACTAGAGCGGCAATTCGCCTTGATCGCCGGGGTGACCGAGCTCACCTCGACGAGTTCGCTCGGGTCAAGCTCTATCACCGTGCAGTTCAACCTCAATCGGGATATCGATGCCGCAGCGGGCGACATCCAGTCAGCAATCAACGCCGCCGGCGGACAGTTGCCAACCAACCTGCCGAGTCCGCCGAGCTATCGGAAGGTCAACCCGGCGGACTCGCCGATCCTGCTCCTGGCGCTGACCTCAGCGTCGCTGCCGCTCACCGTGATCGACGACTCTGCCGACACTATCCTAGCCGAACAGCTTTCGCAGATCAGCGGCGTTGCCCAGGTTACGATCAACGGTGCGCAGAAGCCTGCGGTACGCATCCAGATCGACCCCGCTAAAATGGCATCGCTCGGCCTCTCTCTTGAGGATGTCCGGTCACAAGTCGTGGTCGCCACGGCCGAGGCGCCCAAGGGTACCTTCGACGGCGCGCAGCAGAGCTTTGCCGTCTACGACAACGATCAGATCCTCACCGCGGCACCCTGGAATGACGTCATCGTCGCCTACCGAAACAGCGCGCCAGTGCGCATCCGAGACATCGGCCGGGCGGTAGACGGGCCGGAAAATATCAAGCTCGCTGCTTGGGCAAACGGCACGCGGTGCATCCTCCTGTCGGTCTACAAACAGCCCGGTGCTAATGTGATTGATACAGTCGATCAGGTGCGGGCGGCGCTGCCGCGCCTTCGAGCAACGATCCCCGCGGCGATCGACGTAACGATACTGGCCGATCGCACTCAGACGATCCGCGCCTCGATCGCCGACATGGAGGCCACCCTGGCGATTACTATCACCCTAGTGGTCGCGGTGATTTTCCTGTTTCTGCGTAACCTCTGGGCGACGATTATCCCCGCTATCGCCGTGCCGCTGTCGCTAACCGGGACGTTCGCGGTGATGTATCCCCTCGGGTACAGCCTCGACAACCTCTCGCTGATGGGGCTCGCGATCGCCGTCGGATTCGTGGTGGACGATGCAATCGTCATGCTGGAGAACATCGTCCGCTACATCGAGGAGGGCCTGACGCCGCTCGAGGCGGCGCTCAAGGGGGCCGGTGAGATTGGCTTTACTATTGTCTCGATCAGCCTTTCGCTGGTCGCAGTGTTTATCCCACTGCTATTGATGAGCGGCATCGTCGGCCGGCTATTTCGGGAATTCGCCGTCACAGTAACGGTGGCGATTCTAGTCTCGGGTCTCATCGCACTGACCCTGACGCCGATGATGTGTTCGCGCTTCCTCAAAAGTAGCAAAGAGGCCCATCACGGCCGCGTTTATCTCCTCTTCGAGCGGATGTTTGACCGGCTACTAGCGGGTTACGAATGGGGCCTAAAGCGTGCGCTGAATTACCGCCTCGTGACGCTTTGTGTGTTCCTCGGCACGCTTATGATCACGGTGGTCCTGTACGTTATGATCCCGAAAGGCTTCTTCCCGGAGCAAGATACGGGATCCATCTTCGGCAGTGCCGAGGGCGCGCAGGACATTTCCTCGGCGGCGATGTGGGGCCATCTCGGCGCGATGGGCACAATCGTCGGCCAGGATCCGGACGTGGCGACTGTCGGCTATTCCGCGAGCTCCTCGACCTTCAACAGCGGTACCTTCTTCATTACCTTGAAACCTCGAGCACAACGGAATGCAAGCGCTGAGCAAATCATCGCCCGGCTGCGTCCCAAGCTGGCCACCATCGAGGGCGCCAACCTCTATCTCCAGGTTCTGCAGGACATCAAGGTCGGCGGCCGTCTTGGACGAACTCAGTACCAATACACCCTGCAGGACGCCAATCTCGACGAACTCGATGTCTGGGCGCCCAAGCTCGTAGCGAAGCTCCATGGGCTAAAACAGGTCGCCGACGTTACCAGCGACCAGCAGGCTAACGCCGCCACGGCAACGCTGACGATCGATCGCGACCGGGCGGCCCGCTTTGGAATCCAGCCAACACTGATTGACGCGACAATCTACGACGCAATTGGCCAGCGCCAAGTTGCACAATATTTCACTCAGCTTAACAGCTACCACGTCGTCCTTGAGGTCGACCCGGCGTTACAGACCGACCCGCGCCTATTCGACAAACTTTATCTAACCTCGCCACTCATCGCAGGTAAGCAAGTGCCGCTGTCGACATTCGTTCGCTTGGATATGACTAAGACGGCCTATCTCGCCATCAACCATCAGAGCCAGTTCCCAGCGGTGACGATCAGCTTTAATCTGGCGGGAGGAGCGGCGCTCGGCGATGCCGTTGCGGCGATTCAACAGGTCGAGAGCGATCTCGGTGTTCCGGCGACACTGACCGGGTCGTTTCAGGGCACGGCGCAAGCGTTCCAGACTTCGCTGGCGACAACCCCCTATTTGATTGCAGCCGCGCTTCTGGTCGTCTACCTCATCCTGGGCGTGCTGTACGAAAGCTTCGTTCACCCCCTGACGATTATCTCGACACTTCCTTCCGCCGGGGTCGGAGCTCTCCTGATGCTAATGCTATTTGGCTATGACCTCAGCGTCATCGCGCTCATCGGCATCATCATGCTCATCGGCATCGTCAAGAAGAACGGCATCATGATGGTGGACTTTGCGTTAAGCGCCCAGCGCGAGAAGAATCTGCGACCGGAGGAAGCAATCTACCAGGCCTGCGTGTTACGCTTCCGTCCGATTATGATGACGACGATGTGCGCGATCCTCGGCGGCTTGCCGCTGATGTTGGGAAGCGGCACCGGCTCCGAGCTCCGCCAACCGCTCGGCTATGCCATGGTGGGTGGCCTATTGCTGAGCCAGGCTCTCACGCTGTTTACGACGCCGGTTGTGTATCTCTACCTCGATAAATTGAGCAATTGGCGTAAGCGGCAGCCAACTTTTCGGGCGGTGTCCAGCAGCGAGACGTAAGAGATGGATGACGAGTCCGAGCCGGATCTAGATCTTTACCTACAGGATTATTAAATGTGGACATAGTGAGTTAATGCATCTGATGAATAAACGCACCCGCATCAAATCGTAGGCACTCATCGGGTTCTCGGCGTGAGCACCTTATGTTGGAACGGGAGGCGCCTTTGATGAATGATGAAGCTGGCCACTCACCCCCATCAGGCGGCCACGATGGTGGGCAGGGACTATCGGCCGTTTACTTCCTGATGATCTTGGTAGTTATAGCTTTGGTGTGTGTCGGCAGCTATTTTTTCTTGAAAAAACTGGTTGAGGCGACGCGTCGGGATAATTGCTTGATATCCGGCCAGTGGTGCAGCGCGCTTGAGCGGAAACTTCATGGTCAGTGACCACCAGCAATGGCCGAGCTATGATTTGTAATGGTCGATGGGAACCAGCGATACAGTTGGATAAAGAACCAGCGGTAGTTGTTCGTGAGCCGAACGCGGCCGTGCACTTTGCGTCGTAGAACTTTCAGTAGAACTATCAACTGATGTCGGAGCTGCCACACAATTTCGGCAACGGCTGCAACGAAGCAGCCTTCCGACGCCGCAAATGCGCCCTCAACTTCTCTGACAACCATGTCACCAATCGAAGGCGCTGCCATATACCTGCACCGACTGCCACAAGGGCGTGGCGCATGCGGCGACCTTGCAACAGTCGCTGAATATTATTAAGCCGCAGTTGAGCGCTGGGCCCAAAAGATAACTGCCGAACAACGCTAAGGAGGAGCCGTGAAAGACCCATACGAAACCCTGGGGGTCGCACGTACCGCCTCGGCCGAAGACATTCGAAAGGCGTACCGTCGCTTGGCCAAAAAGTTGCATCCGGACCTCAATCCCGGAAACAACAAGTTGGAAGAACAATTCAAAGAGGTAGCCAGTGCTAACGCTCTCCTTTCCGACCCCGACAAACGTCAGCGGTTTGATAGCGGAGAAATCGACGCCTCTGGTGCGGAACGGCCCCGCCAGCGATTTTACAAGGACTTTGCAGCAGAGGCGTCTGCTGGCCATCCTTACGAGAACCGGTCCGGCTTTGCGGATTTTGCCGACTCGGACGACTTCTTTGCGGAATTGTTAAGACGGCAGGCCGAGCAGGCAAGGCGCGCACCTGGGCAGGACTTGCACTACCGTCTCGCGATCGAGTTTCTCGACGCAGTCAACGGCGTTGCCAAGCGACTGACTTTACCTGACGGTGGAACGCTCGACGTAACAATTCCCCCTGGAATTGAAGAGGGCCAAATTCTGCGGCTTCGTGGAAAGGGCGCCCCATCGGCCGGTGAAGGCGAGCCAGGCGATGCGCTGGTGGAGATTTCAGTTAGTCCTCATCGTTTCTTTTCTCGACATGCGGACGATATTCACCTCGACCTGCCAATAACCTTGACAGAGGCCGTACTCGGGTCGCGCGTTCGAGTGCCTACACCAGCTGGGGCCGTCACTCTAACGATACCTAAGGGATCGAACACAGGTGCTGTCCTTCGTCTGAAGGGAAAAGGCGTTCCGCGGCCGGGTAGCCATGGCGACGAGCTCGTCAGGCTTAAGGTCATTTTGCCATCACAGCCGGATGCTGAACTGGAAGCCTTCCTCGCCACCTGGAAACCTGAAACGAACTACGATCCTCGCCGGGATATGCAGCCATGATTATCAGCAAGCTGGAATTTTTAGATCGTACACAACTCGACCTTGAAACTTTGGAGGTGTGGATCGAGGAGGAATGGTTGGTTCCGAGCGGAACAGCCACGGACCAAGCGTTTTCCGAGGCAGATTTGGCACGTGCAAAACTAATCCAAGATCTTATGCAGGACTTGGGTGTAAACGAAGAAGGGGTGGGCGTCATCCTGAACCTTCTGGATCAGGTCCATGGCTTGCGAAGGGCACTGGCAGACATATTGCAGGCCGCGAGAAAGCGCTCCACCCGACCTGATGCAAGTTCACGGGCGAACCTGGACGAATAACCATGATGGAGGCAATTTGACGCTGAACGCGTAGCGCGCCCGCCAATGCAGCTAGCTGCGGAAATGAGACTTTCCTACCCAGTCATCGACTGAGTAGAAAATGCTAGTTTCTTCACAAGTCACAGCGCATCAAATCTTTAAAATCCCAAAAAACCAATGAGTGCAGCGGCGGCCGCACACTCATGGCAATTAGCGTATTTCCTAACGAGTTCGCCTATGCATGTTTTAAGGCAGGGCGTAAAATTGGAAAAGTTATCGGTCAGACAATTTTTCTATCGTTTGGCGGCTTACCTTCTCTCCTTTCTTGGTTGAGGGGACGCGCGCAGGATCTTTATCTCGGCGTGAACGATATGCGTCAGCATTGCTGCGGAGGCTCCGGCCGCGTCGTGGCGTTCAAGACAATTAAGAATCGTGCGGTGGTCTTGCATGGTCAATTGTTTCTTTTGTGTTACCTGTGTTCGTTCGCTTAAAACAGCAAAAATAGGACCGAACATGTCCGCCCATAGGTCACTCACTATCTTCACAATCGTCGCGTTGTGGGTTGCTTCGGCGATACGGAGATGAAATTGACGATCCGCTTCAAGGCGATCCCAGTGCGATCCGCCGAATGCCTTCTCATTAGCGTCAAAGGCATCTTGAATCGCCGACATGTTTCTTTTAGTCGCTGTTATGGCAGCAAGGCCGGCGCAAGAGGGTTCGACCAAACGACGTGCTGCCAGCAGCTCGAACGGGCTTACCCCCACATCGGCAACTTCATGCGCCTTCGTGACCTTTTCATTCTCGGTGGTGACATACGTGCCGGAGCCAATTCTGACTTCCACAAGACCCGCGATTTCCAACGCAACAAGAGCTTCTCGTATCGTGGGTCGGCTGACGCCGAATTGCCGCGCGAGCTCTCGTTCCGGCGGAAGCCGAGCGCCGAGGGACAATTTTCGGCTTCGAATAAGGTCCGCGATTTGGTCAGCAATGTTCTGATGTAGGCGCTGGGTATTAGGCAATCGCGTCAGCATCGACCTCTCCAAGTGCAGGTGGCATGGCTACGCCAAACTCATCGGCCAATCGTCGCAGGGCGGAAACGGTTTCGGGCCGCAAGGTTACGCCAGCTGAAATTTGCTGTTTGCGTAATTCAAGACCTCTTTCCCCAGGCATTCGGACGCCGGGCCCGCCCGGAATGGGCGCAGCGGAACGGCAAGAATCTACCAGCCACTGAGCTTCCCGAATAAAACGCGAAAGACCTCCAAACGAGTCGGGATTGATCAATTGAAGAAATACCGCGGCGCCATCTTGATCGACAAGGTCGGCGCGCCCGAATCCACTAAGCGCAGATGTCAGGACCTCGACGATGAGGCCCAGGGCAAAGCCTTTGTGACCCAGTTCGGTGCCTCCGAGCGGAAGTATTGCTCCGTTCCTAGTGAGGGCATCCGGATCGTCGGTTGCAATGCCGCTCGCATCGATCAGCCAAGGTCCGTTGAGTCGTTGATTACTGAGTTTCGTTCTTGCGACCATCCCGGCAGTGGTTGTCGATGGGCAGGTATCGACGACGACCGGTTCGCCGCGCGTAGGCCAGCCGGCCGCAATCGGATTTGGCGTGTAGCGCGGCTCAGAAGATCCTGCCGGCGCTACAATTCGAACTGCTGGATCGGAAGAAGCCAGCAGCATTATTAGGTTTCGCTCGGCCGCGAGCCTCGGATAAGCAGCGAGGCAGCCAATATGACCCGCGCGTCGTATTACCGCTGTAACAACTGGCGATTTTGTAATTCGCTCAAATGCAACGTTCATGGCTTCGCGCACCAGCCAAGGTCCGGGCAAATAGCATCCGTCCCACGTGAACGAGGAATCACTATCGGCAATAATGGTTGGATCGCCGTGATGCGCTATCGCGCCATTTTTAAGGGCGTCAAGATGACGCGGAACAAGCTGCAAGCCGTGGGTTGAATGTCCCATCAGGTCGCCTTCGACCAGGACTTCCGCGACGATATTCGCACGTTGTTTCGAAAGGCCTGCGCTGGAAAACAGCGCGGCCACGAACATCTGCAGCCTTGAAACCGAGTACCTCATCGATCCGCTATTCACGTATGCATTCAACCTTGCCGTAATTCTCTATCACCATTCGTTTAACATTGACAGTCAGGCCAATTTCAATAAATTGTAAAATTGGTAAGGCCAAGAACGCTCAAAGAACGGCAGGGGAGGGAACCATGAAAATCACTCGCCGAAACTTTACAACTGGCGCGGCTGCTATCGCTGGAAGCATACCGTTGATTAGGCCGATGGGGCGCGCCATCGCCCAGGTCGAGCCGATCCGCATTGGATGGCTTGCGGCGATGACGGGTGCAAGTTCTGCCCCCGCGATCGGGTTCGACCGAGGTGTGCATTACGCCGCCGAACTCATTAATGCCACCGGCGGAGTAAAGGGCCGGAAGATAGAGATTCTGACCCGCGATACGCAGGGGGATCCCACCAAGGCCGTCAATGCGACTCAAGAAATGATCAGCCAGCTTAAGGTTCATGCAATCTGGGGCCCGACTAATTCTGGCGAATCTCTGGCGGTAACGCCGATCATGGCGCGCGCCAACATGCCCAATATTCACCCTTGCGTCGTTACTGCGCTGATTGATGAGAAAAAATATCCGAACGCCTTCCGAACCTCGCCGTCACTGGGACAATGGGACGATTCGATGCGCGCCTATTGCCTCAACGTTCTCAAGACCAAGAAGATAGCCGTCCTTGGCGATACTACTGGCTTCGGATCGGCCGCTGCGAATTTCTCGGTTGCGGCATTCAAGAAAGACGGCGCCGACGTGGTTTACGCGGCCAATATTGACTACAACCAGCCCGACATGATGCCAGACATGCTTCGTGCCAAGAACGCTGGCGCGGAAGTCGTCGTAGTCTGGAGCACATCGACCGGCATGGACGCGCGCTTGATGAACACCCGCGCAGCCCTGAAATGGGATGTGCCGTTCGTCGGTCACTCGTCGATGTCGTCGGGCGACGTCGCCAATCTTATTGAGAAACGCGAGTACTGGAACAAAGTCTATGTGACCGGCTATCGCAGCTGTAGTTATGACACCAACGGCAAACTGCCACCGCGGACGCAGGAATTTGTCGACCAAATCAAGGGCAAAGTGAAGCTGTCCGACAACCTGCTGTGGTGGGTCGCAGGCGGCGTCGATGCCGTCAACTTAGTGGCCAAGGCAGTTGAGACCACCGGATCGTCTTCGGCCGATGACATCATCAAATTCTGGAATAGCCTGACGAAATATCCGGGCTACTACGGCGACTACACATTCACGCCGACGCAGCATAACGGCTATCCGACCGAAGATGTTGTGATGTCAGAAGCAAGTTCGGCCAAGGACGGCGCGTTCTCCCTCGCGCCGGGATACAAGGCCTGAAGCAAATCAGATGATTGCTTCAATTCTGGCATCGGGTCTCGCCGTGGGCGCTGTTTATGCGCTCATCGGCGTGACCTACAACACAATGTTTTCTGCATCTCGGGTCATCAGCTTTACCACGGGAATGCTCGGGATGCTCGGTGGCGTATTTGGGTCGCTGTTCGTCCTGCGTCTCGGGCTGCCTATCTGGATGGGGTTTGCGCTGACGCTGACCTGTTGCGCTCTGATCGGCGTGCTTACAGAATTCGTCGCTGTACGGCCGGTGCTAAAAAGTCTCGACCAGCATCTCTATGTGCTCACCACACTTGCGCTGTCGTTGATGATTCAGCAGTTGACCGCGACTGAGTGGAGCACCGAGCCGCAGCGCTTTCCGCGTCTATTTGATATCGGCGCCGGTGTCTTTGACGAGAAATTTTGGCTTCCGGTCGTTGCTTGCGGCATCGTGATGGGTGCATTGGAGCTTTTATACCGGCATACCCTAGTCGGAAAAGCATTCCTTGCGATTGCCGAAGATAACTTTGCCGCGCGCGCTCTCGGCTTACCCGAGCGAAACTTGCGGATCGCGAGCTTCGCGCTTGCGGGCGCCATTGGAGCCTTCGCCGGGTTTGCCGGAGGCGAATTGCTGTTGGCATTTGTCGCGAATGGAGCTTTGCTTAATTTCTATGGCTTTGTGCCAGTTGCATTGGGCGGCCTTGGCAATAATCGCGGTGCTATTGTCGCTGGATTTGCTCTCGGAATTTACCAACAAGCGGCAAATTTCATCGTCGGCGGCATATTTGCATCCGTTGCGGTCTTTGCGCTTTTCATAATTTTGTTGCTTGCGGCACCACAAGGGCTGTTTGGTGCGCCAGCGACTCGGAGAGTGTGATGAGTGGCATTAGCGACGCCCTACCGGAAATCGCGGTGAATGGGTCGCGCAAGCGCATGCGGCAAGCTCTGGTATCGGCCGGTCCGCTCATTGGAATATTCGTGTTCGCACTTACCGTGCCATTTTTCAGCAACGACTATTGGGTATTGATCGCCACGCGGGCGGCTATTTATTGGCTACTGGCCGGCGCCCTCAACTTGGTGGTTGGCTTTGCTGGCCAACTCGCGATCGGCTATATCGCACTGCTTACCGTGGGTGCCTACGTCACGACCATACTATCGACCGGCAATGTTTTGCCGCCTATTCCCCCTTTGGCGGCTTTGGTGGTCGCGGGCGCGGTTGGCTCCTTGTTCGGAGTTATCGTGGGGCTTCCTGCATTACGTCTTCGGACGTTCTATTTTGCGATTACGACATTTGGTTTTGCAACGATCGTCACACAGATCGCTCTGGCTTGGCAAAGCGTGACGGGCGGAGGCATCGGCCTAGCCGGCCCAGAATTTCCCGCGCCCTTCAATAGCAAGCTTGGCTTTTACTATTTTTGTCTCGCATTTGCCGCCTTGTGCACTTGGATGACTTTCAACGTTGCTCACAGCCGGTTCGGCCGGGCTCTCATCGCTATTCGTGATGCTGAAGTCGCTGCCGAGGCGGCGGGAATTTCAAAGGCCCGGTTATTAATTACAGTTTTTATATTTACCGGCGCGGCTGCGGCAGTCGCGGGCGGTCTATTTGCAAGTTTGCAGACTTACATAACGCCGGACGCCTTCACCTTCGACTTGTCGATTCTCTTCTTCATATCGATACTCATAGGCGGTCGCGGATCGATCCTTGGGCCAATGTTGGGTACAATGATCCTCACGGTCTTGCCGGAAATTGCTGCGCCGTTGGCGACTTGGTCCACGTTTCTTTACGCCGTTCTTTTGCTTGCGGTAGTCCTTGCAGTGCCCGGAGGAATTGCGGCACTCCTCGACTTTAAAAGCCGCAAACCGCTGCAGAGGGACCGCGTCATCATGCCACGCGGTTCTGAAATTGTGGAGGTTTTGCGGTCTGCGCGTGCCAGTGTGCCGCTCACGCTTCGCGGGGTCGCGTTGAGTTTCGGAGGCGTACGTGCCCTGGACGGTGTCGATCTCGATGTGCGGCCCGGTGAAATCCACGGCCTGATAGGTCCGAACGGCAGTGGCAAGACGACAATTCTAAATATCATATCCGGATATTATCTACCCGAGACGGGTACCGTTCGCTTTGGAGAGGACGCGCTGGAACAGCACCCCACTGTTTCACGGGCGAGCAAAGGAATTGCCCGAACATTTCAAACGCCGAGAATTGTCGGTGAAGCAACCGTTCTTCAGAACGTCCTCATCGGCGGGACGGTCCACGGGCGAGGAAGTTTCGCAGAGACGCTGCTGTCGCTAGCGCGGCACAGGCAAGACGAAGAAGCCTATCATATCGAAGGGCTGCTGGCGTTACGCGCTGTTGGTCTCGAAGGCCTCGCCGATGTCCGAGCCGATCGCTTGCAACATAGCGAGCTTCGATTCATGGAGATCGCGCGTGCACTGATGGCACGACCCGCGGTCCTGCTGCTCGATGAGCCCGCCGCGGGATTGTCCGCCGATGAGATTAAACGCCTTGGCCAACTCGTGAAGGAAATTAGTCGGTGTGGCATCGCAATCTTGGTGGTAGAGCATCACGCCGATCTTATCTTCGATATTTGCGATCATGTCACTGTGCTGAATCTTGGTCAGGTCCTCGCAAATGGCACCCCGGCAGAGATTCGCGTCCACAAGGAGGTCGTTAGTGCCTACCTCGGCGGCTGAACCACTGCTCCGCTTGAGTGGACTGAGATCCGGATACGGCAGTATCCGTGTTCTGCACGACATCAATTTTCATTTATATTCCGGTGAAGTCGTCACCTTACTGGGACCGAATGGGGCTGGTAAAACGACGCTGTTGCGCGCGATCTCGGGGTTGTTACCACGAACTGGCGAAATTCTCTTCGGCGGGGTCGATCTTAGCAATGCGGCACCGCGCGAAGTCGCGAAGTCCGGTATCGCCCATGTTATTGAGGGACACCGGATTTTTACTCAGCAAACCGTCTCAGACAATCTTATGCTCGCGGCATATGATTGTGCCGCAGCCGAACGATCGTCGCGTGTCGATGAAGCGTTATCATACTTTCCTGAAATTGCCGCGAAGCGCCACTCGCGCGGCTCAACGCTCAGTGGTGGCCAGCAACAAATGTTGGCTGTTGCACAAGGACTTGTGCGGCGACCTCGGCTATTGATGCTTGACGAACCTTCCGCCGGGTTATCGCCGGTGCTGGTCGACCGCGTTCTCAGCGTCGTCAATCAATTGCGGAAGTCGGGAACAGCGGTGTTGTTGGTCGAGCAGCTCGTGGAAAAGGCGCTCGCCGTTGCTGACCGCGTTTATGCGATGGCCAAAGGTGAACTTGTCTTCGAAGCATCCACCGACAAACCAAATTTATCTCAGCGTTTGGAAGAGGTTTACTTTGGTGACACTAAGCGGCCGATAGCAATATCGGAAACAATACATGCTCAAGGCGCACGGAACGTGGTGTAAAACAAACCGGAGGAAAACATGAAGAGGTCTGCAAGTCGCCGTCTCCCACTAGTGATGGCCGCCGTCTGCGTTGTCCTGTTCTCAAATGCAGCCGTCGCTCAAGAGAAGATCACGGTCTTTTGGAACAAAGGGTTCTATAAAGCCGAGGACGATGCATTGTTTGCGGCTGTGAAAAAGTTTGAGGACAAGACCAAGGTCAAGGTCGACCTTTCGCAATATTCGCCGCAGGACATGATCCCGAAGACGGTAGCGGCGATGGATTCCGGCACGCCGCCGGATGTGGCCTACGGCGACGTATATGATTTTCAGGTCGCGGGCAAATGGGCATTCGAAGGCAAGCTTGAGGACATTTCGGATGTCATCAATCCAATCAAGGCACAGTTCGAACCCCACGCGCTTAGCACGACTTTCCTTTACAGCGACAAAGCCAAGAAAAAGGCTTATTACGCATTTCCGCTGAAACAGCAGACTATGGAAGTCGAGTATTGGATCGACATGCTGGCGCAAGCGGGCTTTAAGGAAAGCGATATTCCTACGGGCTGGAAAGCCTATTGGAATTTCTGGTGCGACACGGTGCAGCCTGCGAGCCGTAAGGCGACCAGCCAACGGATTTATGGCATCGGCCAGCCGCTCGGCGTCGATTCGAGCGATTCGTTCTACTCGTTCCTCACCTTCATGGATGCCCACGATGTTAAACTCGTGGACGACAACGGCAAACTGCTGGTGGACGAACCCAACGTCAAGCAGGGGCTGATCGAGACATTGAAGGAATATACCGACGTCTATACCCGTGGTTGCTCGCCACCGTCGTCGACGAGTTGGAAAGATCCCGACAATAATATCGCTTTCCACAACAAAACGACAGTCATGACCCATAATGCGACTATCTCGATCGCGACCAAGTGGCTCGATGACGCCAACAACGAATCGCTGGCGCCAGACGTGCGGGCACAGGCGAAAAAGAACTACTACGAGAATATCGCCACCGCCGGCTTCCCGCATAAGCCCGACGGCAAACCGATGGTATATCGCTCGGCCGTCAAAGTCGGCGTAATATTCGCGGATTCTAAGAATCAGAAACTTGCCAAGGAATTCGTGAGTTTCATGTTACAGGAAGAAAACTTGACGCCCTATGTCGAAGGCGCGTTGGGTCGCTGGTTCCCGGTGACCAAGAAGGCGCAAGACAGTCCGTTCTGGCTCGCCGACCGCCATCGTAAATCGGTGCACGACCAGTTCAAGGCCGGAACAGTGCCCTTTGAGTTCACCAAGAACTACAAATTCACCATTCTCAATAACGAGAACGTGTGGGCCAAGGCGGCGAACCGCGTCATCAACGACAAGGTCCCCGTCGACAAAGCCGTCGACGAAATGATCGCCCGCATCAAGCAAGTCGCGGGTTAATCTCAAACTGAAGCCGACGGCCACGGGGTCGTCGGCTTCAGCTATTTGGTGAACAATGACTTCTGCGATGACGCTTCAAGAGTCCGACACGACCCAGGTCGGCCAGGCTAGAGTATGGCTGACGCCTTGGCAGACGTGGGGACTGATTCTGATCGTCCCCTACATCATCGTCTTCGCGCTGTTCGTAATCTATCCAGTCGGCTACGGGTTCTGGATCGCCCGGCATCCCCATACTTACATCGATTTGATCGACGACCCGATCTTCGCACGCACGGCCGTTAATACGCTCATATTTCTTGTCGTCGGCGTCAATCTCAAGATGGCCATCGCCATGCTGTTGTCGGGCTTTTTCATTCAAACCCGAACCTGGATCAAATGGCTGTCGGTGTTGTTCATCCTGCCTTGGGCGGTGCCGTCAATTCCAACAATTCTCTCGGTACGTTTCATGCTCAATCCGGAATGGGGCATCATTAACACGTTGATTTTCAGGCTCTCCGGCGAAGACGGCCCGAATTGGCTTAATGATCCCACGATTGCTCTGTCGATGTCGATTGCCGTCCACATCTGGAAATCGCTGCCGTTCTGGACATTGATCCTAATTGCCGGTCGGCTCGCAATTCCCGCCGATCTCTATGAGGCCGCCTCGGTGGATGGCGCCACAAACATGCAGAAATTTAAATTCGTAACCTGGCCTTCGCTGCGCACGCTTTATTTCACTTCCACCATTCTTTCGATGATTTGGACTTTGGGCGACTTCAATAGCGTCTATCTTTTGACCGGCGGCCAGCCCGCCGATCAAACGCACGTATTGGCGACGTTGGGCATTCGGTATTTACGGCTCGATCAGGTCGATATGTCGATGGCGGCGATCGTCGTCGCGTTGCCTTTTGTGCTGCCGTTGGTCTGGTTCATGATGAAACGGTTGGCCAAATGATGCCGCCCTCACTCCGAACTGCAACGACCGAAGCAAAGCTCCTACTGATCGGAATTCCGGTGGCGATCTGGACGCTGCTGCCGATTTACCACATGGTCCTGTTTGCGATTTCGCCGAAGGATTCGGCATTTTCCGGTAACCTTTGGCCGGCGCATCCGACGCTGCATAATTTTGCAGTGGTGTTTGCGCAAGAGCACTATTATTTGCGTGATTTCTGGCAGCAATTGTTTAATTCGCTTGTGGTTGCAATTGCGACTGGCGCGTTGACCTTGCTGATTGCGACTGGCGCGGCCTTTGCCATCAGCCGCCTCAAGGTGATGGGCGGGCGGATGGTCATGAACCTTGCGCTGTGCACCTATTTCATACCGGCGGCGTTCCTCGCCGTACCTATGTACCGCACCATGGGGCTCTATGGCCTACTCAATAGCAAATGGGCGTTGATCCTGGCGATGGTTACCATCGCCACGCCGTATTCGATTTGGGTGCTCAAGCAGTCGTCCGACAATCTCCCGGTCGAGTTGGACGAAGCGGCAATCATGGATGGCGCATCGCCGATGCAGCTGTTCAGGCTCGTCTATATCCCGCTGATGGCTCCCGCCTTGGTCGCTGTGGGGACCTACGCCTTGCTGCTGGCGTGGAACGAATATCTCTACGCCTTTCTCCTGCTATCTAAGGACACCGCAGTGACGCTGCCGGTTGGTCTCGGCAATTTTCTGGCGGCCGACGACTCGCCGTGGGAGTTGTTGATGACAACCGGCCTAATCTATGCGTTGCCGCCGGCGGCGATCTACTACGCCTTCAAGCGATACATGGTGTCCGGATTGACGGCCGGTGCGGTCAAAAATTGAGCGTTAAAGAGTAAACACGCGCGTACAACGACGGTAGGCAAGTAGCTGTGGTTCCTTACGTGGAAATACGTAGGCCTGGCTTAATGCTCGATTAAGTTCTCAAAGCGCAGGATTGCGCTCTCAAAAACTCGATATCGCGTCATAGAAAAATCAATAGAGCGGGCCACAACCCAGGTGGGGGGCTGGGCCTTCGCTGGCTTGCAAAACAGGATTTCGGCGCACGTCTGCGCCAAAAAAATCCCAAGCCGAGCACCCGATATGAATGCTGAGCCTAGCCATCAACATATCGTCAGACCTGAAACGAGGGCTTCTTCGCGCCAGCGATTCATTCTGATCGGTATCGCTGGCGTGACGGCAATCGTGGCAGGGACTGTGGTCTTGATCTCGATGCAGCGAGAGAGCGCGATCACGGCATTTCAGACCGCAACGACCAACCTCGGGAACGGGATGGCCCAGCAGACATCGCAAATGATCGGTTCATTCGATCAGGCTCTGAAGGACATAGTGCGTCAATTACCGTCGGCCTCAAATGCGACGCCGAAACAAATCCAGTGGGCCATGCGCTCGATCGGCAGCCACGATCTACTAGTCGATTTGAAAAAGGGACTTCGTGGCGTGAACGCGCTGGCAATGATTGATGCCGATGGGAGGATCGCGAACACGTCAGGCGCCTGGTCAATGGCTGTAACTGACGTTTCCCAGCAAGATTTCTTTGACCATTTCAAAACAAAAAACGATCAAGATGCTTTTGTCAGCATGCCAACGAGAAGCGCCGTGACCGGCGAGTGGATCTCGTATCTCGCTCGCCGGGTAAATGACGCTCGCGGTAACTTTTCTGGAATCGTTGTTGGCGAGCTTTCACTCGCCGCGTTTGAGAATTTCTACCGCGTGGCCATGCCAATACACCGATCAGTTACTCTTTTGCGGCAGGACGGCGTCGTCTTAGTTCGCTACCCGGCGCGAGACAATGAGGTCGGCAAGAAAATTCCAGAGCGCCCGACTTGGTATTCAGCCATCCAGAAAGGTGGCGCAGCGTATCACGCAAGCGACTTTTTCACGGCGACAAAAATCATCGCTTTTGTACGTCCCCTGGATAATTTGCCTCTGGCCGTTCAAGCCTCCGTTACGGAGGCCGATGTCCTAGCCGATTGGCCGAGACAGGTCATGTGGCTCGTTCTGGGAGCCATCGCAGCCATCGTCGCTTTGTTACTGCTGTTGCGGTTTCTAGCCAGACAAGTCGGGCGCCTTGAGCGGTCGCAGTCATTGCTAATATTCAAGAATGAAGAGATCAAAACCGCGCATATCCAATTCGACGCCGCCCTGGCCAACATCTCCCTCGGTGTGTGTTTTTTCGACGCCAACAAGAAGCTCATTGCCTGCAATCGGGCCTATCGTGAAATGTACATTCTGTCGCCCGAGGCGACTCAGACCGGGACGTCATTTGCTGAGATTGTCAATCATCGTTACATAGCCGGCACCCTTCCGCGCTGTACACCTGAAGAGTACATGGCGTCACGCGATGCGGTTGCAATGACCGGCGAGCGGAAGCAATCAATCGTCGAATTAGTAAACGAGCACGCCATTCTTATCACTCACCAGCCGATGCCAAATGGGGGATGGGTCGCGACGCATGAAGACATCACGGAGCGACGGGAGGCAGAGCGGCATCTTCTTTTTCTGGCCCACCATGACCCGTTAACAAGATTGGCGAACCGAACCTATTTCACCGAAAAACTCGATGAAGCCCTGGCTCGTCTGCAACGGAATGGCGAACCATTTTCAATTTTTTTCTTGGACCTCGACCGGTTCAAAAATGTCAACGACACCCTTGGACATCCGGCGGGAGATCAACTGATTCGGGAAACGGCGCAACGATTGAAGGAGATTCTGCGTGAAACCGACGTGCTGGCCCGATTGGGCGGCGACGAATTTGCGATCCTTCAGCAAGGCAAAGAAATTTCGCGCAAAAATGCTGTCGGCTTAGCTACACGAATCCTGAAAATATTTACGAAACCCTTCGATCTTAACGGAAATAAAGCTTCTGTGGGCATTAGTATCGGTATTGCGTTAGCCCCAGATAATGCCAGCACAAGCACCGATATCCTTAAGATGGCCGACATTGCTCTTTATGGAGCGAAAGCCGCGGGAAGGAACGGTTTTCTTTTCTTTGAAGCTGCGATGCTAAGTGCCGTGGCAGATCGTCATCAGCTAAAAAAAGAGCTTGAACTTGCCATTGAGCGCGGTGAGTTCGAGTTGCACTATCAGGCTCTGATTAACGCCACCACTCGCAGGCAGGCAGGTTTTGAAGCACTTGTACGCTGGCGAAGCCCCACGCGTGGTCTTATCATGCCCGATCAATTCATTCCGATAGCCGAGGAGACGGGCCTAATCTTGCCGCTTGGTGCATGGATCCTAAAAAAGGCCTGCGTGGATGCGGCAAATTGGCCGTCTCAGATGACAGTCGCCGTCAATTTATCACCGGTGCAATTGGCGCAGCCCGACCTGCTTAAAATCATCCTAGAAGCGCTCGCCGATTCCTCGCTGCTTGCAGAACGATTGGAACTTGAGATCACTGAGACGGCACTCTTCAAGAACGATGTAGACTGCTTGAATTTGATACGTCAGTTGAAACGGCTCGGGGTTTCGATTGTCCTCGATGATTTTGGTACCGGATTCTCATCGCTGAGTTATCTAACGATGATCCCTTTTGACAAGATCAAGATAGATCAGTCTTTCACATTAAATATGACCGGACGAGCCGACTGCGCCGCCATTGTTGCAGCGATCATCGCCCTCGGTCGCAGCCTCAATACTAGTACGGTTGCTGAGGGTGTCGAAACCGAAGAACAATTCCAAATCTTACGAAAGGCCGGCGTGACGCTCGTTCAGGGCTATTTGTTCGGCCGACCATGCCCGCTATCGGAACTTGCGTTTGATGATGTCGCCGCGCGACTTTTGGATGTCCAGGCTCCGATTTTGGCCATGACCGCCGCTTAACGGTGCTCATGACGGTTTTTCCTTCGAAGGCAGGGCATATGTCAGCCTCTCGGAGATCGCGCGCGAGATCACTGGCTCCCGACCGAGCGGTCCGAACTTCTTTGGCCTTCGGTCGAAGGTCCCGTCGACCTCCGAGACTAGGATTTTGCCGGCGCTCGGTGGCACGTCA
>Ga0181522_10000713_pt1 | contig 23008 bp, 21 predicted proteins | sample PEATcosm2014_Bin_27_FD_121103 | JGI IMG/M metagenome (GOLD analysis project Ga0181522, IMG submission 121103) | Peatland microbial communities from MTU Mesocosm Facility, Houghton, MI, USA - PEATcosm2014_Bin05_10_metaG | ecosystem: Environmental > Terrestrial > Soil > Wetlands > Peat | place...
AAATTGCACCATCAATTGCACAGTCAGGCACACGAAGCGTGTCAAAACCAATGCAACAATTTTCAAGTCACGGTGCAGTCGCACGGTTTTGTGCTACCGCCTTGATAGGGTGCAAGCCTTACCCCTTAGCCAGGCTAAGGTTTCACGACTCGCCAATGGCTCGCCGGAACTTGTGCGGAGTCCCGCAAGATGGTCGCGCAACGTCCGCGATGCAACCGGCAAGACATCCGGCGAGATGTCTCGCGTCACAGTCGCGCAATGTCCGCGCAACAGGCAGGCAGCCACCGACACATTGTCGCCGGATGACCGGCGAGACGACTCGTAAGATAACTTGCGTTACGCCGATGTCGGACGCGCAGCGTCCGTGCCGGAAACTTGCGAGACAACCCGCAATCTGTTCGCGCAACGGCGGCGCAACAGCCGTGCAACAGTCCACGCAACATCCCGCAAGCAACTCGTGGGATTCTCGCCCTCAGCTTTCAACCGTCACATCCAAAAATTATGAATACGCCAACCACACCACAACCGACTCTCGATCTTGAATCGTTGCGCAAGGCCATTCAGGAGTTCCGGCCTAATCCGCATCGTGTGCCATTCAACAGCCTCAAACCATTTCATGATTCCATCGTAGAACTGCGTGCAAAAAGAGCGTCCTACAGGTCAGTTGCAGAACTGCTGCAACAACACGGCGTCAAAACCAGCCGCGCGCGTGTGGCCGAATACGGCCGCATCATCCTGGACGGCGGCAAATCGCGCAAGCGGCGAAAACGAATGAAAACCGCGCCAACCGTCGTTGTCACTGCCGCGCCTCAAAATGCGCCCGCCGCAGACGTAAAGCCACCGCCGGCCACCACGACCGCGCCGGAGAGCAACGTTCCCCCACCGGCAAAAGAAAACCCGCCCTACACGTCACGCGGACCGCGCATTGCCAACGTGAGAATGATGAGTCCCGCAGAAAAGGCAGACCTCGACGCTTTCCTGAAAGCAAAAAACGCCCCAAAATCGTAACCGCCGCTCACGCAGCTCGTGGCGCGTTTATCCAATCCGGCGAATTGCCGGTTTGATTCATTGCTGTTTTCCACCCATGACCGTGACACTTCCAGCGTGAATTCCTAATTGCCATCGGTCTTTGGCGAAGCGAGCATCGTCAAGGAGGAACGACAAAACGGCGAGTCATGTTTGAGCCGTTTTTCGTAGTGTCCTTGACGACGCACAGCGAGCCATACAATGGGAAGGCGATTCACGCGGAGTTAGCAAATGGTTAGCATTGACTCCGCAACGCGGTTAGCGTCGTGGTTAGCACCGGATGAAGCAATATGGCGGTCAACACGCGAATCACCAGGTTGGCAGCGGGTGAGCATTGCGCGAAGCATTTCGCAAGATGTCTTGCCAGCAGTTGCACCGTCCAGCTTGCGGGACTCCGCGCAATCATCGGCGAGATTTGGGCGAGCCGCAGAAATCTTCCGGTCGGAAGGGGTAACGCGTGCCCTGTCTAAAATTGGTATTTGCATCATTGTTGATGAACGCGCGCCTAGCGACTAAAGGCGGCAAATAGCGGCAAGTTTTTCATGTCCAAAGGCGACAAATTGCGGCAAATTCCTTGCCGCTTTTTGTCGCATTTTGCCGCTCGGTTTCGAGCCGCGTTTTTTCCGAACGGACTCGTTAGGGGATGGTGTCTATGCTTTTTGCCGGCAGATGCAAGGCAAGACAAACGCGAGATATTCGCACTGAACGGACATTCGGGAATAATTTATCATGCTTTCTCGAACAGGCGTTGGCCAACGAATCCACCTTCCGCAATACCTCCTGGACAGGCAAACAACCCGCCGCCGGTGTGCGTGACAAACTGGTTCATCATGTCAAACTTTGACATTTTCTCGAAGAGCTTGATGAACCCGGTTCGCGGATCGCGTTGATAACACAGGAACAAAAGGCCGGCATCAAATTCCATTTCGTCCCGCCACGGCGGCCAGCGTTCGGCGGTGACATTGGCGCCGTCGTTATAGGAGTAAGGCCGGCGCAGGATTTGTGCGCCGTCGTTCTTGATCGCAGCGGCCAGGCGCACGTGCGCGTTTTCGGGAATGATGGGATTGCCGTCCTTGTCCGTCGCGTCGTAGTCGGCCTTGTCAAATTCGTTCGTTCTACCCAACGGCGCTCCGGAGTATTTGTGCCGGCCAACGGTTTGTTCTTGAAAAGCCAGATTCATGCGATCCCAATGTTCAAGCGCAATCCGAATCCGCCGGACGACCATATAACTGCCGCCCCGCATCCAGTCCGGTCCTTCGTCACCCACCCAGATGAATTGGTTCATCAGCTTGGAATCGTTGACCGATGGGTTGTTTGTTCCATCCTTGAACCCCATCAGATTTCGCGGCGTCTCTTTGGCGCTGAAATTGGCGGTGAAACCCGTCTGCACCCAGCGGATTTGCGCCACGTTGTAGGCCAGGCGCGACAACTGGCGAATGGCATGAAACGCAACTTGCGGGTCATCCGCGCACGCCTGCACCGACAAATCGCCGCTAGTGCGGCCATCCACCAGTTGGTCGCCGGGGAACTTTGGCAAATCAACCAGCGCCGCCGGTCGCTTCGCCGCAAGGCCATAACGATCCTGACCGTCCTTGATGAACAATCCCGCGCCAAAGCCGAAAGTGATTGTCAGTCGCTCGGGCGACAAACCCAAAGTATCACCACTGTCAGGTGCCGGAACGGAATCATCCTTGCCCAGCGGTTCCGCCATCTGGCCGCTGGTCATTCTGGCGGCGGCGGCAGTCCAAGCCTGCAACATTTTAACAACGTCGTCGCGCTCGATGGTGATGAGATCAAAAGCCGCGAAATAGGTGTTATGCTGCAACGGCGTTAGAATGCCGCCCTGATGCTTGCCCCAGAATGGTTCCATCATGCCTTCCTGAGCCGGCTCATCGTTTTTTTTCATCGCAGCGACGACTGCGGGCGCGCCGTGCGCGGTTAAACCGGCAGTGGCAGCAGCCATGAACCCGCACGAAAGGAAACGGCGACGGGACAAATGTATTTTTTCTTCGTCTGATTTGCTCATTTGGTCGCCTCCATAATTGTGTTCACGTCATCTTCGACGTAGTAAAAGCCTTTGCCGTCCGAGGTCATGGCAATGCCGAATAAATCGCCGTTGCCAGGTGGGGATTGCGCTTGGTCGGCATCAATCCATTGGGCATAGAGTTGTTTGCCGGTAGCGGGGTCAATTTCCACAACCTGCCCCTTCAAGGCGTTGATTATCAACAGATGGCCATTGGGAGCTGTGGTAAGCGCCAGCGGCCGGCGCAGCAGGCCATCCCTGGTCACGGTGCGACCCATTCCGGCACTGGTCGTGCGCGTCGCCGCATCAGGAATGGCGACGATTTGATTGCCGAGCGCATCCGACACATAGAGCGTGTCATTGGGGCCAAGGGCGAGACCAGTGGGACCAATCAAAAAGGCATCCCTGTCGGCGCGTTGACCAAAACCGTCAGCAATCACTGTCTGGCTGGTAATCACCGGTGGTTTCCCTTCAGGGATGGAAAGTTCAATCCGCAGCACCGTCGCTTTGTTCACTGTCACAGGATAGCCGGTTGAATCGTGGACATCGGGGCCGGGCACATCAAGGCCGGCCATGCTGACGAACAAGATGGCGTTAGTGCCGTTGTCAATGGTCGCGATATTGCCCCACGGGTCGTTGATGTTGGTGTCGGCCCAAGTCTCAACCAGTTGGCCATTGGCATCGAGCACCAACAGACCGCCCGCGCCCATTGTCCGGGTGGTGCCGTCGGTGCTGGGCGTGCTTCCGACAATCACCCAGCCGCTTTTGAGCATCGTCATAGCCGTGCTCAATCCCACACCGCCCGGACACTGCGGCAGGTTTTGCGGCAACTCGGCGAACAAAGTTATATTTTTCGTGGTTGGGTTGTAGTCCATGATGGTGGTGCCGGTCCCTTGCAAATTGGACACTTTGTTGAAATTGTCCACCAGGACATCTCCTTTCTGGATTTTTCCGGCGGAAACCGGAGCCACGATGAGCGCATACGGATTCAGATCACCGTTGTCCGCCACGGTGGAAGCCAGCGTCTTGTGATGGTGGATGGTTTCCAAAAAGCCTTTCGGTTCGTCCGCTTGCAAGGTGTTGACCGCCGTTGCGAACAACGCGGCGAAAAGGACGGATGATTTATTTATCGTGAGCATTGTCAGTAATCTTTCAAAACGAGATGTTCATTCGCAGACCGATAACGGCTTCATCCTTTACCTGCTGTCCCGGGGCATTGGGATTGGGGATTCCGCCGCCGGGATTAAAGACGTATTGAAAATCCGGCTGCAACTGGCACCAGGGCGTAAGTTGATATTGATAGGTTGCCTCCACAAACGCTTCGCCGCTGCGAACCGGGTAGGCCGAACCTGTGTAGAAGCCGGTGTCCTTGTCCAAATCGGCAGCGCGGTCGCTTACCTTGGCGTAGCCCATACCGATGCCGAATGTGTCATCACCTCGGTGGGGAATCGGTTCGTGAAAGGTGAAGCCCGCGTTCAAGCTGAAGTCAATCAAGTTGCGATTTTCCGCCGGTGTTCCCATCGCCCGCGCAAAGAAATTTATCGCTCGATCACCGTCCGGGTCGTTGGGGTCATTCCAGATCATCTGGTCCATTACCGCATAGATGGCATAATCACCCTGATGGGTCATGGGAATGCCGGTGCTGGCGGGATTGGCAAGGGACAGGCCCGTGTTGTCGTATTCCTGGTCTGCAAAGTTTTCCGTGTCATACCAAAAGCCCAGCCTGTAAGTGCCCGACAATGACTGCGATTGGTCGGCGGAAACCATCGAACCAAGCGATGGATAACTATATTGCACCTCGGCGATGACGAGCGCGCCGCCGTTCATTGGGAAAGTGGTTCCAGAAGGATTCTGCTTTTGCGGGTCACCGTTGTTATTCGACACCGGGCTGCCATTGAACACGCCTGCCAGAAAAGTCAGCGAATCAATCGGACGTATCCGCACACGAATCCCCGACACGGAAAGCGGATAGGCCGGACCACCGCCTGGCATGTCTGCCGAAGGCACCATTGGCCAGCCGAACATGGTGTTGACGAAAAGCAAGGCGTTCTGGCTGACCATGAACTCTTGGTCGAGGCTTTGCTGGCCGATTTTCACGTCGAGCCGGTCTTCTTCGAGAAACTTCTGGTCATACCAAAGTTCCCACAAGCGGGTCGCACGGTCTGCTTCGATTCCGCTGGCAGTCTGCAAAGTATAAAGATTGTCTGCACTTAAATTGCGACCATGAATTTGAAGACCACTGACGTTGAAGGTGCCGCCATACAGGTGAAAGGCCCGTTCTGTATCCAACTGCAAAATCATCTGGGTCAGGCCATCGTAATCGAAGCCTTGATGGACGCCCCCGGACACGTTGCCCAGCGCCTCGCTGGTCTCCAGAATGGAGAGTGAGAGGCCGTATTTGCTCAACCACGGGCGCAGTCCCCACATGTCACCAAGCAGAGTGTCTCTTCGAGAGATGCCGGTGAAAAATCCTGTCGCTGCTGTTGTTTCGTTGGTGGTGGAAACGATGGACGGCACTGCAATCGTCGGTGGCGTGGCCAGTGCAGGACTGACAGACGCCAAAACCGCGCCTCCCAGCAGGCCGACAAAAGATGCCCACCCGCACCAACAACTCACAAAAGTAACGCCTCTCATTTGCCCGCATAATATAGAAGCCCAAAAAAACACGCTGCCGCTGGCTTGCCATTCTTTGTCGGTGAATTGCCCTGAATTTTCACCAATCCCACGTCACGCCGCCGTAAAACGAACGTCCGTCGCCCGGATGAAAAAGTTGTGAATTGGCATCCGCATCTCCAATCGGATCAACTGAAGCGGCATAATTTTCATCCGTCAAATTTTTCGCTTCGACAAAAACTGAAAATTTAGATTTTCCAAAATCAGTGGAATAACCGATTTTGAATCCGAGCAGCGCGTAAGCTCCGGCGTAAAGCGTGTTTGCCTGGTCAACCGGATAGCTTGTGAGGTTGCATTGCACATTCGGCCCGGCGTAAAAGCCGCACGGCGCTTCATACATCAATTCCGCTTCATAAACATGGATGGGAATCGCGGCCAGACGGTTGTTGCCATAAACCGGATCGTCCACAAAATGAAAATCGTTGAGTGTGTAGGTCTGGTTTAATTTCAACGACTGGCCATTCGCATCGCCGACTTTTTTTGAATTCCAAAGTTCAATGCCGAGGCCAGCCTCAATGCCCTGATGATACGAGCGCGCGACGTTGACATCGCCACGGTCTTGTCCCAGATCATCAAACAAGTCCTGCAATTCATTCCGAACCCATGAATGGTAAAGCGCCAAGTCCCAATCAAAACGTCCATATTTGCCGCGCGTGCCGGTTTCAATCGTCCACGCGTGTTGCGGCTGCAATGGCGTATAAATCAAACTCACGCCGGGGCCGTCGTCGAAAGTGACCATGTTGTCGAATGACGGCGGCTGAAAGGTGCGGCTGAAATTGATGAACGCTTGGCTGTCGTCATTCAATTGGTAAAGCAAACCGATTTTCGGATTCAATCCCCAAAAATGTTGCTCGGCTGACTGGTCGCCATCAACCGTGCCGTTGAAGTAATCGTAAAAATGCCGCAGCACATAAATTCCCTGAAGGCCCGTCAGCAGCGAAAGCTTCTCCGTCAGGTAGTGCTGGTTTTCCAAATACACTGGCACGTTGACCGACAGTTCCAAATCCTTCGCGATGGTGTCTCCCTCTGCGCCGCTCATATTTGCGTAATTGTGATCCTGCTCGGTTTCAAACGCCGGACTCAAACCGAGCGTAAGAATATTTTGCTGTCCGAAAAGCAAACTGTGCGTGACGGAATTCAAATTGATGCCGCCGTCGTCCGCATGATAGTTCTGGATGCCCTGCTCATAATCATTCGGATCATAAAAACCTTTCTCCAACAATTCGCGATGCCACCAATAAATGCTGGCGTCCAGTTCCTGTCCGTCTTTTTCATAACTCATTTTGTCGGCGAGCCGGACATAATACCATTGTTTGCTGTAATCCTGCGGAGCCGCAAGCGGATCGGCCTGTTGCGGGTCAGCCTGCATTTGTGATTGCGTCAATCCGCCGGGCAACTGGCGATTTTCCTGATCCACCGTCAGGTAAAAACGGTTTTCAAGGTTGTCGCTGATTTTGTCTCCGATGTCGGCGAACAAAAGCTCGGTGTCCTCCTGGCTGTGCGCGCGATAGCCGTCGCGGTAACGTCCTGACAGCGATGCATAATAATCTAAATTCCCGTCAACGCCGGCGGCACTGGCCTCGCCGCGCACGAAACCGTAACTGCCTCCTTCAAGTTGAAGCTGATACGACGGCGCATCGTAGCCAGTGAATGGGACGAGATTGATCGCGCCGCCCATCGTCAACGAACCGTATTTGAAAGCAGTGGCGCCGCGATACACTTCCGCGTATTTCAGCGTGCTGACATCAAAGTCTTCAATGATCGTCTCGCCGTCGCCTTGATCGAAGCTGATGCCGTCGAGCAAAAATTCCACGCCCAATGGCTCGTCGTCCGATTCGATGCCCGAACCGCGAATTGAAACCTTGGACATTTCCACCCCGTTTTCACTTTGCATGAACAGTCCCGGCACGCCCCGAAGCAAATCCAGAAAATTTGACACGCGGCCTTTTTCCATTTCATCCGCGGTTTTGATGGTGAAGCCGCCGGGAATTTCTTTTTTCTGCACGGCAGCTTGATCGGCGGAAGGGGAGGTCAATGATGACGGCACAGCGTTTCCGATGACGGTGATTGGGGGCAGAACCGTTGGCGCGTTTGTGGACGAAAGTTCGACTGCCTTTAGAATTTCCACCATAAGCAACTGCCCAAGCATGACAGAAACAAATTTTCGTCGGTGCATATCAGTGTCGAACCTAAATCAATCAAACTACGCTGCATATTGCTCCAGACCAGTGTGCCATCGGCATCAAGCGGCCATGTTCTTGTAGCGTTCAGAGACAAAATCCCAATTGATGACATGGAAAAACGCGGCCACGTATTCCGGACGCCGATTCTGGTATTTGAGATAATAGGCGTGTTCCCATACATCAATGCCGAGCAGCGGTTGCTTGCCTTGACTGATGGGTGAATCCTGATTGGCCGTTGGCTCGATTCCCAATTGCTTGTTTGCATCCACCACCAGCCACGCCCAGCCGCTGCCGAACTGACCGGCGGCAGCTTTGCTGAAATTCTCCTTGAACGCGGGGAAATTTCCAAACGCAGAATCAATAGCCTTCGCTAAATCGCCCGTTGGTTCGCCTCCATCCTTTTTGAGCATTTGCCAGAACAGGGAATGGTTGAAGTGACCACCACCGTTATTGCGGACCGCCGTGCGGATTCTTTCAGGAATCGCGTTCAAGTCTTTGAGCATGGCTTCAACGGACATTTTCCCCACGTCGGGGAATTCGGCGACTGCCTTGTTGAGGTTGGCAACATAGGCGGCGTGATGTTTGTCGTGGTGAATCTCCATCGTGCGCGCATCAATGTAGGGTTCAAGCGCGTCATAGGCGTAGAGCAATGGCGGCAGTGTGAACGGCCCGCTCGGTGCCGCTGCTACAGGCGTGGTGGAGTTGGTTTGAGCAATCGCGCTTGGCAATGTGGCCAGCGCGACGCCGGCGAGCGCGGTAGTTTTTATGGCTTGGCGCCGGGTCATCATAATTTCTCCTTTGGTTGGGATTGTTGTTCGGTTTCGCAAATTAGCCCACACACTCGCATGGGTTTTGGATCAACGCGGTCACAGTAAGCCGTCATTGGCCGTTCATCAAGAGTCGGCTGGCCACTGTTCGCAAATGTTATCGAGAGCTTGAATCCATTCATTGTCGAGTCGGTTGGCGTGCGGCTTCCATTACGGCGTCGGCAAGTTCTTGCGGTGTCCATTTGTTGCCGTCCAATTGCCGGGAAATTCGCCCTTGCGTGTCAAGAACAACGGTTCGCAAACCGTGTCCCATGATATTTCCGCCTTCGCGCATGATCATCAAGTCAAGGCTCGGAGCAAGATTGGCGAGGGTTTTTGCGGAAGCAGAGGCGAAGAGCCAGCGGTCGTCGTCGCCGCCGCGATAAACGGTGCCGTAATTCGACAGCACTTCAGGCGTGTCAAAATCCGGGTCGAAGGAAATGGAAAGAAATTGCCAGTTGGTGGGGGCATCGGCTGTCGCCAGAATCAATTTTCGCGTTTCAAAGAAGTTATTGCTCATGCGCGGGCAGTAATCCGGCAGGGGACAGCGTGTATAAAAAAATGTGAAAGCCACCACCTTTCCCCGGAAGTCGGCGAAGTGAATGTGCTTACCATCTTCCGCCGTCAGTTCGTAATCCGGCAAAACATCTCCCGGCTTGAGTTCGGAATCCAACGTGTGAAGCACGGGCATGGCATTGGTCAAGGTTTTCGCAACGCCACCGACACGATGGATGTTTTCGACCCAATCATCTTTTTCAGTGACGACGAGCGTGAACGTGATTTGATCACCGGGCGAAATGCCGTTCAGTTCATTGGTGTTTTGCACGGGAAAATCCATCGTCATTTCCATCATGTAACCGGGAATGTTTTGATGATGAATTGTAACAGTGCGCTGGTTGGGCGCAATTTCCTGCACGACACCCTGAGCGGAGTAAGACTTGGTATTGGGGTCGCTGGAACTTGGTGCGGCGGAAACGGAACTGCCAAGGACGGTTAGAAACAACAGAACTGCACGGCAGAAATTCAGGCTTTTCATAATTTTGGTTGTCGTAAACGATTAATTTCGGCGACGACGGCGGACTCCACTCCATCGTTCAAGCCGTCAAAATAAGCTCGCACCTGACCTTGCGGGTCCACGATGGCGATGCGCTCGGTGTGTGAGAAATTCCCCGGCATATATCCAAACTGATTGTCTGTATCCTGCGCGAGGAAACTCGTTCCTATCAAACCATACAACTCCGATTTATCGCCGGTGAGAAACAGCCAGCGATTGGTGTCCGCCCCGAAGCGCGCGGCGTATTTGGCGAGCACGTCCACCGTGTCATCGCGCGGATCAACCGTCAAGGAGACGAGTTTGACATCCGGCTGGTTCGTGGTGAGTAGCTGGATTTGCGTCATGTGGCTGTTCACGGCGGGACATGTGAGCGAGCAACTGGTGAACAGAAAATCCACAACTAGAAATTTGCCGGCCAGTTCTGACTGCGTGACCGTGCGGCCTGTGCGGTCGGTAAGTGAGAAATTCACCAGTTGTCGCGGATGATCCGGTGGGATGACGACGGCTTTTGGATTTTCTGCCGGCACAGCCTGCGTTTCATCCCGGCTGTTCATCGCGAAGAGCAGGAAGCAGAAGCCGGCTCCAAAAACCAAAGACCCGACGATGGCGACTGTGGCAAACAATCGTTCTTCATTTCGGATCTTGCGTTGTTTGGAACCGGCTTTTCTGGACATGCAATTTACTTTTTCAATTTGGCTTCGGCATCGGCCAGTTTTTTCACGTATTTGTCCGACTCTTTATCAAAGTCCGCTTCTTCGGCTTTGTCGCAGACTTTGATTTGCTGGCCTTTATACACGAAAACGCATGGCTCGCCCATCTCGCCGAGTTTCATGCCGCAGACTAGGCAGGTGTCGAGCGGATACGGCTTCACCGGCGCGTTTGTGGAATTGTCGGCGCGAGCCGACAGCGGGATGGCGGCGCACGTTGCAACGAGGATGATTCCGATGATCAATTTCAGGTTTTTCATATTTGGTTTCGGTTGGGATATAATCAAAACATCCAGCTTACGCTCAACTTGTAGAGCACCGATGCAGCCATTTGATTGCCGGTGAAGTGTTGAAAAACAGGCAATTCCGCGTCCGCGTATATCATCACCGGGTGAATGTGAAATTCGATTCCCGGCGAAAGCATCAAACGCTGGTAGCCGGAGTCGGGTCCGGGGATTGGCCCGTCGTTGTCGTTTGCACCGCCGGAGGCGTTGGCTCCGCTGTCACTGCTCCGGTAGGAAAAGATTGCCTGCGCCACCGGGGAGATTTGCACGCGACCGAGCGAGAATCCCTTGTAATCAATCCCCGCCGCCGTATCGAGTTCGACACCCGGACGATATTGAACCTGCGTCAGCACCGGCACGTCCAACAGTCCCTGCGCGAACCAGTCCCATTTTTCATCTTTCGTGATGTTGCCGCGATAAAACCCCCCGATCAAAATGTCCGTGCTGCCGGTGCCGATTTCGCTGTCACGGTCAACGTCGCCCCAGGCATTGTTGTAGGTCCAATCGCCGGTCGGCAGCTTGAGGCCGAATGTCACACCCGCGGATTGGTCCGCAAAAAACCCCGTGTAAATGCCTTCCAGCCGGATGTCGCCGAGAGCGCCCCAGTTGATGGTCGTAACGGTATTGTTTGGAACATTCGGATTGCTAGTAACGGTTTTGAACGTGCGATAGTCATAAGGAATTTCAACCTTAAGCCCCCAACTGTCATTGAACATATATTGGAAACCGGCGGTGATGAAGTGCGTCTCAATTTCCTTGTCGCCATTATTGGCCGCCGGTGCCTGCGAATAGCCACTCCAGTTACGGTTTTGGTCCTGATAATCGTATTGCAGCCAGGCCATCCCGCCCTGGCCGTTCGGAAGCATCGAACTTGTCGCCACGTCAAAAACGCCGCAGCCGCACGCGCAGGCATGGACCACGCTCGGCGCGAGCACTCCAGCCAACAAACCACAACCCACTTTTACCGCTGCTGAATTATTTTTTTTATTTCTATTTTTCATATTCAAATTTCTAAATTGCGAGAACGCGCCACGGCGCTCTCAAGGTTAAAGGAAAACATTTCTGCCCGTGCCAACACGACACGGGCAACCAACTGCGATTGAATCAGACGAAGAATCCGCGCGGCGGGGGTGTCGGCGGCTTTTGAGTGAGCGAATCGGCGAAAGTGTCCGCCTGTGGCAAAAGTTGAAAATGCGATGGAGCGATGATGGTGAAATTTTCCGGCGTGGGTGGAAATTCCATTTTCTTTAACTCCAGTGCGAAGTCATTTTTCTTTTCCGACTTTTTTGCGGCGGCGATGGCCTTGCAAAGGCAGCAGGGATGTTTGCCATCAAACGTGCGGGTTACGGATTCGGCGAGCGAGTGTGTGCGCAGATTATCCGCAAGCATCGTTGTCCACGCAACCGTTTGCAGCACCGTCCATTGTGCGCCCACCGTCACGACGAGCGCAACTATCACAAGAAATTTGCCGAAACGGACAAGCACGCTGACAACCTCCATTACTATTTTTCAGCCGGCACTTCCCTGACTTTCTGTTCGAGAAATTTTTCTATGTGGCGGTCCAGATCGGACAGGCTGCCGGCGCACGTTGCCGCTTGAACACGCTCCACCATTTCCGTTGACCAATCTTCTTCTTCCACCTGCTCGTTGATGAACCACTGCATGAGCACTTGTGCCGGATAATCTTTTGCCGCAATTGCCGCCTCGTAAACAGCGTTGACACCGAGTGTGTTGGCGTGCTCCTGCGATTGCGCTTGTTGGGCGATTTCCAGCAGCGTCTTAAATTCCTGTTTCGGAGCGGGCACCGCAGCCACTTCCGCCGTCACGCCGCGGTCGGTCAGGTGTTTGAGAATTCGTTCCGCGTGCGTGCGCTCCTCGCCCGCCTGCTTGACAAAGTATTTGCCGAAGCCCTTGAGGTTTCGGACATCGCACCACACGGACAACGCGAGATACGAATGCGCGGCGGCGAGTTCCTGGTTGAACTGACGATTAAGCTCGTCACTCACTTTTTGAGGTATTTTTGATTTAGCCATATTGATTTTAATCATAAGGCTTCATGGCAGGTGTGCCAGCGCAAAGTTGCGGTTGCGCCCCGGTAATCCGCCCGGTCGCATCTTTTACAAACACAAAAGGTCTTGCTACAATATTCCCATGATGCCGGCATACACGCCCAAGCCGGCGGTGAACAGGACGATCAAGCCGACCAGCCACGCATACCACCCTTTGAGCCGCCACGGCTCCGGCAGCGCCTTGCGCGCCAACAGGTATAAAAAGCCCAGAACGATTGGCAGCAGCAGGGCGTTCATCACATTCACGCTGACGGCAAGTTTCACCAGATTGACGCCAGAAAGCACGATGCCCGCTCCAATCAGCAAGCTGACCACATAGATGCCGTAGAACCAAGGAGCTTCAAAGGGATGGTGCGCCAGCGAATGTTTATACCCGGTTACTTCTCCCAAACCCCAAGCCGCCGTAAGCGAAACGACGATGGTCGCCACCAAAGCCGCGCCCAACATGCCCATCGCGAAAATCACCTTGCCCCAAAAAGAGCCAAGGAAGGGAATCAAAGCGTCGGCGATCTGCTGCACGGTATCCAACGAGGCATTGGGATTTTTGGCGCCGATGGTGGTGGCGGCCAGAATCAGAATCGCCGCCATGATGACCTGGGTTACAACAGCTCCGATGGCGGTGTCCCAGCGGGCCGGCTTGAGGTGGGAAATATCCAGCCCCTTGTCCACCACGGCCGATTGTTGATAGAAAATCATCCAAGGCATGATGACCGCCCCCACGTTGCCAGCCAGCAGGAATAGATATTGCCGGTCGCCCAGCGGCATGTGGGCCATGCCTTGAAGCATCGCCGTTCCGCTGGGATGCGACACAAAGGCAACCGCGACGAAGGCCAGTTCAAAAAGGCCGATCAAAATTGCCACCAGTTCCACCCGCCGATAGCTGCCGGTCGTCGCCACCACCACCAGGAAAATCACCGTCAATGAGATGCTAATCCACGGCGAAATGCCGAAAAGCAGTCCCACCCCGGCGATGCCCGAAAATTCGGTCAGCATTGCGCCCACGCAGGACACCAGCAGGGTGCTGACGGACAGCCAGGCCCAGCCCTTGCCAAAACGCTCGGCAATCAGTTCTCCGTGTCCCTTGCGCGTGGCCAGTCCAAGCCGAACAGTCAATTCCTGCACCACATAAAGAATGGGCATGAGCAGCAGTTGCAGCAGCAACAGGCGATAACCCCATTGCGCGCCGCTTTGCGCCGCCACGATGGCGCTGCCGGCGTCGGTGTCGGCCAGCATCACCACCAATCCAGGTCCAGCCACGACCAGCGCCAGTTTCCAGAAGGGAATCTGCCGCAAAGCCGGCGCCGGCGGTTGTGATTCTTCCATTCCCAAGACGGTTTTCGTGTCAACCCTATCCGTTCCCAAAATGATATTCGCTGGATTCATGCACGGGCAGAATAGGCTGTGTGGCAAAATTGTGCTGTCGGCGCGTTGCCATTATTTGACGGGAGATTGCGCTCTTTACCTCCACGCCTCCGCTCCAAGAGCCTGTCCGGCCTTGACCAGTGCCAGAGGATTTTTATCCCGTAACGAGATTTGAACTTTACTGAAAAGCCGACGACCTTCGGTCGGTGGGGTCGGTATTCACTTCAATCTCATCGTAACGATTTATGCGGTAGATGATGATTGAAGCGGCCCAACTCACCACAAAGACTCCGACGATGGCGAAGCCGATGACGCCAAAGTTATCGTTCAGGGAGCCAATCATGTCCCAGATGACTCCCTGCATCTTAAAATGACCGCCAATCAACCCAAGCACCTCGATTCCGCCAACCAGCAAGGCCACCAAGACCGAAACCAAGGTGATGGTCATGTTGTAATAAAGTTTGCGGATCGGTTTCACAAAGGCCCAGCCGTAAGCGCCAAGCATCAGGATGCTGTCCGTCGAATCAATCAACGCCATGCCCGCCGTGAAAAGCGTCGGGAAAACAAGGATTGACCAGATGGAAAGTCCTTTGGTGGCTTCCGTCGCCGAAATACCGAGCAAGCCCACTTCCGTTGCCGTATCAAAACCGAGGCCGAAAAGAAAACCAACCGGATACATCTGCCAGCTATGCTCAATCAATCGGAACAGATTTCTAAAGATGCGCCCGAAAAATCCGCGTTTGGCGAGAATTAGGTTCAGGTCTTCATCCACAAATTGCCCTCCTCCTTTGACGTGTTGGAAGGTGCGATAGACCGCGATGAGGATGATGATATTGGCGATGGCGATGGTCAGTAGGAAGAATGCGGAAATGGAAGTCCCGATAATCCCACCGATGGATTCAAAAGAACCAAAGCGATTTTTGATTGCGGCGGAAGTCAGGGCGATGATGACCGACAAACCGAAAACAATGGTTGAATGGCCGAGGGAAAAAAAGAAGCCGACGCCGACGGGCCGTTTGCCCTGCTGCATCAATTTGCGCGTCACATTGTCAATCGCCGCGATGTGATCGGCATCCACGGCATGACGGAGGCCAAACGTGTAGGCCAGGAACGCCGTTCCTAACAGAACCGGATGATTATGAAAGGCAATCAGTGCCCAAATCCATGCCCCGACGTTAAAGCCAACAAGCAAACCATACAGTGAAACAATCCGGCCTTTCACGCTGACTGGAACAACGGGAGCAGCTACAGGAATTGCCCCGGAGGAAGCCAGCCCACTATCAATTACATTGTCTGCAACACGCATAACTTTCAGCTAATACTTATCGTAATACTATTTTCATGTTGCGTAACACTTGTGGAGTTGGTAACACCATTGACGATGAACGTAACACTTATTTCAAATCCGGGTCAAGTGCCGTTTTTACGCCGCGCTTGGAGAAGCAGGCTTCACACTGTGACCATCGGCCTTGGCGGGCTGCTTGTGGCTGCGAACATCGTCTGCGCCGAAACCATTACCAACCTCGATGCCGCCAGCAACACGGTTTCCAATCAACCAGCGGTAGTCACCAACCAGGTCGTCCGGCTGCCGAACATTGTCGTGATGGGACGCCAGGACAGCATGATAGGCATCGCCACTTCCGCTAGCCAGGGCACGACCGGCGCGGCGCAACTGGCTGACCGCCCGATTTTACGGAGCGGCGAAATTCTTGAAACTGTTCCCGGCGTCATCATCACGCAACACGCCGGCGGTGGGAAGGCGAACCAGTATTTTCTGCGCGGCTTCAATTTGGACCACGGCACGGATTTCGCGGTGTTCCTTGACGATATGCCGCTTAACCTGCCGTCGCACGCGCACGGCGAGGGCTATTCCGACATGAACACGGTCATCCCGGAATTTGTAGAGCGCGTCAATTATGAAAAAGGCCCGTATTACGCCGACGTGGGCGATTTCGGTTCGGCTGGAAACGCGCATCTGGTGTTTTACAAAACGCTGCCGCAGGATTTTGTTACCATCGAAGGTGGAATGTATGGCTACGAACGCGGTGTGTTCGGCTTTTCTCAAAAACTTGGCGCGGGCAACATTCTTTATGGCGGCGAGGTGTATCACGACGACGGCCCGTGGGTGCATCCAGATAATTACTGGAAGTTCAACGGCATTTTGACCTACAGCCAGGGTGATGACGCGAACGGCTGGAGCGCGACGTTTCGCGGCTATCACGGCGAATGGAATTCCAGCGACCAGATTGCCGCCAGTTTCGGGCGGACGAATTTATTTGGCGCAATCAATCCGACGGACGGCGGCAATTCGCAGCGTTACAGCCTGCAAGCCGAATGGCATCGTCAAAATGGAAGCTCCGAGACCAAAATCACGGCCTACGCATTTTATTACGACCTCGATTTGTTTTCCGACTTCACTTACTTCCTGACGGACACGAACAAAGGCGACCAGTTTGAGCAGCAGGACCAGCGCGAGGTGGCCGGCTTCGACGCGCGCCACGCGATTTTCAGCCAGTGGTTCAATCGCGACGTGGAAAACACATTCGGTTTGCAAATCCGCAACGACTGGATTGACAACGGCCTTTATCAGACCGAAAACCGCGTGCGCGTGAACAAACTGGATTCGGCAACCGGCACCATTCTCCCCGCCGACACGGATGTGAATAATTTGACGGACACGCAGATCGGTTTTTGGGTGGAAAACAAAATTCAATGGGCGGAAAAATTCCGCTCCGTCGCGGCGCTGCGCGGCGATCTGGATTATTTTGATGACACCAGCTTGAGCACTCCGGCCAATTCCGGGACAGCCGAAACGTTTCTTCCCGGCCCGAAGTTGAGCTTGATTTTCGGACCGTGGGACAAAACGGAATTATATGTGCAAGGCGGGTTTGGTTTTCACAGCAATGACGGGCGCGGCGCGACGCAGACCATCGAGCCGGTCTCGGCGGATAATCCCTATCCCAATACGCCGGCCTCAAAAATTCCCGCCCTGATTCAAACCAAAGGCGCGGAAATTGGCGTGCGCACGCTGATTGTTCCAAAACTCCAAAGCACCGTGTCGCTCTGGTATCTTTATAGCGCTTCCGAGTTGGAACAGGATGGTGATACCGGCGGCACGGTTGCTTCACAACAGCCGAGCAATCGTTACGGCATCGAATTGGCGAATTTTTATTCGCTTACCAAGCATCTGTCGCTCGATCTCGACGCGGCGGATTCCATCGCGCGTTTCACTTCGGTTGATTCGGACGACGCCGCACCAGGCAGTCCCGGCGGCACGCGCGTGCCCGAGGCGGTTGGGCTGGTGATTTCATCGGGCATCACGCTGCATGATTGGCATGGATTTTCGTCGAGCCTGCGGTTGCGTTATTTCGGCCCGCGTGATTTGACTTCGGACGGAATTTACCGCTCTGACCAAACAATTTTGGTGAATGCGGAAGCCGGCTACCAAATTAACAAGATATGGCGCATATCCGTCGAAGCTCTGAACCTGCTCGACCGCCACGACCACGACATTGATTACGCCTACACCTCACGGGTGACGCCGACCGCGCAACCAGTGTTCCAAGATGTTTTTCATCCTGTCGAACCATTTCAAGTGCGGGTCGGCCTGACTGCGCGATTTTAACGCTGGCATTAGAACACGGGTTGCAAATAATCTGAACGGATGAATAAAGAAACCGTCAGCCGTTTCAGCATATCCCTGCCGCCGTCGCTGCTGCGGCAACTGGACGAGATGTCGGGTGATAAAGGCTACGACAACCGGTCGCTGGCCATCGCCGACATGATTCGCGACCGCCTCATCGAACACCGGCAAAAATTTGGCAACGAAGACATTGCCGGCACCATCACGCTGGTCTATGACCACCACAAACCGCACCTTCAAGCCACGCTCACAGACATCCAGCATGATCATCACGATGTGATTCTTTCAACGGTGCATGTGCATCTGGACCACCACAATTGCTTGGAAGTCCTGCTTGTGCGCGGCAAAGCAGCAGTCATCAAAAAAATCGCCGACGAATTGATTTCCGCCAAAGGGGTGAAACACGGCAAGCTGACCGTAACGACGACCGGTAAGGATTTGCCATCCTAGGTTGGAATTGCCAAAAATCCGTTGCCGCGCTAGGGGTGTCAGAAAAATTACTGTGGAACGGAAATCAAGCGTATGGCTGAACGTGACGACTTGATCAACAAGTCGTCGTCTTCAGCGCATACAGTGCCGGACAGCAGCCCATTGTTTGATAGAACGCTTGGCTGAAATGGCTCAAGCTGTTGTAGCCAACTTCCATCGCCGCCTCGGTCACATTGGATTTGCCGCTCTTGAGCAATTCAGCCGCACGCTCCATACGAAGTTTTCGCAAACACTGCGGTATGGTCATGCCTGTCTCCCGCGAAAAGGTCCGGCTCAAATAAAACGGGCTGCATCCAGCCTCGCGTCCAATTTCCTCCAACGTGGGCGGTTCAGCCAAATCCCGGCGCAGAATGGCCACAACCCGATCCACACGCTCCCGCACCATCCGTTTTTGCCGGTCGCAAAATAATTCGTCCTCGCCACGCCGCCCGAAGAAAAAATCTGCCATCAGTTGCAGCACCTTGCCCTGATACCACAGCCGTCGCGCACCCTGAAACGAAGGCGGACGCAAGAGTTGAGAAATCAATTGTTCCTGTTCTGTGGTCAGCCGGTGGATTTCACCCAACCCGGCGGGAGACGCACTGGCAAGCAGGAATTTTTCCACCAAACCATGAAGCGCACCATCGCATTGGAACAAATGCTTGCGCAGAAAACGGGGGGAAAATTCGACGGTAATGAAACGGTGCCGCTCTCCGGGCTTTCGCCAGGCGCGCAATTTATTCTTTCCCGGCGCGTAAAACCCGGCCGTCAACGGCTCAAAATCCACGGTGCTGGATACACAACGAATAGAAGCGTGCCCGGCCAGATTCAGGCAAAGTTCCAAGCTGTTTGGATGAAAACTGCGCGACCACTCGAAAGTAGTGCTGGCATTCAATTCAAAATCGTGCCACTCAATGCTAATACCCAATTCCTTGAAATTTCCATAAAGTTGCCGCCAGCCTTGAGTCGGTTGCCAGACGATTGCCTCGCTCAACGGCAAAGGAATCCCATTCCCAATGGAACCGAATAAAAGACCTAATACCACGTTCAGTTTGATATTGCACTATTATGGGGATATGGGTAAAGCTAGGGGATGCCGAAGCGATACCATCTGAACCGACCTGATTTGGCGCAAGCAGTGGCCGTTGAATTGCGGACCTGCCACGATGTCAAAAGCCAACAGCGCCTGTTGGCCGCAAGACTGGCCGCCAGCGGGCAGTTGACCGCCGCGCAGATTGCCGAGCAGTTGGGCATCAGCCGGCGCCGTTTTTTCGACTGGATGAATGCGCTCAAGGACGGCGGGGTGGCTGGATTGCTGGAGCGTCAGCACGGTGGCGGGGCAGTGGCGCAAGTGCAAGGCGATGCGCTCAAAGAACTCCTGGCCGGACTACAATCTGGCCGGTGGAAACGGGCTAAGGAGATTCAACACTGGCTGCGGGAGCGGCATACGATCCGCCTCAAGCTGGCCGGGGTGTATTACTGGCTGGGAAAATTGGGCGGGGTCTTGAAAGTGCCGCGCAAGACCCACGCGCAAAACGACGCGGCACAGGCCGAAAAGTTCCAACAAACGCTCTGCGAACAGTTAGCGAGCTTGAACGTGGCTGGTGGAAGACCAGTGCGCCTGTGGGTGGCCGATGAACACCGTTACGGTTTGATCCCGGTGGTGCGCAAGTGCTGGACGCTGCGGGGTGTGCGTCCGACGGTGCCGTATCGAACCAAATATGAATGGGGTTACCTCTATTCGGCCTTGGAAGTGGATGGGGAAAATGCGGCGGAGTTTTTGTGTCTGCCGGAAGTGAGCTTGGAGATGAGCGGTTTATTTCTGGCGCATCTGGCGGCGAGCGACCCGGGAGCCGAACACGTTGTCATCTGGGATCAAGCGGGGTTTCATCCCAAACCCCAACTGCATTCCGTGCCGGAGCATGTGCATTTGGTGTCGTTGCCGCCGTATAGTCCCGAACTCAATCCGACGGAGGCCATCGGTGATGTGATCAAGGATCGGATCGGCAATGAGCTGTGGGAGAAGCTCGACGACTTGGAGCAGGCCATCGGCGAGGAACTGCGCCCGCTTTGTGAAAATGCCGAAGGCGTGCGGAGGTTGGTCTCTCACCCTTGGCTGGTCGAACAAGCAAACGCTACCGCAACCTAGAATAGTGCAATTACATGCTCAAAGTGGTATAACTCCGGCGCGCCTCGTTTCGTCCATTGTATGGCTCGCCTGTGCCTGTCAAGGTTGTCCAAATAGAACAAGGCGCTTTCGCGCGGGGTTTTCCTTATGTGGCTCCACCTTGACAGTGCTCGCCGAGCCGGGGACGTGGCTGGTTAGGAAGGCGCGTCGGGATTTCCAGCCGGAGATTTCTGCAAGAATATTCAACCGCAAGCCATCCGTAGGGCGGCATCCAAGCCGATGGCGGGAAATCCAGAAATACAATTTCAAGATTTATGGTTGACAACTGTATCTGTTATGCTACGATAGGGAATATGCCGTTTATTCAGTTTCCATTCATCGAAGTGCCGAAAGGCCTGCACAAGCTGGTCGGCGAGCCGACGCCCGGCACGCGTGCCTATCGGCGGGAGGGAACCTTCAAGGAATGCGGTGAGTGGCTGGAAAAACTCGGTGAGTATTACAAAGGGGACGTGGGACTTTCAACCAGCAGTGTCGTTCTGTTCGTTCCCGTCTCTCGCGCCAGTGTCTATAAACGCATCAAGGAAGGCAAATTGACGGCCTTTTTCTTTTACGTCACCCACGAGGAAACTAGGTTGTTCGGCGCAAAGCGCAGAGCCAAAGAGCGCCCCTTCATTGTCGTGTCGGTCAGTGAATGCAAAGCCTGGGCAGAGGAAATCAAGCGCCGAGTCGGGTTTGTGGACGACCCGGATGAGAGCTTGTTTAAGGAAAGTGAACGTCTGTTGCAGGCGGGCGGCGGGGATGAGCCGACGGAGCAAGAAGCCAAGGAAGCCAGGGAATTCACCGAACGCGACCCGAAGGACAAAGGCAATCGGAAGGTGAAATATCAAAAGGAACGAAGCACCATTTACGAGGATTACAAGCAGCAGGATATGCTTTATCTACTGACCGAATTGAAGGCGGCAATGGCATCTCCTGAAAAAGCCGCTGCCTTGCGGAGACGACTGCGAAAGGGCGTGGAATGGGACAAGGAAAACAAGACTTGGAAATTAAAGGAGGAGAAATGATGTTTTATGCCAGTCGAGCATCAATTTAATGACCGTCTGATACGGTTCCCGGAATTGGAGAAGATTTTCGGCGTGTGCAAACGGACGGTGAGACGGAGGGCAGAGAGTGGCGAGTTGCCACCGTTGCGGCGCATTGGCCGTGCAGTGGGGATGCTCGAAAGTCAGGTCAAAGCCTATTTCCAAAAGTTGAGTCAACCGAGTTAATCGAAAGGAGCATGAACTATGGAAGCCAGAATCTATAAACCAAAACGATTGCAAAACGGCAAGCGCGTGACCGCCCGGTTGTATCGGGCGCGCATCAAACTTGCCGGTGACAGCAAGGTGCGGGACATCGCCTTGCAGGTGTCCGACAAGCAGGTTGCACAGCAAAAGCTCAACAAGCTGATTCAGGAATTGGAGCACGAATCGGCGGGACTGATTCCGGCGAAAACAGAGCGGGAGACGGCGCAAAGTCCGTTGCTCGATCTGGTTTCAGAATATGTCAACGAGTTGACCGTCCTGGGGCGGTCGGGAGACCACCTGCGCCATGTGGACAAACGGTTGCGGCGGCTGGTGCGGGAATGCGGTTGGACGAGATTGGCCGACGTAACGCCCGCCTCGTTTCAAGCGTGGCGCAAGGAGCAAGCCCACAAAGCACCCAAGACGCTGAATGAATATCTGGCCACGCTTTCAGCCTTTTGGACATGGCTCCGCAAGCAAAGCCGCGTCAGCGTGAATCCTTTTGAACTGGTGGAACGGACGGACACGCGCGGCAAGGAACGGGTTCAACGACGGGCATTGTCGGATGCACAGGTCGTCCAGTTGTTGAAAGTGGGACAAGAATCAACTGGCCTATATGCTGCCCTTGTATGCGGGTTTGCGGCGCACTGAAGTCAAAACGCTGCGCTGGTCGAATCTGGTGCTTGGCGAATCCGGCGGATTGCTGCGGATTCATGCCGCCGTGAACAAGAACCGGAAAGAACAGGCATTGCCATTACATCGTGAGCTGGCCGAAGTATTGCAGCAGCAGAAACCGGCGGACAGCAAAACGGACGAACTGGTGGTGGTCAACGGCGTTCCGAAAATGGAGCAATTCAGGCAAGACTTGGCAAAAGCGGGCATTCCGTTTCTGGACGAGCGCGGACACCGCATGGATTATCATGCTTTGCGGACGACATTTATCACGCGGCTTTCGACCATGAAAGTGCATCCACGCTTGGCGATGGAACTGGCGCGGCACAGCGATATGCGTCTGACGATGAAGACCTACACGGACGCCGGGCAGTTGCCGTTGCGCGAAGTCATGGACACGTTACCGGGTTTTGGCGGGCGGACTGACTCCCGAATAGACTCCCGAACTTTAGGCGCGTCACGTCAAACGGTGTCACAAGGCGTCTCTGAAAATGGGGAGATGCAAACTGAAAATCACATTGAAAACATTGGCGAAAGTCATCGTGACTCACAGCTTGTCACCATGAGTCACGAAAAGTCAGAATGGCGGAGAGAGGGGGATTCGAACCCCAAATCACCGCTTTTTTG
>Ga0181522_10000714_pt1 | contig 22990 bp, 14 predicted proteins | sample PEATcosm2014_Bin_27_FD_121103 | JGI IMG/M metagenome (GOLD analysis project Ga0181522, IMG submission 121103) | Peatland microbial communities from MTU Mesocosm Facility, Houghton, MI, USA - PEATcosm2014_Bin05_10_metaG | ecosystem: Environmental > Terrestrial > Soil > Wetlands > Peat | place...
CCGGCGCGACCCTCGACCTGCTTGAGCACGATGTGGGGTGCTGATCTGACCGAAATTGCCAGACACCGGAAAGCCGAACCGCCAAAGTTGATTCATCTGGTGCGGGGCGACTTGGACTGGATCGTGATGAAGGCGCTGGAGAAGGACCGCACGCGGCGATACGAGACGGCCAATGGTCTGGCGGTGGACATTCAGTGTCATTTGAAAAACGAACCGGTGACGGCTCGTCCACCCAGCGAACTTTACCGGGTTCGGAAGCTCGTTCAGCGAAATAAATTTGGCTTCGCCGCCGCCGCGCTGATCAGCGTGGTGCTGGTGGCCGCCACGGCCATCAGCGCCTGGCAGGCCGTCCGGGCCACTCGGGCCCAGGCCCAAGCCACCGAACGCCTGGCCGAGTCCGAAGCCATCTCCAAATTTCTGACCGAAGCATTTCAGAGTCCCGACCCTGCCCGCGACGGCCGCACCATCACGGTGGCCGAAACGCTGAACGTCGCAGTCAAGAAGTTGGAGACCGACCTGGCCAGCCAGCCCGTGCGCCGGGCCACCCTTGAGGCCACGCTTGGCAACACGTACCACGCGCTTGGGCTTGACCCCGAGGCCATCTCTCTGCAGGAAAAGGTTCGCGACTACTACCTCGTCATTTATGGTCTGGAAAACACCAACACACTCAAGGCGATTTTAAACCTGACGCTTTCCTATGAAAGCGCCGGTCGCCGCGACGAGGCGCTCAAACTCCGGGAGCAAGTGTTGCCGCTCTACCGCAAAATATTAGGCCCGGAACACCCCGACACGCTTATCGCGCTGCGCTACCTGGGAAATTCGTATCAAGATGCCGGTCGCCAGGACGAAGCACTCGAGCTGAGAGAGCAGGAGCTGCCAATGTGCCGCAGAGTGTTCGGCGCGGAACATCCCGATACGCTGAGTGCGATGCATACCCTGGCAGATTCGTACTTCTTAACCGGTCGCTTTGCCGAAGCGCTTAAGCTGCGGGAGCAGGTGTTGGCGCTCCGCCAGAAGGTGAACGGCCCGGAACATCCTGCAACGCTCCTGGCCATGTCAAATCTCGCGGATTCCTACGACGCCGCTGGACGCCTCGACGACTTGCGCAAGCTGCGGGAACAGGTGGTGATGCTCAGCCGCAAAGTGAACGGCCCGGAACATCCCGACACCCTCAGTTTCATGGACAACTTGGCAGATGTTTACGATAAGGTCGGCCGCCGAAGCGAGTCGCTTCAGTTGCGAGAGGAGGTGCTCACGATCCGACGCAAGGTGGAGGGACCTGATCACCCCTGGACATTTAGCGCGATGGACAATTTGATGAATGCGTATGACTTGGCCGGTCGCCACGATGATGCACTAAATCTAGCAGAGCAGATGCTCTTGCTCCGCGATAAAGCGCTCGACAAAAAACACTTCGACGAGACCTTGCCGATGCAAGACCTGGCAGATGCTTACCTTGCCGTCGGTCGCAACCAGGAAGCGATGACTTTTTTGGAACAATACTGTGCATCGAATCCAAAGGACACTGATGCCTCGCTTACCCTGGCCACATGGCAAACTTGGTTCGGCCACGACGCCGATTACGAAGCCACTCGACGACGACTGATGCAACAAGCGGAAGGGACGGACCAAGCCACCACGGCGGATCGCGCAGCCAAGGCGTATTGCATGCGGCCATCCACCGACGCGGCCCTACTGACGAAGGCGTTCAATCTCGCTCAACAAGCTGTGGAACTGGGGAAAAGCGACCCGTCGCTGCTGTGGTTCGAATTGGTTCTCGGCCTAGCTGAGTATCGCAACGGTCAATACGCAGCCGCCACGCAAACCCTGACCCTCGCGGAGCAGATGGCTCGCGACAATCACGACCTATCGGTTGATACCCAAAACGAAATTGAGGGAACCGCGAGCCTTTTTCGCGCCATGAGTTTGTTCCATGAGGGCAAGTCAGAGGATGCTCGCAAGCTCTTCAGCCAGGCCGAGGCACAGATACCCCCGATGCCCAAAGATGAGAACAAACCGATGGTTGCCGGCAGACAATTGAACCACGACATGCTGATTTGCTGGCTGGCCTACAAGGAAGCCAAAGCCCTCATTGAGGGTCCCTCCGCGACGGCTGCCAAACCGCCGGTACAGAAGTGACTTTCCCCGAACCGGCTACCTATCAACCTTGGTGGCGCTCTCAACGCGAAGCCCCCACGCCATTTCCAAGCTCATGCTCTTATTTCAGGGTTTCGGGCCATTCAGCAGATTCTGCAAAATAAATTGTCCCTTTCGTCCAGGAATTTCGCACTGGTTAACGGTGAGCACATCGGCTCATCCACAAAAATGAATATTAACCGAGAAAACGCCATTGTGATTGACCTGAACCATGTCCAGAAAGTTTAAGGAAGAAATTATGAAAACTAAACTAACTCGCCTGACCACTGCGCTGGCACTGCTGGTGCTCGCCGCTCTCATCCTTCAACCCTCAACCGCCCATGCCCAGGGCACGGCCTTCACCTATCAGGGCCGGCTCAATGCCGGTGGTGGTCCGGCCAACGGCAGCTATGACCTGACCTTTACGCTGTTCAGTGTGGGCAGCGGCGGCAGCGGCGTGGCCGGGCCGGTAACCAACAGCGCCACCGGCGTGACAAACGGCCTGTTCACCGCCACGCTGGACTTCGGCTCCGGCGTCTTCAACGGCACCGGTTATTGGCTGCAAATCGGTGTCCGCACCAACGGCACCGGCAGCTTCTCCACCCTCACGCCACGGCAGCCGGTGACGCCGTCGCCCTACGCCATTTACTCGGAGAACTCGGGCGGGGTTAACAATTCCAGCATTTCTGCCCCGCAATTAAACACGGTTGGTTCCCCAGCCAGCGGGCAGGTGCTCACGTTTAACGGAAGCAGCCTGGTATGGACGAATCCAACGGCCGGCGGCGGCGTCTGGTCGCTCACCGGCAACAGCGGCACCACCCCCGGTGTGAATTTTCTCGGCACCAGCGACAATGAGCCGTTGGAGCTGTGGGTCAACGGCGGCCGGGCGTTCCGCCTGCAATCCGGCCTGAACGACCCCGATATCATTGGCGGCGCCCAAAGCAGTATTGATCCTTCCGTGTCCGGCGCGACCATCGCCGGTGGCGTCGGCAATACTATCGGTGCCGGTAACGACTATGCCACCATCGGCGGCGGGAGTGATAATACCGCCTACTATGATGCCACGGTGAGCGGCGGTTACGCCAACAGGGCGACGAACAACGAGGCCGTCGTCGGCGGCGGTTATAACAACACCGCCGGCGGCAAAGAGGCCACGGTTTCCGGCGGGGCGCAAAACACGGCCACCGGTCCCGGCGGCTTTGTCGGGGGCGGTGGTTATGACGGAATAAATGTGGCCGGCAACAAGGCCAGCGGTCCGGCCTCCACGGTGACGGGCGGAACTGGCAACACCGCGAGCGGTGAATATGCTATCATCGGGGGCGGAGCGAACAATGCCGCCAGCAGTGAAGGCGCGTTCGTCGGCGGCGGTCTCGATAACACCGCCAGTGGTGAACTCGCCACGGTGCCGGGCGGCTCTCTGAACCTTGCGTCCGGCCAGTATTCCTTTGCGGCTGGCGACTACGCACAAGCCATCAACGAAGGTGCTTTTGTCTGGGCCGATTCTGAAGGCACGCCCTTTTTTTCCACGGCCAACAACCAGTTCAGCGTGCGCGCGAATGGCGGCGTGCGCTTTGTGACCGGCGGCATGGGCATGACCATTGATGGGGTGCCGGTTGCCACCGGGGGCGGCGGAGGCGGCGGGTCTGGCTGGAGCTTGACGGGCAACGCCGGCACAACCCCAGGTGTAAATTTCCTGGGCACAACCGACGACGCCGGGCTGGAGCTGCACGTCTATTCACTTCGCGGGATCGGACTGAATTATTCCAGCCAAGGCCCGTTAGGTATCAACAACGCCACCGACGCGAGCATCAATGTGAATAGCGGCTTCTGGGAGAATTTGATTTCCGCCGGGGTTGTCGGGGCAACCATAGCCGGTGGCGGCGAGCAGCATTACGACGACCTCACTGGCGCTCAAAACATGCCAAACTCTGTCACTGGGAATTTCGGCACCGTCGGCGGCGGAAACAATAACACAGCAGGCTACGGTGGCACAGTGCCCGGGGGAATTGATAACACCGCCAGTGGACAATCGTCGTTCGCCGCAGGCGAAAACGCCACCGCCAGCGACAACAACTCGTTCGTCTGGAGTGACGGCACACGGGGTGCGGTTTCGCAAGGGCCAAATTCATTTGCGGTCTTGGCCACCGGCGGTGCCTTTTTCTACACCACGACCAGCAGTCTGAATGTGGAGGTGGATCCCGCGGGCGATGTGGATTTTGGCAGCAGCACCCGGCAGATGCTCAATCTCTACAGCTCGCTTTACGGTATTGGCGTGCAATCCTCGACGCTGTATCAACGCACCGCCGCTGGCGGCGGCTTTGCCTGGTATGCGGGCGGCGTTCATAACGACGGCCAGGACAACCCCGGCGGCGGCACCACGGTGATGACGCTTGATGGTTCCGGGAATCTGAACGTCACCGCCAACGCCAGCGTGTGCAGCTTGACCATTCGCGGCGGCTGTGATCTTGCCGAGCCGTTTCAGATTTCCGCCGCCGACCAGGAAATCCCGCAAGGTGCGGTGGTGGTGATTGATGAGAAGAATCCCGGCCACTTGAAATTAAACGACCAGCCCTATGACTCCCGCGTCGCGGGCGTTGTCAGCGGTGCCAACGGCATCAATCCCGGGATTCAAATGCAGCAACAGGGCTTGCTCGAAGGTGGGAAGAACGTCGCACTCTCCGGCCGCGTCTATGTCCAGGCGGATGCTTCCAATGGCGCGATCAAGCCGGGCGATTTGCTGACTACTTCCAGCACGCCCGGCCACGCCATGAAAGCAACCGACCATGCCCGAGCCACCGGCGCGATTCTCGGCAAAGCGATGACCGGCTTGAGCGAAGGCAAAGGCATGGTGCTGGTCCTGGTTACCCTGCAGTAGTTTGGCGCTTGCTGAAACTCAAACCACGAAGGTATGACATGAAAATTCAACTCTTAAGATTCGGCGCGAAGGCTAAATGGGCCGGAGTGTTGTTCGTCGCCTGCGGACTTTCGTTTCCAAGACCGGCGGTCGCTGTCGGAAGTTGGTACCCTGGGCCAATACTTCCGCCAAACTCCATTAACCTCATGTTATTGCTTTCGGATGGCACGGTCATGGCTGCGAACAACAATGATGTCCAAGGTCAGGTAGGAAACGCCTGGTATCAATTGGCGCCCGACGCCTTTGGCCATTATGTCGATGGCAATTGGAATAACCTCCCATCAATGCAATACACCCGGCTGTTTTACTCGTCGGACGTCCTGACGAATGGCTCCGTTTTTGTGGCCGGCGGAGAGTACGGCACTGGCGGGCCCACAGCGGAGATATACAATCCCCTGGCCAGCCCAAATCAGGCGTGGACTCCGGTGAATCCGCCGGCTGCCCTCATTAATCCCGCTGCCGGAGAGGGCATCCTCGACGCTGAATCAGAGACGCTGCCGGACGGGACCGTGCTGATCAGCCCGGTTAATCCCGGCACCAGCAAAGGAACCTTGATATTCAATCCGAGTGAAATCACCTGGTCTCCTGGACCGCCAACCGTCCTGCAATTTGGTGAAGAGACTTTTGTAAAACTGCCGGACGGCAGCATCCTCACGATTGACCCAATAATAACCTATGCCAACGGCGTTTCCGGAAATGGGTTTGGCACCAACTCGGAGAGGTTTATTCCCGGCCCGAATCCCCGCTGGGTTTCGGACGCCAACCTCCCGGTACCCATGTATGCGACGCTGACGGGTTACGTTGGAGAAACCGGTCCCGGCTTCCTGTTGCCGAACGGCACGGCGTTTTTCCTAGGGGGTGCCGGGCATACGGCCATTTATACGCCCTCACCCCTTGGTGGAACCAATGCCGGCAGTTGGGTGGCCGGCCCCGACATTCCCGCCGGGATGGTTGCCGCCGACACTTCCGCCGCCATGATGCCCAACGGTAAAATTCTTTGTGCGGTCTCGCAGCCGCCTTATATTAACAGCAATGGCAAGCCCCAATGGCCCGGCGTGACCTACTTTTATGAATATGACTACACCGATCTCTCCCAAAGCCCGTATGGCTCCTTTACGCAGACCACGGCTCCACATCCCTTCGGTCCGCCGCCTTTTAACTTCGAAGACGCTTATAGCTATCAAACCGCCATGCTGGTCCTGCCGGACGGTAATGTCCTGTATTCCGAGTGTGGTTGGCTTTACCTTTACATACCCGATGGCTCCCCGGTGACTGCCGGAAAGCCGGTCATATCCACTGTCACGCCAAACACCGACGGCTCGTTTCATCTGACCGGCACGGGACTCAACGGCATCTCCACGGGCTCTTCTTATGGTGATGATCTACAGAATGACACCGACTATCCGATCGTAAAATTTACCAACTTGAGCGATGGCACCGGCCATGTCAATTATGGCCGAACCTACAACTGGAGCAGCACCGGGGTGATGACGGGAGAAAAAATCGTGACCACAGAGTTTACCCTTCCTCCGGGGCTGATTCCAGACACGTATGCGCTGAGTGTCGTTGCCAATGGCATCAGTTCAGATCCGGTCACTGTTTACGCCCCGGTTTGGGTTGATTTCAATTACAACGGATCGACGCAAAATGGCAGCTACAGTTACCCCTTCAGCACGCTAGCCCAGGGTACGAACGCCGTGTCCAATGGTCGAAACATTTATATCAAAACCGCCGGCTTGAGCCATGAGACGATGACGATTTCAAAACCAATGACCATCATCGCCGTTGGCGGCCCCGTCACCATCGGTAGTTGACCCGCGCAACCCAAAAAACATTCGAAACAAAGTTATGAAAACAATACTTGCAACTTCCCTCGCCCTGCCGCTTTGGCTGTTTGCGCTGGCCGCCCACGCGCAATCCTTCTCGATTGACTGGTATAAAATCGCAGGTGGAGGAGGCAGCAGCACCGGCGCCACCTACCAAGTCACCGGCACCATCGGCCAGCCGGATGCGGGCGGGGCGATGACCGGCGGCAGTTATTCTTTGACCGGTGGATTCTGGAGTCTCATTTCCGTCGCGCAAACGGCGGGACTGCCCAATCTCGTCATCACCCATTCGGGCAACAGCGTCATCGTCTCCTGGCCTAACACCGGCAATTACACCTTGCAGCAAAACGCCAATGTCGCCCTGGCCAACGGCTGGGCTACCAGCGGCTATACCATCACCACCGCCAATGGCACCAACAGCATCACCATCTCGCCACCGACGGGAAACCTCTTCTTTCGCTTGATCCCATAACAATCTCAAACCTTAAACCCTTCCCCACAAAATTATGAATGGTAAATCCACGCTCAAACTGATCGTCATCGGCCAGCTACTGTCAGGTCTTGGCTTCTCCGCCTTCGCCGCCGGTGGGGGAGTGCAATATTTCGACGTCAATGGCACGTCAACCGGCTTCGGGTCGCCCTCCGCCACCGGGCTCTATGACCAGGCCGGCACCGCGCTGGCGACGACGGCGCTGGGCACTGGATATACCAGTGGCGCGACCGTGGCCTCGGTGGTGGTGGCGAGTGCCACCGGCATCGTCCCGGGAGAGACGATGACCGGAGCAGGCGTTCCTGCCGGCGTGCTGGTTACCGGCGTCAGCGGAACCACGGTCAGCGTCAGCAGTTTTACTTCAACGGCGGCGAGCAATGGCAGCTATGCTTTTGGCTATCCTTTGTCCTGGAGCACTTCCGGCGCGGGCAATGCGGCCACGACGGCCTTTGTGAGCGGTGGCACCATGACGTTTGGCGAAATAGCGAATGATACTTCGTTGCAGGGCACGTTCACGGTTGCATTGGACGCCGCCGGCCCCGGCAATGTTTTGGGCGGCATCACCGTCAACAGCACCGGTGTCAATGTCACTTTGACCGGCTCTACGGGCGTCCATCCGGCCGCCTCAACCATCTGGACGGTCAATGCGGGTTCTGAGTTGATCGAGGACGACACCTCTGTGGCACCGGGCGGGATGAACTTCAACAACCAGGCGGTTCAATTGCAGGGCGGTGGCACCATTACTTTCCTGACCCCCGTCGGCAACAACAGTTCCTCCGCCCTGTGGACTCAAAACATGTCGGGCGGGGGAACGGTAAATTTTAACTCGAACGCAACGGGACCTTCCACCTTTGGCGGCTCTTACAAGCTGGAGAATGGCGTCTTGAACTTCGCGACGGCGGCGGCCTGCGCCACGGCCTTTAGCGGCTTCCAGCCGACCAGCACCTTCATAATTGGTTCCGGGACGACGATTGACAACACCAGCGGCACCGCTGCGGTGCTGGACCTTGGCAGCGGAAGTTACAACATCACCGGAAGCGTCACCTTTGCCGGCAGCAGCGGCCTGGACTTTGGCCCGGCCAATGTGAACATCATTGGAAGTTCAGCGGCAACCATAACAGTCAATGGCAATTCTCTAAAAATTGGAGGAGTCATTTCCGGCTCCGGCGGCGCGGGCCTGACCAAAGCCGGCATCGGCAACCTGGTGCTGAACAACACGGAGACCTACACCGGACCGACCACCGTCAGTGGCGGCACCCTGACGCTGGGATCAAACGGCAGCCTTCCCACCAGCTCCTACATCATAGTAGAAAACGGCGCGACCTTGGACGTTTCAGCATTGGCCAGCTTGCCGCTGAATGCCAGCCAGATCCTGACGGCCGAAGGCGGAACGGCAATCATCAACGGCAATCTCGTCATGAGCGCCGGGAGCCAGTTGGTAATGGAAGAAGGTGCGACGCTGACGGTGGTCGGCGGAGTGCTGACCATGAACAACAATCCCATCACGATAACCGGGGCCATCGTCCCGTTGTCGGCGAACACCTACCCCCTGGTCATCCCGGGCAGCGGCGGTTCGGTCGCCGGCACGGTTGCCACCTCGCCCGTGACGGTGAGCGGCGCGGGTCTCGCCCCCGGCACCACGGCTCACCTGCAAATCAACGGCGGGGCGCTCCAACTGTTGGTGGCGGCCCGGCTTCCGAACCTGAACATCAGTTACGTCGCGCCGGACAGCGTCGTCGTTTCGTGGCCGGCCACGGGGAGTTACACGCTCCAGCAGAGTGCCAATGTGGCCGACCCGGGCAGTTGGGCAACGAGCGTTTATAACAATAACATCACCACCGCCAACAACACGAGCAGCATAACGATCACTCCGCCGACGGGGAATCTGTTTTTCCGGCTGTCCAATCCGTAGCAGCTGATCGAACAACTAAAACAAAAATTCCGCCGACTGAGTGTAATGCTTGCAATAAAGATATCTTATATGCCATGCTGTCACCGCATTTGGATCATCACCGGTCTGCGCGACGGCGGAAGCGGGTTTGTGACCAGCAAGAAAACCATGAAATCAACTGGGGTCACGAGGCGCCGTTTTGGCGTGGGCTGGCTTGGTTCCCCGGTCTGTCCACGTGACAGCGGTTCTCCCCGCAACCCGGTTTTAATTCGCGTTCGCTTTCCCTTCTTTTCTTAACCAGCCAACAACTCAAACGAACTTTATGAAAACCAAAATCCGTCATTGGCTCGTCTTGCTGGCCGGCCTGCTGCTGGCCGGGGCGGCGCACGCAACCACCTTCACCGTCACCAACCTGCTCGATGGCGCACCGGGTTCGTTGCGGGCTTGCATCGCAGCGGCACAATCGGGGGCCGATACCATCAATTTCCAAGCCCCATACGAGAATCAATCAATTACCCTCCCGTTGACCAATGAACTGGATATTAGCACCAACCTGACCATCAACGGGCTGGGGGTTGGAGTATTGACCATCAGTGGCCAAAATAAATCTCGCGTTTTCAATATCTCCGCCGGCGCAACCGTCACCATCTCCCAGCTTACGATCAGTAGTGGTTCGGCCATCCAAGGCGGTGGCATCCTCAATAACGGCACTTTGACACTTCAGAATTGCACCATCAGCAATAACAATTCACAAAACGATGTGCCAGGTGGCGGCGGCATTTTAAGCTCTGGCTCACTGACGCTTGTTAATTGTTTGGTCACGAGCAATACTTTGAGTTCGACCCGTCTTCCGGGCTTTGGCGGCGGCATCTATTTGCCAAGTGGCATTTTAGCAATGACCAATTGCACTGTTATGCTCAACTCTGTCAACTATGGTGTTGGCGGAGGAATGTATGTTGATCAACAAATTAATGCTGAACTAGTCAATTGCACTATTGCCAGCAATTCCGCCGGCGGCCCCTATAGCGGCGGCGGCATCTACGCAGGGTCAGGTCCCATGGTTTTAGTTTGTTGCACCATCAGTGGAAATACCGCAGAAGCGGACGTTGGTGGTGGCATGTTTATATCTTCCGGTTCGGCGACGATATTAGAAAACACAATTATTAGCGGAAACAGCGCAGGATCGGACCCAGATTTGTTTGTTGCAGGGTCTATTGCCAGCGGGGGTTTTAATTTAATCGGCAATGATGCTGGCGCAGAGAGTGTATCCTGGCTCGCCAGCGATCAGGTTGGAACCACTGCCCAGCCGATTGATCCTTATCTCGGTCCGTTGCAGGACAACGGCGGCCCAACGCCCACGATGGCACCAACTTTTGCTAGTGTGAAGGTGATCGACCAAGGCAGCAGTTGCGGTCTCACCACCGACCAGCGCGGTCAGCCCAGGCCATTTTATTTACATTCCTATCCCATACGATCACAATTCCATGGCAGTGACGGCAGCGACATTGGCGCGGTGGAACTGAGTTACTACCCGGTTGTGATAATAACCAACACGGGTCCCAACACCGTGGTGGTATCTTTGCTGCCCGATTATACTTTAAACCCTTTGGGTCCGCCAGACTTCGGGATTCATAAAATCCTCAATTCACCCATTGGCCTCCATGGCGGCGGTGGCGGCGGTGGCGGCGGTGGCGGCAAACAATTGACAGCTTTGTTCAAGTATCCCATGCGGATGGTTGACCATAATTACAAGATCAAGGACGATATGACGGACACCGACGGGGTGCCGGCGGCGATTGCCTTTTACGAGGCTTCGACGGCCGTAACCAACCCGTATGTCCCGCCGCCCGTCACCGGGCCGGCCATCAATATCACGAGCATTGCGGCCACGCTCACCGGCACCAACTATCCGGCCGGAAGCAACACGGTTTATTGGTTTGTGTATGGCATGGACACCAATTACGGCACGTTCACCGTGACAAACGGACTGGATATCTCCACCAATCCCACCCCCGTGAGCGTTGAAATCAACGGGCTGACGGCGTCAACGACCTATCATTATCAACTGATGGCCTCGGATTCGGATTTGCCGGGCCTCCAATATGGCGGCGACCAGACGTTCACCACGCTTGACCCGGTGCCGGTGGTCAACACACTTGCGCCAACTTCCGTCACCTCCACCTCGGCGACCTTGATGGGCAATGTAAATCCGGGCGGGCTTTACTCCACCGCCACCGCCTATTTCGAGTGGGGCCTGGACACGAACGAGCAGGACCAGACGCAGAGTCCGCTGTTCTTTCCCAGTGGCAACATCACCTATGCCTATAACTATAATCTCACCGGGCTGACGCCGGACACGACCTATTATTATCGCATCGCGGCCTACAACAACACGCAGGCGGCCTATGGCGCGTTCTCCAACTTCACCACCTTGTCGGTGCCGCCCACGCTCCTGACACCGACCAACGGGGCTGATGTGGCTACCCAAAGTCCGACGTTCACCTGGAGCGGGGCGAACGGGACGACCACCTATGGATTGTATCTCGCCCAGTTCGGCCAGGCGGGCTATACTATTGTCTTTTCGACGACGGTGACGGGGACCAGCTACACCTATACGGGCACTTTGCCGACCGGGTCCTACGTCTGGTATATGACGTCGTTCAACAGTCAGGGAGTTGAGAGCGCGCCTTCATCGTCGTTCGCATTACAGATATCCTACTCTTTTTGATGGCTTTACACCTAAACATGGTGCTGTTGTCCCGTTTACGGCTCCCTAACACCGACAAAATCCACTCAACGCAAACCAGACCCAAAAGAATTATGAAAAACAAATTGCAACTTGGTTTAATCCTGTTGGCGGCGACCGGCATCCAGGCAAACGCCGCAAACACCGAAGTGGTTTACGGCGTGAGTGATGAATTGGGCGAACTGGTTTCCTTCAATATCACAACGCCGGGAATCTTGCTTTCGGCCCACGCCCTGACTGGGATGGTTTCAGGTGAGCAGATCCGAGGGATAAATGTCGTCGGGAGCGCGCTCTACGGCCTGGGCCATCAGAACCATTTATACACCATCAATCCCGCCACCGGTTCCTGCACGCTGGTGGGCAGCGGATTTACACCGGTATTGAACGGCGTTGATTTTGGCTTGGGAGCCGCCACCGGCCAGCTCTATGTGTCCAGCGATTTGGGGCAGAATCTGAGCATTAATCCGACGAACGGAACGGCTACCGCGGGGCCCAACTACACCGGGGCGGTCATTGATGCCATGGCTTACAATTATGTTAACACCCAATTTTACGGCCTCAGCGCCGCCAGCCACGACTTGTATTTGATGAATCCGGCTACGGGAGCCACGACCCTGATTGGACCGACGGGGATTAATTTCAGCGACCGGATCGGTTTTGACATCTCCAGTGTGACCGGCACCGCATATTTTTCAGGGACAGTATCCGGGCAGACCGAGTTCTTCACCGTCAACTTGGCCACTGGTGCGATGACCTTGATTGGGGACGTTGGCACTCCGGGAGAGTTTTCGTCCGGGCTAAACAGCATTGCCGTTACTGCTGCTATTCTTCAACCCACGCTGCCTCTGTTATCCCTCGAACAACCATTCACAGAAACATCGGTTGCCATAACTGCGACAAATGTGCTTTCCGGCGGTCACCAGTCCGTCCTGCAGATGTCAACCAATTTGGCCACCACAAATTGGATTAATTGGCAGACAAATATTCCAGCCAGTAATTTCACTGTTTATCCCGACGTGCCGGCCACCAATCCTTACGAGTTTTTCCGGCTGAATGAATTATGAAACCTTGTGGCGAGCCCGGTAACAGATTGGTTCCGTGGCTTTCTCGCGCACCGTCAGCGCCGCTCATACTTACCGACTGCTGACGAATCAAAGGCGCTCGCCGGGAGTTCAAACCCAATTGCCACCGACAAAATCCACACACCACAAACCAGACCCAAAAGTTCTATGAAAACGAAATTCAGAAACCTGGCAGCGGGATGCGTGGCGTTCGTTATCCTTTCCGGTGCGGAAAGAGCCGGGGCCATCACGACGGTGGCGGATTTGGCGATGTTCAAAGTGGCGAGTACCAGCTCGGTGCAGGTGGGCCAGCCGATGCAGTTTTTCCTCACCTTGTCGAATGGGGGACCGGGCTTGGTGACCGGCACGGCAACGGTTACCGACTTGCTGCCCGCCGGCTTCCAGTATGTGAGCAGTGCGGGCAATGGCTCATACAACCCCAACAATGGTGCCTGGACGGTGGTGCCCGGGGCTCCGGGCACCACTAATTTTCTGACGATCACGGTGCAGGCCATCACGGCGGGCAATTACACCAACACCGCCGCGATTACCACCCTGCCAATCCTGGTCACGGACCCGAACCTGAACAACAATTCTGCCTCTGTCGTCGTAACCGTCAATTCACTAGAATCAGCGCCGATTGTCCTGAACTGCTCTTCGAACCTGACGGTGACGGCGAACAACTCGAACGGCATGGCGGTGTTCTTCACCGTGTCGGCCAGCGGCGGATGCAGCCCGCCGCCGTCGGTCGTCGCCAATCCGCCGAGCGGGAGCACGTTCCCGATTGGCACGACCACGGTCTATACCACCGCCAGCGACTCCTGCGGTGACAGCACCAACTGCAGCTTCACCGTGACGGTGCTGCCGCCGCCGATGCCGCAAGCGCCGGAGTATTTCTTCTCGCAGTCGGTGTTGCCGCCGATCGGCTCGGTGTATCTCAGTCCGGGGCAGTGGTGGGTCTTGTTCGATCAGGGCATTGTCATCCGGAATGTGCGGCACCGGTTCTATACGCAGAACTATCCGTTGCCGGCGCTGGGGAACAGCCAGAGCGAGACCTACAGCGAGGAAACGGACTTCGAGCTCTCGACGGACAACGGGGCAACGTTCCAGTCGTCCAGCGCCGCGGCCAATGTGACGGTGCAGGTGACTCATACGCAGGATGCGGGGGGCACGATGTTCTTCAACACGGAGATGACGCAACTGGATTTGAGCAGCGGGGGCATCCGGCTGCGCGAGAGTCCGACGTTGCCCTCGACCGGCCAGACAACGGTGCGGCCAGTGACGGGCGGTTACATGATCAGCAGCTTCTTTGACATCTTCATGGAAGCCAGCGTGGATGGCGGCAACAGCTGGCAGCCGGCGCAGCAGTCGGGCCATGTGGAGATGCACCCGGACCCGAAACCGGTGGCGCCGGTGACCGAGCCGACGGCTTTGTTGCCCTCGCCCAACGGGGAGTATGTCTCGCCGCAGCGTTGGTTTGCGCTCTATGCGCAGGGCATCATGATCCAGGGCACGAGCACCAAGTTTTTCACGGGGGCGTTGCCGCCGCCGGCTCCGGGGGTGACCAATATCCAGAACTTCAACGCGCAGATGGATCTGCAGGTTTCGACCGATGGCGGCAGCACGTATCAGTCTGCGCGGGCAGCGGCGACGGTGCAGATGAGTGTGGCCAGCCACAGTGGGATTGGCGACACAATTTATGACACGGCGTTGACCTCGTTAAGTTTGAACCTTCCCGGCGGCATGATGGTGCGTTCCAGTCAGAGCGAACCGTCGCGGGGCGAGGTGGAAGTGGATGCCCAGCCCGATGGGACGTATCAGGTTACCAGCTTCTTTGATGTGTTCACGGAGTTGAGTCTGGACGGGGGGAACACTTGGTCGCCGGCGACCAGCGCGCCGGTGCGGCTGGTGTTGACGACGCCGGCAGCCGAGGTGGTCGAGCCGACGCCGAACCTGCCGCCCTTGGCTGGGGAGTATATCGGTTCGCCAGCGCAATGGTTTGCGTTCTATGCCAATGGCATCATCATTACCAATGCCAGCCTCGATCAGTTCACGCAGACGCAATCACCGCCGGCTCCTGGCACCAGCCAAACGGAGAGCTTCGGCGCGCAGATGAGCGGCCTGATTTCGGTGAATGGCGGGGCGAGCTTCACGCCGTTCTCCGCGCCGGCCAGCGTCAGTGAGCAGGTCAACAGCCGGGCGGATTTGGACACGGGCAACACCCGCTTTTTTGACACGGAGATACTGACGTTGAATCTGTCGGGAGGGACGCTGCCGGGCGGAATCATGGTGCGGGGGAGCCAAAGCAAGACGTCCTTGGGCCGGACCAGCGTGCGCACCAACGCGCCGAACGATTATCGTATCAGCAGCTTCTTCGACCTGTTCACCGAAATAAGCCTGGATGGTGGTAATACCTGGTCGCTAGGCATCACGGCACCTGGGACGATCGCCTTGACCAATAATCCTCAATCGCCAATCAATTTGATCTGTTCCTCGAACCTGACGGTCAACGCGACCAGTTCGGGCGGAGCAACGGTGTTCTTCACCGTGACGGCCAGCGGCGGATGCAGTCCACCGCCATTTTTCGAGTCCATCCCGCCCAGCGGCAGCATCTTCCCGATTGGCACAACGACGGTCTATACCACCGCCAGCGATTCCTGCGGTGACACCACCAACTGCTCGTTCACCGTCACGGTGGTCGAACCACCGATCGTGCTGAACTGCTCGTCGAACCTCACCGTGACAGCCACCAGTTCGAATGGAGTCACGGTGTTCTTCACCGTTACGGCCAGCGGCGGATGCAGTCCACCGCCATTTTTCGAGTCCATCCCGCCCAGCGGCAGCATCTTCCCGATCGGCACAACGACGGTCTATACCACCGCCAGCGACTCCTGCGGTGACACCACCAACTGCTCGTTCACCGTCACGGTGGTCGAACCGCCGATCGTGCTGAACTGCTCGTCGAACCTCACCGTGACAGCCACCAGTTCGAATGGAGTCACGGTGTTCTTCAACGTGACGGCCAGCGGCGGTTGCAGTCCACCGCCGTCGGTCGTCGCCAATCCGCCGAGCGGGAGCACGTTCCCGATTGGCACGACCACGGTGTCCAGCATCGCCAGCGACTCCTGCGGTAACAGCACCAATTGCTCCTTCACCGTGACGGTAAATTTGTTTAATGCCGCCGTCCCTTTCACCAGCGTTGCCTTGGTGCAAGGCGGAATCGAACTAGCTTGGCCGACAAACCCTGCACTCGTGTTGCAACAGAATTACAACTTGGGAACCCCCAACTGGACACCCGTAACGGGCACGCGAACGATTACCGATGGGCATTATCACATCGTTCTGCCACTCACCAACTCGCAGAATTTCTACAAGCTGGTGAATCCATGATCCTCCGGTCAGGAATTCAAGCCCAGGTTGCAACCGATTGCGTTCACAACAAATAAACCGAGCGCAAAGAACCTTATGACCCCAATTCATCACCATCGGCCGGTATGAAGTTGAAGGTCGTGCGGATTCCCAATTCTCTGGCGCAACACCGCGTAATCTGATAGCAGTAGGTGATTGAGCGACGTCACCCGCATTCTTGAGTCCATCGAGCAGGGCGACCCTAAAGCCGCCGATAAACTGCTTCCGCTGGTCTATGGCGAATTGCGCAAGCTGGCGGCGTCGAAAATGGCGCATGAAGCGCCCAACCAGACCTTGCAGCCCACCGCGCTCGTGCATGAAGCCTGGCTGCGGTTGGTGGGTGAGGCCAATCCAAACTTCACCGGCCGGGCTCATTTCTTCGGCGCCGCCGCCGAGGCCATGCGGCGCATCCTGATTGACAAGGCCCGCCGCAAACGCGCCCTGCGCCACGGAGGAAACCAGCAACGGGTGGACCTTGAAGCCATTGAGGTTGCCGGGCCCGGCGACGATGACGAACTGCTCGCCGTGAACGAGGCGATCGACAAACTTGCCGCCATCCACGCTGTCCAGGCTGAGGTGGTCAAGCTGCGCTGTTTTGTAGGCATGACCAATGCTGAAACGGCCCAGGCACTGGGTCTCTCCGAACGCACCGTCAAGTATTACTGGACCCACGCCCGCGCCTGGCTCATCCGTGAAATGAACGCCGCTCGAATGGCCGGGTAAACTTTCGGCACCCAGAAATCCATCCAAATCGGCGGCAAGGGCTATGACGGTTTTGCCATCATGCTCGGACCGACGCTCGGTGACCTGAACAGCTTCATTGCGAAGCCCGTGGGCGGTTGAAAGAACGCTGCGATTTAACTGGTTTAATCGGAGGTTCTCGCGCAGGATGAATCATGATAAAAAGCAAGCCGACGCAACGCCTTCGCCTGCAACCGCTGGAAGCCGGTCAGGTCTGGCGCATGGCCGAAGCAAATCTCCAGGTGGGCATGGTGGGCAAATTGCTGGTGCATTACAAGCTGGGCAAGCCGAACGCCATCCGGGTGGCCAATTCCTGCAACGGCATTAAAACCATTGAGAAATATTTGAAAACGAACAAAGCGGTTCTGGTTTAAGCATCGTTTGCGCGCCGGTCGGATTCTGGTGGCCATGGGTAAACGGCCTCGCGAAAAACCATCTTTCTTCATGTCCATCTCTGGTTTGATCCCGTGGGTTGACCGGCAAATTTCCTTTTCTTCACCGGTTTTCCGGATATTTTTCTGAGCCCGGTGTGACGCGTTTAATCGTTGAATGAGTTTGCATGAAAAAGTGCTCCTATTGCGGCCAGGAATATCCTGACGATGCAGTTGTTTGTGCGGTTGATGGGCAGTCTTTGACAGACCCGGCGGAAGTTCGAACCAAGCTCACCGGCGTCTGGCGCGGTGCCTACGGCTATGAAACCCCTGAAAGCCTGGCCGGAAGCAGGGTGGTTACTTTCACGCTCAAGTTGAAGCAGGGCTGGATGGGGCATTTCACCGGCACGGTCAACGAAGACCCGCCCAATGGAGTGCCGGGCAATGGCATGATTGACGGATACTTCGATTTCCCAACGATCGAATTCAAAAAGCAGATGCCGATTTGTTACGTTGCCACACCGGAAGGCCGCTTGATGACATTGCGTGAACAATTGCTGGCTGACGGGCGCGCCTGCGAATCTGACCCGCCGCATCCTCCAATCTCTTACGAAGGGAGATTTCTGGATGTCAATCGCCTGCAAGGCACATGGATCATTCGGCCTACGGGCATTCCGGTGGGTGGCGGGCGCATATCCATGCCGCCGGCAACCGGCATTTGGTGTGCAGAATTCGTGACCACAGACATGCACGCAGTTCCAACCCGCGGCCCGAAAGAGCCGTTCTTTGATAAAACATTGCTTCCTCAGCAGGATTTGCCACCGGACACGAAAACAACAGTGGCATCCGCTTTTCGCAGCATGGGCAAATTTCCGGTGATGGACGCAGACAAGTTCCTGAGACGGTTTGAGGAGGGAAAGATCCGATTCGAAATCGACCGGGATGACTCCGCCATCCGTCAAATGATGCCGTTCACGGCGGTAACGGGCGGTTATGCCGGTACGGCGCCAATGATAGAGATATTCGTTCATCCCGACGATCAAGCAAAAGCGATGGAGATCATGGGAGAGAACGGCTAGGTTCAAGTTGGATGCGGCAAATTTCCTTTTCTTCACCGGTTTTCCGGTTATCCTGTTTTGACGGAACGTCAAAGGACGTGACAAAGGGCCGGTGGCAGTTGACCTGAACCATACGCCAGAACAGTCTTGTCACCCGACACCCGTCACCGGTTTTTTAATAATGGACGCAGCACATATTCGCAATTTCAGCATCATTGCCCATATTGATCATGGGAAGACGACGCTCTCGGACCGGCTCCTGCACCGCACCGGCACCATCGCCACGCGCGACATGGAAGCGCAACTACTTGATTCAATGGATCTGGAACGGGAGCGCGGTATTACCATCAAGGCGCATCCGGTCACAATGTCGTACCAGGCCAAGAATGGCGAGACGTACGAGTTGAATCTGATCGATACGCCGGGGCACGTGGATTTTTCCTACGAAGTATCGCGCAGCCTGAGCGCGTGCGAAGGCGCGCTGCTCATCATCGACGCAGCCCAGGGCGTTGAGGCGCAGACGGTTGCCAATGTGCACCTGGCGATGAAGCAGAACCTCAGCATCATCCCCGTCATCAACAAGATTGATCTGCCCCACGCCAACATCCCGCTGACGAAGCAGCAATTGGAGGACATCCTGGCGATTCCCGGCGACACCGCGATTCTCGCCAGCGCCAAGGAGGGCATCGGCATCGAGGAAATCCTCGAGGCGATCGTCGAACGCATTCCAGCCCCCAAGCCAACCGGCGCAGCCTCGTTACAGGCGCTGGGCTTCGATTCCTTTTTCGACACTTACAAGGGCGTGGTCACGCATGTGCGGGTGTTCAATGGAGAGTTGAAGGCCGGCCAGCATGTGAAATTGCTGCACTCCGGCAAAAATGTGGAGATCAAGGAGGTCGGCAGTTTCAATCCCAAACCGTACGTCCGCGAGAAGCTGGAAGTGGGTGAGACGGGCTATTTCACCGCGAACATCAAAAGCCCCAAGGAAGTCAAAATGGGCGACACGGTGACAGACGCGCGGAACCCGTCGGGCGTGCTGCCGGGGTTCAAGGAAATCCATCCGATGGTGTTCAGCGGGATTTATCCCATCAACACGGCGGATTATGAACATCTCAAGACAAACATGGGCAAGCTGCAGTTGAACGACTCGGCGTTCGTTTATTCGTCGGAGACCTCGGTGGCGCTGGGCTTCGGCTTCCGCTGCGGCTTCCTCGGACTGCTGCACCTGGAAATCGTGCAGGAACGGCTGCGCCGCGAATACGGCATGGACATCATCGCCACCTACCCGAGCGTGGTTTACCGCGTCACGCTGACCGACGGAACGGTCAAGGAGATCGACAACCCAGCATTCATGCCGGAGCCGAATTATATTGAGAAAATCGAGGAGCCGATGGTCAAGGCATTTGTGATCTGCCCCAATGAAAACATCGGCGACCTGATGGCGTTGATTTCCGAGAAGCGCGGCGCGGTGGACCACACGGAAACGCTCGATTCGCGCCGGGTGATGCTGACGAGCCTGCTGCCGTTGAATGAAATCCTGATCGATTTTCACGACCGCATCAAAAGCATCACGCGCGGTTTCGGCTCGATGGATTACGAACACGACGAATACCGGGAGTCGGCGATGGTGAAGCTCGACATGCTTGTGAACAACGAGTCGGTGGATGCGTTTTCGTGCATCGTGCATCGCGACAAGGCGGAGGGCCGGGGACGGGTGCTGGCGGCCAAGCTCAAGGAGGTCATCCCGCACCAGCAATACCAGGTCGCCATCCAGGCGGCCATTGGCGGCAAAATTGTCGCGCGCGAAACGGTCAGCGCCTTCCGCAAGGACGTGACGGCGAAATGTTACGGCGGTGACATCTCGCGCAAACGCAAGCTGCTGGAAAAGCAGAAGGAAGGCAAAAAGCGCATGAAAGCGTTCGGTTCCGTGAACATTCCGCAGGAAGCATTCATTGAAGTGTTAAAAGCATGAACAAAAACCGGGGGTCAAAGGTCGAAGCACGAGGGCAGGGGACCGGCGCGCGGGCCAATTTGCTTGATTTTGGCCCCAGTCACCTGTCATTTGTCACCGGCCACGCACTATGAATTTACGCTGGTATATTTCCTCAACCATTCGCGAGGCGTGTGCGATGCGGAAACATGTGGAGCGCCTGCTGTGCGCCCAACGCGACATCCTCACGCCGCCGGCAATCGGCGCTGTGACGCTGGCGATGAACCAGTTGCGGGATGCCATTGCGGCGGGAGAGAACACCGGCAAAATCCGGCTCAAGATGGACGAGCTCGATTTTGCGGCGAACAAGTGGCTCAAGCCGTACCCGAACGCAATGTGGCGCGAAAACGTCGAAGTCCTGCTCGTCGCGGTGGCGGTGGCGATGGCCATTCGCACGTTTTTCCTGCAGCCGTTCAAAATCCCGACCGGTTCAATGCAGCCGACGTTGTTCGGAGTCACCTCAAAAAATTATCTGCCGCAGGATGGCCAGCCGGGCGACCCGAAGTTTGAAATTCCCACCGGATGGGAGCGGGTCAAGGAATGGTTTGAGGGCATATCGTACGTTCATGTCGTTGCACAAGCCGATGGCACGATTGATTCCATCAGTCCCATGACGCACTTCCTGATCTTCAACATCCGGCAATCATTTACGATCGGTGGCGTGGAGCACGTCATGTGGTTTCCGCCGGACTACGGTGAGGCGCCTCCGGGGATGGATCCCATGGTTTACCGGGCGGGATTGCATCCGCATACGGATTTCGAGCGCGGTCAATCTTACCACCGGGGCGAAGATGTGGTTAAACTGCGGGTTTCGGCCGGAGACCATTTGTTTGTGGACCGCATCACGTACAATTTCCGCAAACCGCAACGCGGGGAGATCATTGTTTTTCAAACGGCGGGAATTCCCGCAGCGCGCCGGGAGCCCTGGGGGGTTCCGGCTGATCAGTTTTACATCAAGCGCCTCGTGGGGTTGAGCGGCGAGACGCTTGCATTGGCCCAGGATTACGATGTGATAGGCGCGCCGCAATCCGGCAACGAGCCGGCACCGGTCGGACATCTGGTGGTGAACGGGCAGCCGTTGTCTGCATCCACCCCGCATTTCGAAAATCTTTACTCATTCCCGGGCGTGCCGCCGGGCGCAAAGACCATCCAATACCAGGAAAATCAGTATTACGGCCACGCATTGAGATTCGCACTTGAACCGGGCCGCGAATTTCAGGTGGATACCAATCATCTTTTCGTGATGGGCGACAATACGATGAACAGTCTTGACTCACGGTATTGGGGGGACTTCCCGGACGACAGCGTCATCGGCAAATCTTTCTTTGTTTATTGGCCCATCACCAAACGGTTCGGGTGGGGAAATCAATAGCCGCACCAAAACGGATGAATGCCGCGAACCGCGAAACGGTATTGATCACCGGCGCATCGTCAGGCATCGGGCTGGAACTGGCGAAATGTTTCGCCGCCGATGGCTGTCGTTTGATTTTACCCGCGCGCAATACCGCGGCGCTGGAAGCCTTGGCCGTGGAACTGCGCCGGGCGCATAAAATTGAAGCACACGTTTTGGCCGCCGATTTATCCCGTCCCGAAACCCCGGCACGTGTGTACAAGGAATTGCAGGGCAGGGGAATCGCCGTGGATGTTCTTGTCAATAACGCCGGTTTCGGCGCGCAAGGCGTATTCACCGGGTTGCCACTTCAACGGCAGCTTGAAATGATCCAGGTCAATGTCACCGCGCTAACGGACCTGACGGGGTTGTTTCTCCCGGGCATGATCAAACGCCGGCGCGGTGGCGTGCTCAATGTCGGGTCGGTGGCCGGATTCCTGCCCGGACCAGGCATGGCGGTTTACTATGCGACCAAAGCCTATGTGCTGTCGTTCAGCGAAGCGCTGGCTGAAGAATTGGCCGACACCGGCTTGGTGGTGACGGTTCTTTGTCCTGGTCCGACGACCTCGAATTTCAGCAATATAGCCCGTGGCCAACATGCCAGGCGGCTCAGAACAGTCAAAATGCCTGCCCATGCCGTTGCCAGTTATGGTCATAAAGCATTTCGCCGGGGCAAATTGGTGGCAATTCCTGGAATGCAGAACCGATTGCTTACTTTTTTGGTTCGAATCACACCCCGAGCGCTGGCGCGAAAAATGGCCAAATTCTATAACCGCACCGAAGAATGAGGCCTAGAATCACGAACGATTCGGCATAGAAAGTGCTAATCTTAGCATAAATGCGGTAGCAGCAGGCAATCAGTGAACAAAAAGTGCAATCAATGTAACCCGCTTGTTGTGATGTTCACGCCGCAAAGGAACTGAAAGACAAAGCAATATGAAGAATACAAAGAACCTCCGCAAGGCAGG
>Ga0181522_10000716_pt1 | contig 22900 bp, 19 predicted proteins | sample PEATcosm2014_Bin_27_FD_121103 | JGI IMG/M metagenome (GOLD analysis project Ga0181522, IMG submission 121103) | Peatland microbial communities from MTU Mesocosm Facility, Houghton, MI, USA - PEATcosm2014_Bin05_10_metaG | ecosystem: Environmental > Terrestrial > Soil > Wetlands > Peat | place...
AAAGGAGTAACGCAACTATGGCTACCAAATTCACCCCGCTGCATGACCGCATCCTGGTCCGACGCGTGGAAGAAGCTGACACCACCCGCGGCGGGATCATCATCCCCGACTCCGCGAAAGACAAACCGCAGGAGGGAGAAGTTGTCTCCGCTGGCAAAGGCAAAATCAATGAAGAAGGCAAGGTTCGTCCCCTCGATGTGAAGGAAGGCGACCGCATCCTCTTCGGCAAGTATTCCGGCACCGAAATCAAAATCGATGGTGAAGACTTCATCATCATGCGCGAAGAAGAAGTACTGGGCGTGCTGACCGGCGCTGCCAAGAAAGAAACTGCCGGATCGCGCCGCTAGTCGGTAAATGCATAGTGACGGGGCTTTGCCCCGTCCTCGGACAGACAAATCCGCAGGCAAGCCTGCAAAAAATAAATAGGAGCAAAAAGTTATGGCAAAGCAAATTGTTCACGGAGAAGAGTCGAGACAGGCGATTCTCCGCGGCGTCAACTTACTCGCTGACGCTGTGAAAGTCACTCTGGGCCCCAAGGGCCGCAACGTAGTAATTGAGAAGAAATTCGGTTCGCCGACCATTACCAAAGACGGTGTTACCGTGGCCAAGGAAATCGAACTGAAAGACGGCCTCGAGAACATGGGCGCGCAGATGGTCCGCGAAGTCGCTTCGAAGACCTCCGACGTAGCCGGCGACGGCACCACGACTGCGACCGTTCTAGCCCAGGCAATTTATCGCGAGGGCGTGAAAACCGTTGCTGCCGGAGCCAATCCGATGGCCATGAAGCGCGGCATCGAGAAGGCCGTTGCCGCCATCACCGGCAGGATCGACAAAGAAGGCAACCACGAGAAGGGCGAGTTAGACAAATTCAGCAAGCCCGTCTCCGGCGAGATGATTGCCCAGGTAGGCACGATCTCGGCCAACAACGACGAGACCATCGGCAAGATCATCGCCGAAGCCATGAAGAAGGTCGGCAAGGATGGCGTCATCACCGTCGAGGAATCGAAGACTCTTGAGACCCAGCTGGACGTAGTCGAAGGCATGCAATTCGACCGCGGCTATCTGTCTCCTTACTTCGTCACCGATCCCGAGCGCATGGAGTCCGTCCAGGAGAACGCCTACATCCTGATCCACGAAAAGAAAATCAGCTCGATGAAAGACCTGCTCCCGTTGTTGGAGCAGATCGCCAAGGGCGGCAAGCCGCTCCTGATCATCGCTGAGGACGTGGAAGGCGAAGCGCTGGCAACACTCGTCGTCAACAAACTCCGTGGCACGCTGCAGGTCTCGGCCGTCAAGGCTCCTGGCTTCGGCGATCGCCGCAAGGCCATGTTGCAGGATATCGCAATCCTGACCGGCGGAAAAGCCATCACCGAAGATCTCGGCATCAAGCTCGAGAACGTTCAGCTAGCCGATTTAGGCCAGGCCAAGAAAGTCACCATCGACAAGGACAACACCACCATCGTCGAAGGCAAAGGCAAGCCGGGTGATGTTCAGGGCCGCGTAAAAGAAATTCGCGGCCAGATCGACAAGACCACCAGCGACTACGACCGCGAGAAGTTGCAGGAGCGGTTGGCGAAGTTGGTGGGCGGCGTGGCCGTGATCAAAGTGGGAGCCGCGACCGAAACCGAAATGAAAGAGAAGAAAGCGCGCGTCGAAGACGCCATGCACGCGACTCGCGCAGCAGTCGAGGAAGGCATTGTCCCCGGCGGCGGCGTGGCTCTTGCACGTTGCGTCCCGGCTCTCGATAGGTTGAAACTCGAAGGTGACGAGCAGATCGGTGTAAACATCGTGAAGCGCGCCATCACCGAGCCCTTGCGTCAGATCGCCGAGAACGCCGGCGAAGAAGGTGCAATCGTAATCGGTAAAATCAACGACTCGAAAGACAATAACTACGGCTACAACGCCCTGACCGGACACTATGAAGACCTGGTCAAGGCGGGCGTGCTGGATCCGACGAAAGTGGTGCGCACCGCACTCACCAACGCCGGCTCAATCGCCGCATTGATGCTGACCACCGAAGCCCTGGTAGCAGAGATCCCCGAAGAAAAGAAGGGCTCTCCGATGCCAGGTGGACACGGTGGCGGCGGCATGGGCGACATGTACTAAGGGACCGCGCTTGGCGGGACCTCTCGGCCCCGCTGCGGTCATCCTGAGCGAAGGCGCGGAGTGTTTGCGCCGGAGTCGAAGGAACCGAATGTGTGGCGCGGACGCTTCCGTCCGCGCCACTATTCATTGCTACTCCATCTTTTGTGCGATGGTGATAGTGAATCCATCCCCATCTTCAAAAGCGAATTCCCTCATGCCATAAAACTGCTCCGTGACCGGCAGCGAGATTTTCGCTCCCGCCGTCTGCACGCGATCGAGAACGGCTTCCAAACTGTCCACTTCCAGGTAGAGAGTGAAGCTTCCGCCAATGGTGGCGGCGAGCTTCGGAAGATCGGCGGCAACGGTCTTCTGGTCATTAAAAAAGATCTCAATCGCGCCGTTCGACACCGATGCAAAAATGTAAGGCGATTGGTCGGGAACGCTGATCGCTTTCTCCAGTCCGAGTATTTCGCGATAGAACTTCAGGCTGGCTTCAACGTTGCGGACAACCAGGTTGGGCGTGAGTTTCTTGATCTGCATGGTTTCTCCTCGTTTCGAAATAGGTTGGTGAATTGGTTCCGGAAGGTGCGTGCCGTGAAGGGCGATCGGCACACACTCCCGGTGTGCTCGCATCGCCTCCCTCCACGACCCTTGCGAGGAAGGACGTAGGTAGGAACCCTCATTGTCGGTGGCGCCGATCGGTTCAGACGAGCGCGCGGGTCCCGCGAGGTACGCCGAGAAGAATACTAAAAAACGCCGCACGTTGCCAGCGCTCAGATGCCGGTAAAATCGTTCGACACGACAAAGACAACTGGGACGCGGTTGGGGAGGACTGATGCGGAGGGCTGATGGCGCGTAAGCGGATCTTTTCCGGGATCAACCGCAATTCCCTTCTGGATTCCGTGCGGACAACTTTTGCCGCCGTGCTTTCGCTGCTGCTTGGCCGGCTCCTGAACATGCCGGAATATTATTGGGCGCCGATCTCGACGATTGTCGTGATCCAATCTACAATTCCTCCCCTTACTCTCGGATGGCAGCGATTCGTCGGGACCGCTGTCGGAGCGGCGCTGGGCGCGGCTTTAGCCACATTCTTTCGGCCGTCTGCGATCGTCTACGCTGCAGGAATTCTCCTGTGCGGAGTTTTTACATATTTATTGCGCATCGACGGGGCATATCGATTTGCAGCGATTACGCTAAGTATCGTTCTGTTGATTCCACATAACCGTGCTCCGTGGATCATTGGATGGCATCGGTTTCTGGAGGTTTCTCTCGGAATTGGAGTGGCGCTCGCGGTAACGGTGCTCTGGCCGGCAGTGAAGAAAGCAGGGTAATCGGCTGTGATAACCGCGTCCAGACGAACTAGGCGGTTCCGCGATAAGCGTTGAGCCATTGTTCACGTGCAACTTCCCAGGTGTAGTCTCGCGATTGGTCACGGGCGTTCTCGGCCAAACGCGCGGCGAGCGCTGCGTCACGCAACAGGCGAATAACATTTGCAGCGAGCGCTTCGTGCTCGCCCACGGGTGAGAGTAATCCGGTGCGTTCGTGTTGGACCAGGTAAGGCATACACTCCGGAGAAGTCGTGACCACGGGAGTGCCCGACGCGAAGGCTTCAAGGATCGAAAGCGGCATGTTGTCCAGCCATGAGGCATTGATGAAGACGTCGGCCCGATCGTAATACTTGCCTATTTCCTTACGCGAGACTACGCCGGGGAAGTTGACATCGCTCAAATTCAAGTCGGCAACCAAACCGCGTATATTGGCTTCGAGTGGGCCACCGCCTACCAGATCAAGCTTCGCGTCGGGATACTCCTTCTTTACTTCGGCGAAGGCGCGGACCACCACATCGACGCTGTAGTACTCGGAGAAGCCGCGGGTGCAGACCAGATTCGGCTGCAGCGGCGTGCGCTGGCGAAAGCGGAATTGGGTGAGATCGACGATGTTCGGAACTGCCGATGCCGGCAACCCGAATTCCCGAAACACATCGACCAGGTAGGGGGAAGGAACGACGATTTTATCGACGCGAGAGAGAACGAACTTCGCGGAGCGAAAACTCCGGAGGTGATCGCGGGCCTCTCCGCTGTGGTAGTTGATCAGGGTCTTCGAACCGCGCATCTTCGCTATAAACCACGCGGGCACGGGAGCCAGCAAAAACGACCAATAGGAGGCGGAGAAAATGTGCGCGACCTGCACGTTTCTGAGACCGCGCCAAAGATGCCAGAAATAAATCGGTTCGCGCAGAATTGTTCTGAGACCAGGAATATTTTCCGCCCACGATAGAGAGCGCGGCAGCGGCGGATCCACTGCGATAAAGCTGATATCGATATTGCGATCGCCCCGCCAATGCCGCAGGAGCAAATTGGCTTGGGCAGATTGTCCGCCCACATAGCGCAGGCTGGGCGCTACCATGGCTACCCGCAGTCGCTTGGCGGGTCCGGTCATGCGGCCGAATGCCTTCGACGCTTTTTGCTGAGAAGGTTCAGGTAGAGCTCTACGTACTGTTGCCGCACTTTCTCAAGGCTGAAATGTTCGAGCACGAAGTTCTTCGCGTTTCTGCCAAGCTGTTCGCGGAGCGCGGGATCGCACAAAAGCGCCTGGACGGTTCGGGCGAAGCTGGTTTCGTTGCCGGGAGGGATCAAGGCTCCTCGTTCCTCATTCAGCAGTTCAGAGTTTCCGCCCACATTGTAAGCGACCGCTGGCAAACCAGCGGCCATGGCTTCGAGAATGACGTTGGACAAGCTTTCGGATTCGGAAGTATTGACCGCGACGTCGAGAGAGGCGAGGATGGCTGGAATATCCTGGCGATCGCCGAGGAAGATCGCGGATTCGCCCAACCCGAGGCTTCGAGCCTCGCTCTCCAATGCAGCGCGCAAGGGGCCGTCTCCCACCAGTACAAATTCCACATTCGGCATGCGCTCAAGGAGCCGGGCTGCGATGCGCAGAAATCCCGACTGATTTTTGTAGCCATGATTCATTCGCGCTACCATGCCTATGCGGACGACACCGGGACGCCTGGCCAAGGCGGGCGTAGTTCGGATGAAGGCTTCGGCCGGCAAGGCGTTTCCGATCACTGCGATTCTATCGGACGAAAGACCTTTTGCCAGCAGCCGATCGGCGGCGGCTTGCGAATTGCAAACAACCACGTCGCACCAGCGAAACGCGATGGCCTGGGCGCGGAACTGCGCCGCGGTCTGCAGGTCTCCGAGTTGGCGATGGCTGCCGATAACGAGCGGAACGCGGGCCAACCTGGCGGCCGGAATTAACGTCAGGTTGGCGTAGAAATCGAAGGCGTGCGCGACCTCGACATGATGATGGCGCAGATGGCGGCTCAGGTTGAGGCGCGTGCTGAGCGACTGCCATTTGTACAGGCTGCCGCCAAGAGGAAATTCCCGAGCGCCCGGGAAGTGTTGTGCGAGTGGACCAATTCGGCTGATGCAGCCGAGATGGGTTTCGAATTGTGGCGGCTTCAGATTTTGGGCCAGGATGGTGAACTGGCGCTCGGATCCTCCGGTCTCGAAGGTATTGACCATTAGAAAGAGGCTGATCGGGCGATCGGACAATGGGAGAGGCCGTTGCGGGTTGGTTCGATGGCTCGGAGGATCGGTCGCTTGCACCTCGTCATCCTCCGACCGGGGCGGAAGCCAGCGCGGCGGCGGAAGTGGGCGCGCGACGGCGCGAGTCGGCGACAGCGGCTAAAGAGTAGAGGCCGGCGGGCTTGATGTATTTCTCCAGGAAGTTACGATGCCAGAGCTCGAACATCAGCAGACGCCAGATACGCGCGGGATTGCCCCTGCCTCGGACGAGGTGATCGTCCAATAATTTACGGACCCCGGAAGCGACAAAGTACCCGCGCTCGAGGCTGCGCGGTTCGAGCAGGATCATCAACATCTCCCTGAGTTCGTTTCGCATCCAGTGGGTCAGCGGGAGAGTGAATCCCTGCTTTTGGCGATCAATTGCTTCACGCGGCACTCCTACGCGCTCCGCCAGTTTTCGGAAGATATATTTCTGCCGATTGCCGCGCAGCTTCCACTCGGAGGGAAGGCCGACCACCCACTCGACGAAGAGGTGATCGAGGATGGGGACGCGGACTTCGAGCGAATTCAACATGCTCATGCGATCGACCTTGGTGAGGATGTCACCGGCGAGGTAGGTCTTTGTATCGACGTAGAGGAGTTGGTCAACCGGGTCTGCGGCGGACGTTTTGACGAAGTGACAGCGTAAAGCATTGCCGGGGTCCTCGCCGCGTTTCAGAATTTCGCGAAAATCCTCGGAGAGGATGGGCGTGTCACGCTCGAAAGATGGCAGGAAAGAAAGCTGGTCGACATAGCGCTCCTGCCACGATAACGAGGCGTTGTAGCTGTAGGCGCGTCCGCGCATCGTATTGGGCACACGGGGAAAAACGTGATCGCGATAAAACTTGCGGGCCCATGCGGGGATGCGTTCAAAAATGCGACGTCCGGCGTGGATGCGGTAGCGGTCGTATCCGCCGAACATTTCGTCGCCGCCATCGCCAGAAAGAGCTACGGTAACGTGCTGGCGCGCCATTTGAGAAACGTAGTACGTGGGCAACATCGAGGAATCGCCGAAGGGCTCTTCGAGTGAACTCGTAAGATGCTCTACGGTCTGGACTACGTCGGGCTCGAGAATCATCTCGTGATGCTCGGTGCCGAATCTGTCGGCTACGATTCGCGCCCATTTGGCTTCGTTGAAATCGTCTTTTTTGAAACCGATCGAAAAAGTCTTCACCGGTCCGGAGCTGGCGCGCGCCATCAGGGCAACAACCGTCGAAGAATCGATGCCCCCGCTGAGGAACGCGCCCAGCGGAACGTCGGAGATGAGGCGAATCTTTGTTGCTTCAAACAGACGATGCTCCAGCTCTTCAAGACACTCTTCTTCGCTCTTCGGAGTGTGCGTGTCGTACGCGGGAAGATCCCAATATTGGCGGATGGTTATTCTTCCATCTTCAAATTCCAGAAGGTGTCCGGCGGCAAGCTTGTGAATTCCGGTGAATACACAACTGGAATCGGGGACGTATCCATAATAGAGATATTCGAGAAGGCCCTGCGAGTTGACTTCGGCGAGTTCGGGTACGATCGCCAGGATCGATTTTATTTCGGAAGCGAAATAAAGGTTTCCTTTGTGCAGCGCGTAGTGCAGCGGCTTTTTGCCGAGCCGATCGCGGGCCAGAATCAATTTGCGTTTGGTCTTGTCGTAAATGGCCAGCGCGAACATGCCCCGCAGTTTCTTGACGCAGTCGGCGCCCGTTTCTTCGTATTGATGAATAATGACTTCGGTGTCGCTGTGCGTTCGGAACCGATGCCCTCGGCTTTCGAGTTCGGGGCGCAGGTCGGGAAAATTGTAGATCTCGCCGTTGAAGACGGTCCATGCGGTGCGATCTTCGTTGAAGACGGGCTGATGGCCTCCGGCTAGATCGATGATGCTGAGGCGGCGCATGCCGAAGCCAGCGCCGTCGGCGACGTAGAGGCCCTCGTCATCGGGGCCGCGGTAAATGATTTGCTCGCACATCCGGTGCACAAGAGCTTCGCTTATGTTCGTTTCGCGAGTTGTGCTCACCACTCCGGCGATTCCACACATGGTCTTAATTCAGTCCTTTGCAGCTTATCTCTTCGCCGCCACCGGCACCGAAGCAGATTTTTCCTCTCGCCCTCGCGTTTCTGAAAAACGTTTGAAGCGATAATCGCGATAGTCGCCGGGATTGCCGTCGCGACTGTCGCAAGCGGCCAGCAGGATATTCGTCATCTCGCGCGCGCTAACAAAGTGCAGCGTTTCCTTTCTGTCGGCGGCGCCACCGACCAATGCCGCCAGAAAGTTGCGGAACTCGTCGCCTATGACGGCATCTTTCTGGGTTGGGTCCATGCCGTGGCAGTGTAACTTGATGAACAGCCAGTCGGGACGTCCCTGTACGCTCACGTGGGCTTGCTTCCAGAGCGAGAGGCGGTGCATGGTCGGAGGCAGGGTTCTGGTGAGAGTCCCGTTGTCGAACGCCGGACGGGCCAAACGGAAAGCGCGCTTGAGATCCATGATCAACGGACCCTGCACCATCAGCGGAAGGTTTTTGGGCACGCGACCGGCAACCAAGTCGCGCCCTTGGCGGTGTGGCGCGGTGCGATTGAGCGGTAGGGCGCATTCGTAGACGGAGTTTATTTTCCTGATTTGAGCCGGATCCCAGGGGGCGGCTGGCATTGTCAGGTCAGCGTAGCAGCCGGTCTCGGATAGAATCTGCATCTCCGAGTCTACGCCGCAGTGGCGGCCGGAGGCGGAGTTCGCGAGGGCGAAATTTCCGTGGACGAATGCGTAGCGCGGATTGGTTGAGCCTTCTTCTCGGGCCAGGCAATGATGGCGGAAGGCCAGCCGGTCGCGGAATTCGGTGAGCACTCGCCGCGTGTTATCGGCAGTGTCAGGATGCGGGATGCCGTGGTGCAGGTGAACCTCGAGTTCTCCCCAACCGGAATGGCAGTGATCGGCCAGCAAGTCGACGAGGCCTTCATCGTATTGCTCGGCGGGATAGAAGTAGGTGTGAACGAGCGGTCGGCCGTCGTGGTCTCGCCAGCTATCGGCTACTTTCGGATATTCCTCGGTCCACCATTGCAAGCGGCGCTCCTGCTCGGCGCGCGGGGCTCGCTTGAGGCCGTTCTCAGGGACGATGGCTGGTTCGAAGTGATCGGCCAGGGCGAGGATGAGATGCACCGGAGCCTTTGGTCGGAACGTCAGCGCACGCAAAGTCGCGGACGCCAGTACTTTTCCTGCGTAGGCGAATTTGGTCTTTAGATCCATCGAAATCTTGACTTCGCTCCGAATCCTTAGCGTGCTCTTTCGGGCTTGCGGCCTCGCACGGCGATCGAGAGCTCGCCCACCCGCATGTCTTCCATACCCATCGCTTCGTACCATCGAAACACCTGCTCATAGGTGTGCTTCGATTGGAATTTTGGAGAATACCAGTCAAAGGTATCCAGCATGCGAGATTCTGGATCTTTCTGGCGGTTCACGGGAAATACGTGATGGACCAAGCCCGCGGCTGGACGGCCGATTAGCGGAATGTAGCGCAACGCCTGCTGGAGGTTGTAGAAAAACGGGACGGCGACTTTCAGAATACGGTGCAGGGTTTCGGGCTTCATCTTGTGCGTGTAGCGGCGCCAGAAATCGCTGAAGCGGTACCACTTGTTGTATCCGCTATAGAGCCAGACCACGAGAAGACCGCCGGGCTTCAGATATTTATCCAGCGTCTTGACGGCAGCTTCGCAATCGGGCGTGTGGTGAAGCACTCCGATGCTATAGATTACGTCGAAGCTTTCGGGAGCGAAGGGCAAGGCGAAAACGTCGGCCTGAAACGCTACAAATTCGCGACCGGCCAGATTCCTGGCGGCAACTTCGGCAGCGGCGCTCAGGTCGACGCCTACGACGCGTGCTTCCCAACGTGTGGCGACCTCGGCGAAGCGTCCCATGCCGCAGCCCACATCGAGGACCAGTTTGCCTTTGAGGTCTGCGGGACGGAGCGCCGTCTTTGCCAGGAAATGACGCTCGGATTCGCGCAGCCCGTCTTTATCATTATCGAGCTGGGTTTTCTGATAACGATGCCACTGATAGCCAAAGCTGGCGGCGTACTTCTGAGCGTCGACAAAACGGGCGATACCGTCTGCGTTGGGATAGGCACGTTTACACCCCGGGCAGACGAATCCGTTTGCTCCGTCAGCGTCGAGATTCGAACCACAGCTCAGACAACGCAGAATTGCCTGCAGCTCAGCGGACAGGGGAGACTGCACCGGCTGTTCCGTGATGGGCATAAACCTCCAGGAAGTGACGCGGCTTTTTGGGCGGCGGGGTGGCCGAGCCGAGTCCTTGTTGTTGCTGTTCCCTGACTGTTTGCAACAGGGTTGCGGTAAAAGCAACAGCGAAATACGGAAAGTACTGGTACCCCTCGGGAGCGAAGCACGCACCTACCGCGAAACCGACCAGCGAACTTTGCAACGCTCCGATGAACAAGACTATGTCGGGATCCAGATTTTTCGTTTGTCGCAGCATCTTGAGATTCTTAAAACCGCACCAGAAAAACATAACGTAGATGACGAGGACTGCGATGCCGCCTTCGGCGGCGACCTGAAGGTAGGTCATGTGCACGTCGTGCCAGATCAGCGACCAGGTAGGAAAGTTACGCAGTCCGATGCCAAAGATGGGATAGGTTTCGATGGCCTCGATGGCGCGCACCATGAGGTATTTGCGATCTTCGTAAGAGCCGTAGGCGGACTGATCGGTGGTGCTGTTGCCGGACAAGGCCATGAAGCGATCATAGAGTTTGCCGCCGGCGGAGATCATTACCACCACACCGATGAGGGCAGTCGCCACGATCAGGTATGGCCGCTTCCCTTTGATTGCAAAATAGTAGAGAGCCACGCTGAAGGAAATGACGAGGTCAATGAAACCGGCTCGGGATGCGGTCATAAAAATCGCCACCGCCATAACCAGCATTCCCAGGAACCAACCAACTTTGATGGCCGCATTCCGGGCCGTAACCATGAAGGCCAGCGCAAAGGGCAGCGATAAAACAATGGCGAACGCGAGATCGTTCGGATTTGAGTAGATGCCACCGAGCACACCATCGAGACGGGGGGTGCTATGTCCTTTGACCAAAGCCACGGCGCAAATCACCACCACAGAAAAGACCTGAATAAAAATGATTCGACGCAAGCGGTCGAAGGTGGTGATCAGCAGGAAGACCAGCACCCAGGCTATGTAGATCTTGGAATAATCGATGGTGTGATTCACCGCACCACCTCTCCACACCGGAGACAAGAATCCTCCCACGTAGAAGAGGACGATCATGATCAGGAGAAGACTCGCCTCCTTCGGAAGATCTTTGAAGGTTCGTTTGGTTTTGCCGAGACTTGTAAACAGGCCCCACATAGCGAGGATGGCCGTGATCTTGGCGAGCGGGACGTAGGTAAGGCCGGGAACCCAGTCCTGCGGGCGAGCGCAATAGACCACGAAGAAGGCGCTGAGCCAGAAGTATGCGATTCTGGTCGGATCAACGGCTGGCAAGGTTTTGCGCCTTACGAAAACGTCGGCCGGTCCCGAATTGCCGTGATTGCCTATGGTCACAAATTCCTCTTGCTTTCGTCTCGTTGGTCGTTCATTGTCAGACGCCCGAAGCTCGACCCCAATGAAAATAACAATGACCACGACAAATGATCAGCGATTGCCTGACCCTTACGCTAAAGCGCTGCCCGGATACGAATTCCGCCTCCGCCACGCGCGGCGAGAACTTTGTTTTCCGTTACCGACTGCAAAATCTCGCTGAAGCGCTCTCCGATTGCTGGCCAGTCATAGCGGGCGGCGGTTTCGGCGGCCGCTTTTTCATAGCGGTGTCGCAACTGGTGATCCTTCAAGAACATAATCACTGCTTGCGCAAAAGAACCGGCATCGTCGGCCAACACGATGTCGCGGCCGTGATGAACATCCAAACCTTCTGCGCCAACCGTGGTTGAGACGACGGCTTTGGCGGTCGCCATCGCTTCGTAGATCTTCAGCCTGGTTCCCCCGCCGATGCGCAAGGGTACAACCACGACGACGGATTGATGCAGATGCTCGATGACCGAGGGTACGCGGCCGGTCACCTCGATCGAGCCCTGGTTGTTATCCGAATTCGAGGCCCATTTCTGTACGCGGCGGTCGGGATTTCGGCCGACGATGCGGAAGCGCGCCTCGGGCACCTCCGCCTTAATCAGAGGCCAGGCCTCGGCGCAGAAATGTTCGACGCCATCGACGTTTGGCTCCCAATCCATGGCGCCAATGAAGGTAACGAGCGGCGCGGATGCCCGGAGCGCATTCGGGTCGGCGTCGGCGGGGGCGGGTCGGTACTCGGTCAGATCGACTCCGGTGGGAATGACGGTGACGCGATTTCCGTCGATCCACTTCATCATCAGGGCGCGATCGTTTTCGGAAACGGCAATCACATGCTGGAACTTGCAGATTGCGGCGCGCTCGTAGCGAAGCATCTTCCGGAATTCCATCTGATACATCATTTTCTTTGCCGGATTGGCGGCGGTGGTGGCATGGCGGCGCCAGATTTCACTTTCGACATTGTGCTGGAAGAGCACGCTGGGGATGTTCAGGTTTCCGGGGAAGTTGACGGCGGCATCGAGGAAGTCGCAGACGACCACATCGAAGCTCTGCCCGCGGAACCAGGATTGAAGCTGCTTCTGAACTTTGGGATGCGCGAAGCGACTGACCGCATAGGGCGGCTGGTCGCGCAGGTGCGCCAGATAATCGAGGCCGCGTGCGGCTCCGGAAAGTTCGGGCTTGCCCGTCGAGAGGGCTACCGCACCGGGCAATTGCCGCTGCAGTTCATTCTCATAGTCGGGGTCAGGGGCTCCCGCGTAGTACGAGTAAAACGTCAGCTGATGACGCTCGGACAGATATCGCAGCACATGGTAGGTGCGAATATTACCGCCATTCTGGACGGGGAGAAGCTTATCGGCTTTGACCCAGAGAATTTTCATGGCCAAGTCAGCGAATCCACACTGCCTTTCTGCCAACGACAAAGTTGACGAAGGCGACCAGGGCGGCGGAATTCAGCACGACGAAAGTACGAGCCGGATCGGCTATGCGCGAAAGTGGACCGATCCTCACTCCCACGAGCGCCGCCAGACTGAGAACATAAAATGCCAATTGCAGCACAAGAGCCGCGCGGTAAAACGGCTGGGAGAGGAAGACAGACGAGACGAGAAGCGCAACCAGAGCAAACGGGACCGCCAGCCGCGAGAGCTTGTGGCTAAGGAATTCGAATCGAATCGGATTCTCGGAGCTGACGAGCCACGGCGCAAGCTGCAAAAGTTGATAGTTGCCGCTCAGGGTGCGAACCTTGCGGGAAAACTCACGCTCATCACCCAAGTCGGGTAAATCCCAGGCGCGGGCTCGGGAGTCGAAGATCACGCGACGTCCCTCGCGCACGATCTGCATCGGCAAGAGAACATCATCGAGGATGGTGCCTTCAGGCAATGGCGACGCGCCCAGCAGATTGCGGCGTGCGCAATAGATCGCGCCGGTCGCGCCGGCGACCGATCCGCTGGCGGATTCGAGTTCGCGAATCTTTTTTTCGATCCGCCAGTACAACCCCATCCCCTTCGCAGTCTCCCCCGTGGCTGGATCGCCCAGCATCAGTTGACCGCTGGCGGCGCCAACTCCCGGATCAGCGAAATTTTCGATCAGAAAACGCAGAGCATGAAATTCGATCTGTTGGCGGGCATCGGTAAATAACAGAACCTCGCCGTTCGCGAGTCTGATGGCATCATTGAGGCCGGCTGCTTTGCCCTGGGATGCCGGTTTGTTGAAAACTCGTACTCGCGAATCTTGCGCGTACTCGTTCAGAATCCCGGGCGTGCCATCGTTCGAACCATCGGAGACGACGATAACTTCGAGCTTGTCCTGAGGGTAGTCAAGCGCCAGCAGATTTTCCAGCTTGCCGGCGATGACGGCTTCCTCGTTGCGCACCACCATCACGGCGGAAACCGAGGGCGCGCTCGAACCGCGGCGCACCGGACGTGGAGAGCATCGGCTGCGCAGCCACAACCACAGAGGGTAGCCGAGGTAGGAGTATCCGACGAGCGCGGCGGCACACCAGAAAACGAATCTCATTTTGACGGCTATTGCGCTCGCTAGCGGGATCATTTATTGGGCACCCCGGCGCAGCAGCACGGTCTTGATCGTCTGGAACATGATCAGCAAATCCAGGCCAATGGACGCGTTCTTGATGTAGAACAAGTCGTATTGAAGTTTTTCCCGGGCGTCGTCGACGGTGCTACCGTATCTGTATTTGACCTGGGCCCATCCGGTGACGCCGGGGCGCACCATATGGCGGACGCCGTAATAGGGAATTTCTTTCGAGAGCCATTCGATGAATTCCGGACGCTCAGGCCGTGGGCCGACGAATGCCATCTCGCCTTTGAGCACGCACCACAACTGCGGAATCTCATCGAGACGCGAGGAGCGGAGAAACTTGCCCACACGAGTAACCCGGGGATCCTTGTCGTCGGCCCACCGCGGACCGCTCTCCGCTTCAGCATCCTCGCGCATGGTGCGAAACTTTATCACTTTAAAGAGGCGTCCGCCCTTGCCGACACGCGTCTGGGTGTAGAGTATGGGACCTTTCGAATCGAGCCGGATGGCGAGGACAATCAAGGGCAGCAGCGGCAGCGTGAGAACGAGGCCGACGAACGAGATGACAAGCGATATCGCGCGCCGAATGGTGATGAACGTGGCGCTGCGGCGAAAGCCGTCGCCAAATATCAGCCAGCTCGGATAAAGATTTTCGACCTCAATTTTGCCGGAAATTTTTTCCAGCCAAGTGGTGGCTTCCTCGATCTTGACGCCCCGCATGCGCAGGTCGAGGAGTTCGCGCATAGGGATCATGCCACGACGATCGGGAGTGGCGACAATGACACGATGGACCTTTTGTTTGTGGACGACTTCCATGAGGTGCGCAGCCACAGCCTCGCGGGTTACTGCGCCCTCCATTTTTCCCGTCCAGCTCGCGATTTCCACGCCGAGTTCGGGAGTCTGGCGCAGGCCGAGGACCACGCGCTGGGCGCGCTCGCCGGTTCCGAGAACGTAAACGCGCTCAACCAGAATGGGCAACTGGACGAGCCAGGTGAAGCCGATCCGCCATCCGAACAGCGCAAAGGTGAGGATGAGAAGGCCAATCGCTGAGGAACCATTTCCCAGCAGGTAATTCGGCCGTATCCAGGCGACGCCGGCGAGAATGAAGGCGAGCACGCCGGGAACCATCAGCAGGCGAAAATACAGCTCACTCTTGGTATTCAGGCGCGAGGTATCGTAGAGATCGAGAGCGTGCGAGCAGAGCAATACCAGTATCGTAACTCCGAGGATCTTGAGATAACCGCCTTCGTAATTGAGCACCAGATAGCTGTCTGCACGCAGTTCGTACACCGCCCCGAGAAGGAAAGAGGTCCAGACGATCAGGGCCTCTCCGATCAAGAGGACCAGAGTGCGCACTGGGTAATAGACATTAAAGAGCCGGATCAACTTGGCCTCGGTTCATCTTTCGCGCTACACATTTCGCGCTACACATCAGGTGCGGCCGCTCACGGACTCGCCATAGTAATACTTCGATTGCTCTCCGGGCGCCGCGCCATTCAGGACAACTCCGAGCAGGAGCTTGTCGGGAAATTCTTCGCGGGCACGGCGAGCCATGTCGGATGGCGTCACATTGGAACGCACGACCATCAAAATGCCATCGCAGAACTTGGCGACCAAGGTCGCATCCGATACCGGAATCACCGGCGATGTGTCGAGAATAATCCAGTCGAAAAACGGCTCAACCCGCTGCAGAAGCAGTTTTAGACGGCCATTCGAAAGCAGTTCAGGGGCGCTGCCCGCAGGCTTGCCAGCCGGCATAAAGAACAGGTTTTCCATGGGCCCGCGTTGCAGGGCGGCGAACTCGTCGCATTGCCCCAGGAGGTAGTCACCGAGCCCCGGCGACTGCGCGGCACCGAGATGACGGTGCATCCCCGGATTTCGCAGATCGGCGTCGATTACGAGGGCGCGGCGCCCATGCTGCCGCACCATGACCTGGGCGAGGTTGGCAGCGACGAAAGACTTGCCTTCTTTCGGCAGCGCGCTCGTCACCATGAGCCGCTTGAGCGACATCTTCTCGCGGATCTGGTAGAGACGAGAACGCAAGGTGCGAAACTCCTCAGCCCCGATGCGGGCGTCGTCATCGTTGAAAAAGAGCATGGTACGAGAATCCGGAGTCCATTCAGTCTGCGCGCAGCGCGCGAGCAGCGCTTCGTAGTTCGACACGGAAGGCATGCCTGGGCCGGAGCCGGCCGACGGTTGCAGGTTAGGCATAACCTCGCGTTGCACGTGGGGCTGATCGTAGGCCGGTTGAAAGGCTCCTGAATCGAAGGCGGGTTGCTCGAAAACAGGCTCGGCGTGCGTCCCCGTGGAGGCTGCTCTTTCCTGCTCGGCGCGTTTCAAAGCGTCGTGAATACGGCTCATATTTTCCCTTCCTTGGGGAGTTGCTGCTGTTCTGATTGGCGCAGCTTATCGGCGAGCGTCGCCAGAGTACGTAAGGCCTCAACCAAATCAAACTTCTCGGATGACGGAACGGGCGCGGTCATCGCTGCATGGGCGTTGCCTTCGTTCAGGTCAAAATCGCGGGCCACGGAATCGACGATTTCACCCGAGACCGTTCTTCTTTGATCGACGAACGCGCTCACCAGGCAGTGCTCGCAGAGCAGGTTGATGACGCGCGGAATGCCCATCGAGTAACGGAAAATGGCAATGGTCGCTTCGGGATCAAAAATCGGCTCGCCATTCGACCCGGCGATGCGGAGGCGTTGATGGATGTAGGACTTCGTTTCTTCAAGATTAAAAGGATGTGTCTTGGCGCGCAGCGTCAAGCGCTGACGAAGCTGGCGCAGTCCGGGCTGCTTCAGGCGTTGTTCGAGTTCGGGTTGGCCTACAAGAACGATTTGCAGAAGCTTCTCGGTAAAGGTTTCGAGATTGGTGAGCATGCGAATCTCTTCGAGCACTTCATCCGAGAGGCTCTGGGCCTCGTCGATGACGAGCACCGCGGTTTCGCCGGCGCGGTAGCGATCGAGTAGCCAGTTGTAAAGACGTTGCAAAAGCTGACTCTTCAAACGGGAGTCGCACGGAATGCCGAAGTCGGACATCATAAAATCGAGGAGCTGGGGCACATCCATGCGCGAGTTGAAGATGAAAGCGGTAGCGACCTGCTGCAGGCGGAGCCACTCCATTAATTTATTGATCAGCGTGGTCTTGCCGGTACCGACTTCGCCGGTCAGCAGAACGAAGCCCTTGCGACTTTGTATACCGTAGGTAAGGCACGCCAGCGCCTCTTCGGTGTGCCGCGTGAGATACAAAAAGCGCGGGTCCGGATTGACATTGAACGGGTTGGCGCGAAGTCCAAAAAACTCTTTGTACATAATGTTCGCTAGACCTCGATGTGTTCGCGATCTTTGGGCGAGGCGGAATCACCGCGACCCCAGAATCTGCGCCGAACATTTCCGTTGCCGTTGACGGGGGCCACCTCATCCTCCCCCAGCCACGGCACGGAGATCAAGAGCGGCAGGTCCATGATAGCGGCAGCATCTTTTTCGGTGCGGATCGATTTGTCACTGAATTCCAGCCAGATGGAGAGGAGAAGGCCAAGAGCCAGACCGACACCCAGGCCGCCGGCGGCAAAAATTGGCCGATTCGGGAAGCTTGGAGAATCCGGCAACTGCGCCCCCACCAGGATATGCATCTGTTCGCCTTCCTGCTGATTTTCCATGCTGGTCGCCAGTCCCGATGAGCTCTTCTTGGCCAGCAGATCCTTGTAGAACGCTTGGGCGTTATCGTTATCGCGGGTGAGCAGTTTGTACTGCTCCTCGACGTTCGGACTCATGGAGGTCCGGCTCTGGTAGAGGTTGACCTGGCCCTGCAGGTGCTTCTGATCGAGCGTGGCCTGCTCGATTATGCCTTGGTATTGATGAATCTGCAGACGCAGCTGGCGAATTTCGGGCGGCTCGGAAGCGCTGGCCTTTTCGGTACTGTCGGGGGAATCGGCGACTGCAGAGTTGACCTCTTTCAGCTTTTTCTCGACTTCGGCGATGTCGGCCTTGGCTTTGATTACGTCCGGATGATCGTCGGTATAGCGCGCCTGCAACTGCATCAGTTGCGACTGCAGCTGGGCCAATTCCTGTTCGAGGGTTTGGGGATTGGTGTTGGACTGCGAACTCTTCCAGGCGGAGATCTGCTGGGCCAGCATGCTCTCGGTATAGGCCTTATCCTGCTGCGCGCGGCCAAGGGTCTGTGTGGTGGCATCGAGTTGTGTGTTGAGAGACATCAGCATGCGCATGTTGTTGTCGGAGTCGCCCGGCAACTGGCCCATGTATTGTCTCTTGAAGGCCGCGAGTTTGGCATCCTGCTCATCGAGGGCGCGCTTGGCATCCTCGACCTGGCGGCTGAGGAAGTCCGTGGTGCCCTGCGCGACCTCGGCCCGTGAACGAAGATTTTCATCCACAATCAGCGAGGTCATGGCGTTGCAGATTTTCTGCGCGCGGAGGGCGTCGCTGTCGGTGTAATTAACGTTGAAGCCTGGTACGGGTTCGTCGGTAAGCGATGGCTTCTTTCTCCTGGCGCCCGCAATTCCAGGCGTCATCGAGGTGATGACCGGTTCTACCGACATATTCTGCTGGATCTCGGTGATCAGCTTGGCCTCCTCATCGGGCTTTACCAGACGGAGACTCTCAATTACGGGCTTAAGCCGGCTGGGGCTCAAGACCTGCTGGCTGAGGGTCTGGATACGCTGAGTAAAATCGGAGGTGATGACCGGCTGGACATAGCTGTCCGGCACTTTCTGCGGGTCCACGAGAACGGTCGATTGCGAGGTATATTTCGGCGGGAAGAAGTAAGAAACGCCGAAGCCTGCGAGCGGAGCAAGCAATGCCGGGACCAGGATGACTCTTAGCCGCCGGCGTAACATGGCCAGATAATCGTCCATCGTCAGTTCGCGATTTTCACTCATAATTCACCAGTCCGGCCGCCCCCAGGCGGCCAAGAAATTATTCGATACGAGTCGGCCTGGGGTGCCACTCCAGTCCAATGGTGCCGACGCTGTTCTGAGTCATCCTGCCCGTGCTGCCGCCGACAGTAATCGGTGCATTGAAGGCCAGCTCGATGAAGCGATATGCGGCAAAGAAATCATAAGTACGCCCCATGTGTTTGCGCAAAATCGCCCCGGCAGTACCGCTGTTATAGCTGGACGCATACACGCCAAGATTCGGCACTCCAAGATTCTGTGGCGACTGCAAGGCTGAGTTGTGGGAGTAGGCGAGATCGGCAAAAAACTCCCAGGTACGCCCGAGCGGACGCCTGTAGCCCAAGCGCGCTGCCTGAGTCTCGGCGCCGGCAAAGAAACCCGAGCCTGACGAGGTGTACTTTTCATAGGTTGCAATCAATCCGGCATGCCCCAACTTGTAGTGCAGCTCGACCAGTGCGCTGAGCGACCAGTGCGAGATCGTGCCGATCGTGCCGCCATCGGCAAGTTCGGTATACTGCGGACCGACTCCAGCAATCAGGTTCATTTTGCCACTGATGGTATGGCTCCAGCGGATATTGAGGAGATGGTTGTAAATCTCGCCCTCGGTCGACTGCGGGAATTGAAAGAACTGAAATCCGTACACGAGCCCAATCTGATCGCGACGGGAAATCAGATGGCTGTACCCGCCTTCGATGGTTACTTCATCGCTGTTGATCAGGCATGCATCGGTCGGTATCGCACAGTTCGCCGTGTCAAAAAAATGAGCATTGCTGTATCCGCCCGCGAGGGTGATTGCAGAGCGGGGGCTGATCGCCTGCACCGCGTCGAGAATCACGGAATTTGCGAGACGGGGAATATTTTCGAGCGAACCCAGTTGCGGACTGATAATAGTGCCGGGTAAAGTTCCGCCTTCCATTCCGACTCCCATGGTGCCGCTGGCCAGACCTAAACCCGCCAGACCTAGCCCCGGGGAACCGCCAAATGTTCCGAAGTAGAAAGCGCCGTCGGGCAGGTAGCTGAAGCCATCTCGCAAGGTCACCTGGCCAGATCGCCAGCGCGTCACGGCCTCGATACCAACGGCCTGCAGTTGCTTCACGACAAAAGGATTGCCATAAAATGCTCCGCCCCCAAGGTATTCGCCAAAGAAATCGCTCTTGGACCAGAATTTCTGAAGGTCCAGGGCTCCGACGACGCGGGTGACAGATTCCGCGCCAGTGCCGCCGACCTCGTTAGCCGCGTTCGATTCACCGGACTCGCTCAACTGGAGGGCTGGCGAGATGAAGCTGCGGGTGACGCTCGGCAGCTCGAGACTGGGCTGGTCGAGACCCGTAACCGGTGGATTGTCCGGGTTCAGGACGGGTGCGTCCTGACCAAATGCGGGAGCGGGGGCGGTTTCTTGCGGGGGCTGAGATTGGGGAGCGGCTTGCGCAGCCGCGCACAGGCCGATGCCAAGAAGCAATAGCGCCAGCGGGATTTTTCGCATTGTGAACCTACCTCTCATCCGCACATTTCCTCTGTCAAAAGTCCCTTACGGGACGACAATCGTATCCCCCGGCTGCAACACATAGTTCTGGTCGATCTGCTGACCTTTGACCAGTTCCCGATAGTTCACCGGTAATTTCAGCTGTTTTCCATTGGCGGTGCGCAGAACATATATTTTTTTGGTGTTGGCAAACTGGTTCAAACCCGCGCTCGACAACGCCTGAAGAACGGTCATATTGGGCAGCATGGGCATGGCGCCGACGTGCAGCACCTCGCCGACGAGGTAGACGCGTTTGCTGTTGATCGCGGTCACGACTACGGTGACGCGCGGGTCGGCGATGTATTTTTTCAGCTTCTCCGTAACCGACACGGCCAGCTGTTTAGGCGTAAGGCCCGCCGCTTGCACATCGTCGAGCAAGGGCAGAGAAATCTTGCCATCGGGACGCACCGGCAAAGTGGCGGTGAGATCGTTTTCCTTCCACACCGCAATGTGGAGCACATCTTCGGGTCCGATCACATAATCGGGTCCGGCGACGCTCGACGGAGGGGCAGCCATGACTTTTTCTGGAGCCGATGTGGCGGCCGATGGGGCAGGCGGATCCTGCGCGAATGCAATACCAGCGATCAAGACGCTCGCGGCAACAACCGCATGCCATGCTGATTTCATATCTTCATCCTTATCTTTTCACGCTCGATGCGCTTTCATGCTCTGTACGCTTCATACCCAATCTGTTTCAGCTTGTAGAGCAGCGCTTTGTAACTGATTTGCAATTGCTGCGCGGCGCGGCGGCGATTCCATCGAGTGCGCGTCAACACCTGCAGAATGATTTCTTTTTCGGCTTCGCGCGAGGCGGCTCGAGCGGCATCTTTTAAAGAAATTTTTTCGCCATTGCCACCGCGATCGGCGCGCCGCAGAAGGGATCGCAATCCTCCCATAGCCAGGGTTTCATCGCCGAGCGCGACAATGGCGCGCGCCGCATCTTTCAGTTCGCGAATGTTGCCGGGCCAGGTGTATTCGACGAAGAAGTTCAGGGTTTCGGAACTTAGAGCCGGCACAGGACGAGAAAAGTCACGAGCAGCTTCCGAGAGGAACCAGTCACGCAGGACCGGAATGTCCTCCTTGCGCTGGCGCAGAGGAGGCAGTCGCAAACAAACGCCGCTGATTCCGTAGTACAGGTCTTCGCGAAACTTGCCGGCCTTGACCTCGGGCTCCAACTCGCGCGACGTTCCGCAGATGAAGCGCGGGACACGGTGCTCGGCATCTCCATGACTGGACTGACCGATTTGGCGCACTAACATTTTTTGTGCCGGCGCTGTCAGATCGCCCACTTCCTGGAGGTAGATGGTTCCACCTGGACTCTCGGAAGCCGCCAGAATTTCCTCGCTGACGTCGTGCCCCTGATAGATCCCGAAAGATTGCGCGGCTCGCCTCGAAAGAGCATGAATACGCGCGGCAGCGGCGGCCTTGCCCGAACCACGTTCGGCTACCACCAGCACGGGAACATCGTTCTGTGACAATTCCCGGATCACGGCTTCGACCGTGCGCATGCCCGAACTGATGCTTTCGAGCCACACACGAACACCGCCGTTCCGGGGGGTCCCGGCGGTTTCCAGGATTTCAGTTCGCTTGAGATCCATTTTCTTGTGTTTCAACTTGATGCTTATGAGGTCCGAGAACAGCCGAGGGGAGGAGAGTCCTTTAAACGAAAAGGCCCTACCATCTACAGCACACGTTCTGCCAACCCGTCAAAAAAAGCGACCATTCCACCCGTAACAAGCATATCCTTTTATTTCAATGGCTTACACGGAATTAACGACCCCGCAACATAGTTCCTACATTAGCATATTGCGTAGAAATGGGAAATTTATTGCCCACATCTTCCGTAATGTTGGGGATTACTTTCGTCACTTCCGAACGATCTTCCGGGGATAAAGTTTCCTAACTCTTTCTAGCACTATGAATTGGAGGAGCCGCGAAGAGTGGAAGATTGAGGACCGAGAGGCGGTACTCGAATAGGAAATGATTTTCCACTTATTTCGTTGAACAAGTTCGACTTTGGCTCAACGAAGGAAAGGCTGGGTTCCCCCGGGAATCGTGGAACGCGAACGCGAATAGAGGGCCATAAGTCAAGGTTTTATTTTGCGCGGAAACCACTCTTTCGCATTATTCTCAGGGGTACGAAAGCGCCTATGGGCAATTCAGTAGAAGTGGCTCCGGCGAGAGAGGGTCGCCGGTCGCTCGGCTTGCCCCTTTGGCAAGGGTTTGTCTTAGTTCTGCTGATCGCCTGGCTTTACGCCTCGATTCTTGTCCATCTGTTCCTGCAGTGGGTTGGCCCCTCTCGCGATCCAAATTTTGAGCACGGCGTCTTCGTCCCTGTATTTGCTTTTTTTCTTCTTTGGCAGAATCGCGCGAAGTTAACTGCGATGGCTCCAGACCCATCTTGGGGCGGACTTCCCTTGGTGATGCTGAGCCTGTTCGTCCTGATCCTCGGGGTCCTGGGCGCGGAGTTGTTTCTCTCTCGAGTCTCGCTGCTCATTCTTCTGGCGGGTCTGACCATTCTATTTCAGGGATGGACATTCTTTCGCGCGGTCCTCTTCCCGTGGGCGTTTCTGTTTCTGATGGTCCCGATCCCAAGCCTGATCCTGCAGCAGGTTATCTTTCCGTTGCAGCTGTTGGCCTCGAAGCTGGCCACGGTGCTGCTGGAGCTCGTCGGCGTTCCGGCGCTGCGGCAGGGCAATGTGATCGTGCTGGCTTCG
>Ga0181522_10000717_pt1 | contig 22854 bp, 16 predicted proteins | sample PEATcosm2014_Bin_27_FD_121103 | JGI IMG/M metagenome (GOLD analysis project Ga0181522, IMG submission 121103) | Peatland microbial communities from MTU Mesocosm Facility, Houghton, MI, USA - PEATcosm2014_Bin05_10_metaG | ecosystem: Environmental > Terrestrial > Soil > Wetlands > Peat | place...
CGGCAGTCACCCGGTTTAGTCTCGACCCCACGAAGACATATACGCTTTCCGAGTTGGTCGATGTCGCGGAGCAGCACAACCCTGAGACGCGCGTGGCTTGGGACAAGGGCGAAGGCACAGGCCGCTGCCGTAGGCGTCGCCCGCAGCTCCCTTTTTCCGGTACTTGCCAGCCGACGTGCGTTGACTTTTGCTGAGTTACGTCGGTAGTCCCTCGTATCCTAATGATTTCCGAATCAATCATTCTGCCGTTTGCCCGATCGCGTCAGTCAACTCGTCCTGCGCTTGAGCGTATTCGAGTTGCGATTGGAGCAGGAGTGTGTGGGCCTCGAACTCTTGCGCCGCAGCGGTGTCGGCCTGCGATGGAAGATAGGCGCCCCGCTGTAGCTGTTGCGCGGACACTCGCCGGGCCTCTTGGCGCGTGGCAAGGAGTTCACGAGAAACCGCGACCATTTGCTGCGTGCGTTCCACCTTGTTACAAGCAGTTTGCACTCGTACTTCGACTTCGTCGCGAACTCGGGCAAGGTTTTCTTTGGCTTGTGCCAACTGGGAGTCCCGCTCCCGAAGTGTGGCCCGTTTCTTTCCCCCGTCGAACAGATCATAGCCAAAGTGTATGCCGAAGGTCCCGAAGTTGCGGGCGAGGAACGGTACATTTTCCTGGTAGCTATAGCGTGCGGATGCCTCGATATCGGGGATATATTCGCGTTTGGCCGCCCGCACGCCGGCCGAAGCTTTCTCCACTTCAGCCCGCGCTTCCGTGACTTCCGGGTTAGATTCCAAAGCTAGTCCGATGCATTGCTCGCGTTCACAGTTTTCGTGAGGCTCCGGAACATCGGGATCGAGAGTGATATCCGTCTTGAGGGGGAACCCCACGATATCGTTGAACTTCAATCGCAGATCAGAGAGTTGCAGCTCTGTCGTAAGCAGATCCTGTTTCGCCTGGAGTAACTGGGCCTTACTTTCGATCAGATCTACTTCGAGTGTGCTGCCGTACTTGACTTGCTGTAGGCGTTCACCTTGCACGTCTTCAACGGCGTGAATCTTCGCCTCGATGGCCTGATGTTGAGACTGAGTTACCAGGATGGTGTAATAAATCTGATGGACTTGCAGGGCCACATCGTTCTCAACTCCCCGGGCCTTTTCACGGCTTGCATTCAACTCGGCGTGCGACATGTCGTTTCTTGCCTTGATTTTGAAGAGTTCGGTGAGCGGCTGGGTCAGCCCCGTACCGCTCACGATGAAGTTCCGATCTCCTTGGTTGATGTTGTACAGCCGTGCCGGAATAGCACTACCTCCTACGGTTCCAAACGCACCTTCAGGAATGCCGATGAACTGTGTATCGGTGGCGTGAGTAAACCCACTGTCGTTCCTTATCGTTGGCAAGTAGGCGCTTCTGGCAACTTCTTTGGCATGCTGCTCTTCTTCGACATGAAACTCCGCGATGCGCACGACGTGATTATGTTTCAGCGCGAGTTCGACGGCTTCACGGAGACTGACACGGCGTGGAATGTTAGACGCTGGCTGCTGCGCCGTGGCAAACGTCAAGAAGCTCAAAAAGGAGAGGAGGACTGTCGCGCCCTGGCAGAAAAGACAATTTAAACGATTTTGATTGCAAGTCATGATTTCGCATCCTGAGGGGCGTGCAGTTGTTCCTGAATGGCAGTAAGATCACCATAATTCAGAGGAGATTTGCGCACCAGGACTGTTAACACCAGCATGACTGCGCACGCCCAAGCAACGAGATAGAACCCATCGTTTATGCTCAGCGAGTAAGCCTGAAGACGCAGCCGAGCACTGATAACGCCGACTGCCCGCCCTGTGGCTGCCGTAGCTCCGGATGATTTTGAAAAGAGTTCCGTCGCCAGCTGGTGAATGTTGGCATCCGTGATCCAATTTCCGGTCTGTACGTGCAGGCCGAGAAGATTCGAATGCAACTTCTCCCGCTGCGCGATGAAGTGCCCCATGTAAACGGCACCCAGGTTTCCGCCAAATAGGCGCACCGTGTGAATGAAGGCGGAGAACGTCAAAATCCGCTCGGGCTTCGACATCCCTCCTGAAAAAATCCCCTGCAAGATCAGGCCTCCGACCAGACCAATAAACGCGAATGCCTGCCCAACTCCCATCAGAAGTTCAGTGCGATCATAGTTCGCGGCCGACCACGCGCTGGTCAGATCCGCGTTCAGATAGCAGGCAAAGGCCATGCACACGAATCCTGACGCCATGAGGAACCGGGAGTCCGCTTGGTTCGCCAGTAGGAGCCCTGCAATGAAGGCGATAATGAGTAACGGGAGAGCACTCCAAATAACCGCCGGGCCGATCTGATCGGCGACGAATCCCTGAATTGCCAGCGACTGCGGAATGAGGATGATGGTCGATACTAGACAGAATCGAAAGAAAAACAGTGCGATACCCAGCAGGATCGTGTTCCACTGCCGAAGATAGGGCACTGCGACCAGAGGGTTAGGCATTCGCAGACGGCGCACGCTGGCGCAGAGCACCAGGAACGCGCCTCCGAAGAACAAAGCATTGAAAAGACCGGAACGCCACCAGTCAAGCCGTTCGCCTTGATCGATGGCTGCGTAAAGCATCGCCAGTCCCGCACTCCCGTACAGAAAACCGACAAAGCTTGGAGCCGAATCCGATTTCTTTGCCGCCGCTGGTTTGGGAATTCCGAAGTAGATGCAAATCAGCATGAACACCGTAATGATTGCGGAATTCCAGAACATCCAGTGCCATGAAAGGTGCTCCCGATACCAACCGTATAGCGATGGCGCAATATTGACGGCTCCATCCACAAAGGTCGCATACAGCGCGATGGTGTACGGAAGAAATCGAAGTGGAATATTGCGCAGCGCAAAAGTCAGCGTCAGGGGGTAGAAGGTGCCTGAGGTAAGCCCGGCCAAAACCATGACCACGATCATGAGGCTGTAACTGTGAATGAACGGAGCCAGAAGACAGATCAATGTGAACGAAGTCGCAGCAATCAATAAAATTCGCCGCGCTCCCAATAAAGCCCCCAGATACACCGTAAACGGCCCAATGAACATCAGCGCAATGTTGTAGGCGCTACTGATCCACGAGCCGTCATCGAAACCAAATCCCAGATCGCCCTTGAGATCGGCGAGACCGAGTGAAATCATGCGTCCCGTAAGTGTGACTACGCCAGCGCCGATGATTACACCCAGAATCCCAAGCAGTGGACTCTTCGAGATCTCACTCGGCAACCCCGCAGCCGCAGATTGCGCAATTTGGATCGGGGCATTGCCCGGCATCGCGATGGTAGAGGAGGCCATCTTCTATTCCTTCACTACCGCGTGCGGACAGCGACTACTGCAGAGAGCCCCGGCCGCAACTGAGAAGTGAGCGAAGAGTCGTCGAGCGCGATCTTGACTGGCACCCTCTGCGTCACTTTGGTGAAGTTGCCGGTGGCGTTGTCAGGTGGCAGCAACGCGAATTGCGATCCGCTCGCGGGTGCGATCTCGAGGACTCTTCCCTTAAAAACCCGGCCGGGATAGGTGTCAATGCGAATCTCCGCAGGGTCGCCGATGTTGACATTGGTCAGCTGCGTCTCGCGATAATTTGCAGACACCCACCTGGTGTTCTCCACAAATGTCATCACCTGTGTTCCCGGAGAAACGAGTTGCCCAGTTCGGACTTGCCGCTCGCCGACTGTGCCGTCCGCAGGCGCAAGAATTCGTGTGTAACCCAGGTTCACTTGTGCGACTTCCAACGCAGCTTCTTTGGCGTGCAGGTCTGCTACAAGCTGTATATCTTGCGATTCAAGTACGGCTTTTCCTCGCCGCTCAGCCTCTGCTGCCGCCTCGTTGCTACGGAGCAAAGTACGGGCCTCCGCCAAGTCAGCGTCGCGAGTTGCATATTGCGCGGTAAAGCGTTCTTCATCGGCAACTGCTTTTTCCACCGTCTGTTCGGTGGTGGAATTAGTCTTTAGCAGCGCTTCCTGCCGAACCCGCTCCAAACGCGTTCGCGTCACATCCGCTTGAACTGCCTCCTCTCCTGCTTGCGCGGCCGTGATCTGCGCATTGGCTTGATCGATACCAGCGAGCGCACGTTCAATCTTTGCATCCTGAAGTTCCCGCTGCCTTCGATTGTTTTCTAGTGCAGCTTTTGCTGCCTCAACTCCTGCAGCAGCCTGCGCCACCTGGGCCTTGAAATCATCATCATCCAGCTGGACCAGCAGGTCATCTTTGTGAACCTGCTCGTAATCGTTCACTTTTACGGCGCGGACCAGGCCCGGAACTTTTGTGCTGAGCGGCGTAAGATCGCCGCGTACGTACGCGTCGTTGGTAATCTGCTCGACGCGACCGCCCTCCCAGCCATTCCAGTTACGAGTAATGGTCACAATGATGGCGACAGCGAGAAGGAGGACAATCAGGGGTGTTCCATACCTCTGCCAAGCTGGTCTGAGATTTGACGGAAGGTGCTCGCCTCTCTTGGGCGGAATTGCAGCCGGGGGAATAGTTGCGGGTACAGGAGAAGTTGCCATTTGTGTTACGTGCTCCTCGATAGCTACGTTCTGTCGCGTCTTGTACTTTTATTGTTGAAAACAGTTACCGAACCCGCCCTGTCGTTTCCCACCGGGCATCGGTGTGCGCTACTGGTCGGTGCTGATGAATTACGAATCAGCCACAGCGGTGTAGCGTCCATCGTCAGATTGAGCATGTTCCTTACCATTCTCGAAGCGCCGTTCTCCCGTGCTTTTAGACTCTTTCGCGTCGCAAAATCGGAGCACATTCTTTTGTTGTTACGCGAGAATCGGTCGTGCAGCACCATGAAGGCCCCGATCGTCGCATCGGTTGTCACCTGTCAGATTTCGTCAAAAGACTTCGCTGCTGCGGTCGAGCGTGAGTGCACCGGATCTGGCAATCCCTTGTACTTGCGGGATCTGCAGCTATTCGCACCGATCCTCTTGACTGGACCATTGAATGCAAAACTCCCGTGGGACAAGGTTCACCTGGGCATGCTCGAACCGAACCTCACTGATATCAATGGAAATCATCTGCATTTCCATATTCGGCCTGCGGTCAGGTCCGCGCGTGTACGCGCGGCGTTTGGACGGAAAATGAATTCCATCCGCGACGATATAGTCTGATGTGAGTTGGGCGGCGGGAAAGCCACCAGCAATATTCACGCTATAGTCGTGACGACGCAGATGTAAATCGGTATCGAAGAAGAACTCCTGAATGAGGCTGTGCGTTTCGATGGAGCCAGGAAATTGTGCCCGCAGTACATGCCACGTTTCGGCGCCCTCTCGCCACGGTTCCAGTTCCTCGACATGCACGCCATCCATCGCCAGAAGGAAGGGCGTAGTAAAGTAAGTCCAGAGCGCTTCTGCATCGAAATAGGCACGATGAAGAGCATCCCAAGGCGTACTCATCTGATGGCCGGCGAACGAGTCCTTGGGTGCCTGTCGTTCGGCGAGCACAGTGCCATCCAGCTTCTCGATGGCGATGCGCTCCGGAGTGAACATTGTTCGTTGATCTGGAGCCCCAAAAGGCAGTACGGACGAGCGTTCCTGATGCAGCCATGCCGTCAGACGGCGCGGCGTTGCGTCATTCAACATGCCTTTCAGAGGATAGAAGCCGCCTCCGGCAACTATGGTCGCCTCGACCTTTTCAAGGTCTCGCCAGCGATCCATGCCACCATGTGCGTCAAGAATTCTGCTAAGTAGCTGGTTCATAATATCTCCTTATCGAGTAATCGAATCTCTCGGCATACGTTCCCTCAATCTAGCAGTCGAACCATTGGTCCATCGCTTGCACCTAAGTAAAGGCAGTTTTGTCTTCAGGCATTCAGAAACATCTCCATATAGACATCCGCCCTTGCATATACCGAAGGGACGATATTTGTCGGATCAATATGGCGGAATCCCAGGGATTCATAGAGAGCGATCGCAGGTTTGAGGACATGGTTTGTCTCCAGGTATAGCCGGGTCGCCCCCAAGCTCCGAGCTTCTTCAATCGTAGCGGAGAGCAAGGTGCGCCCGATCCCTCTTCCCTGAAACTCGGGAGCGACGGCCATTTTCGCGACCTCGAACTCGTGATCGCTGATCCGAAGCAGAGCGCAGCATCCCACGCTCCGACCATTTGCAGTGGCCAGCAAGATTGCGCCGCCCGGTTCGATGATGGTCTTCCGTGGATCGCTGAGCGTGCTTTGATCTTTCGCTTCGATCTTGAAGTAGCGCTCGATCCACTGCTCGTTGAGCAATCGAAACGCAGTTTCGTCACCCGCCTGGAACCGGCGAACAATGGTTTGAGCGCTTGCCCGCAACTCACCGCGCCCGGACATCACTCCGCCTCCCGCTGTGCTGATGCGGCGGAACTTGGCATCCGGTACATCGTCGCATCGGCTTCAGCCAGCAGCACGCTCGGCGTGTCGTCGGTTCGGATCTCGGCGTGTACATCGAAAAGCCGGCGTTTCTCCCGGACGACCCAGGCCTTGATCGTAAAGCGAGTTCCCACGGCAATCGGGCAGATCAAATTTAACCTCTGCGGCTCTTGGAAATCTTTCAGCGTACGTTCCCTCAATCTAGTAGTCGAACCATTGATCCATCGCTTGTACCTTTTCCTTGGTATAAGGCGGGAACAGGTGATCGATAGCGACATCGGGCGGCGATATCAGGACCGACTTGGCGTGCGTGAGGGAATCGTAGCCGTACTTCCCGTAGTAGTTCCCTAGTCCCGCGGTTCCCACTCCTCCATAAGGCATGGACTCGATGAACAGAAAGACATTGGTTTGGTTCACGGCGCCACCGCCGAAGGAGAGGGATCGCAACACCCGATCGATCATCTCCTGATTTCGGCTGAAGACATAGCCGGCCAAAGGTTTGGGCAGAGATTTGATCTTCGCGAGTAGCTTTCCAAGGTCGGAGTAGGTGAGGATTGGCAAGAGCGGCCCAAAGATTTCATCTTCCATGATTTTGTCGGACCACGAAATCGGGTAGAGGATGGTCGGGTCGAGATAGCGAACCGAGGCGTCGGACTTTCCACCGTAAATGACCTTCTTGGGATCGATCAGGGACGCAAGCCGTTTGACAGCAGCTGGGCTGATTATGCGGGAGTAGTCCGGGTTGCTCTTGGGGTCCACGCCGTAGAGTTCGACGACGGCCTTTTTGCATTCGGCTACGAACTGCCCGGCGACGGACTCATGAACGACAGCATAGCCCGGTGAAGTGCACCACTGTCCTCCCCAAGCCATTGCCCCCCAGACGATTTTCTTGGCAGCATCCGGAATGTTCGCTGTCTCATCGACGATCGCTGGGTTTTGTCCTCCCAACTCAAGTAACACTGGAGTGAGATTCTCGGCCGCCGCTCGCATCACTACCTTTCCCACACCCACGCTCCCGGTGAGGAATATGAAATCAAAGGGAAGGCTCAGGACTTTCGTGACTAGCTCCCGAGCGCCTACTACAGCGCTCAGAGCTTCCGGCGCGAAATACTTTGGGATCAACTCTAAGAGCAACTCGTCTGTCGCAAGCAGAGCCTCAGAGAGCTTCAATATGCACGGATTACCGGCCGAAAGGGCGGCGATAGCAGGGCGCAGCGATAAGAGAAGCGGTCCATTGAAAGGACAGATGATCAGCGTGACGCCGTAAGGCTCGCGGTATACGATTCCCTTGTGCCCGGACGCAGCAAGGAATTTTGGAAGAGGAGCTTCGACCGGCTTCATCCATTCCTTGAGTTGAGACCTGGTGGATTCGGCCGTGGCAATGGTTGCAGATACCTCGAAGGCATTCTCCTGGCTGGCTGTTTTGAAGTCCTTGCAGCACGCGTCCGCAAAACGCTCAAAGTTCTCCTTGAGCATGCGTGTGAGGCGATTGAGCTGGTCAATTCTCCACTCGTAGGTCTTTGTCGCATCTGATGCGAAGTAAGCCTTCTGTTTGTTGAACAAATCTTCGGCCCTGATCTCTTCGCTCGTAGGTTGAGCGGGCGCTGCTTGAACCGCTGCGGTGCTTGATTTCGCCGACATCTTCTTCTCCTTCGTGTACTTTGCCTAGTTCGGTTTTTCCCAGATTCACTAACTTCGGGAGCGATCTTTTCTAGAGCCTGAATGCTTCACTTCGGCTGGCCATTACCGTTTTTTGTGACCAGCACCATCCGAAAGCGCGCCTTCCCAGCCATCATCTTCGCGTAGGCGGCCGGGGCCTCCTCGAGTGGGGCGGTCTCGATCATCGCCGAGACGCCACCCAAGGCACTGAAACGAAGCGTTGCGTCAGCAGTGGCCGGGTTTCCCGTCAGCGAACCTGCTACCTTGCGCTCTCCGAATATGAGATCCACGCTCGCAACCTGGATCGGCTCCGGCCCGGCGCCGAGGTTAATAGAGACACCGCCAGGACGAAGGCCTTTGAAGGTCTCAGCGATTGTCTTGCCTCCGGAAGCCGTTACGACAATGACTTTGGCTCCGCCAAGCGCCTGCAGAGCCGCTGCGGGATCGCTGGCGGCACTGTCAATGTAGTGGTGCGCGCCGAGCTTCTTCGCGAGCTTCGCTGTCTTGTTGCCGCGGGAAATCGCCGCCACCTCGAACCCCATATGCCGGGCGTATTGCACCGCCAGATGACCAAGGCCGCCGATACCGAGCACAGCGACAAGATCACCCGCCTTCGCTGGCGAGTTTCGCAGGGCGTTGAATGACGTGAGTCCCGCGCAAAGCAGCGGCGCAGCATCTGCCGACGACAGATCGTCGGGGATACGCACTAACCCGGTGGCCTTCGCGATCATCACCTCGGCATATCCCCCATCCGAATGAATGCCCGTGAATTCCTGGTTACGGCAATTCACAAGATCGCCATTTCGACAGAATTCGCAATAACCGCAAGAGCCTCCGAGGAATCCGACGCCGACGCGCTGACCAACCGCCCAGCCCTGCACGCCCGAGCCAAGTGCGTCGATCCGCCCGACTACTTCATGTCCAGGGACGCGGGGCCAAGTGATTTGAAAGGAGCCTTCCACCGTGCCGGCATCTGAGTGGCAGACGCCGGACGCCTCGACGCGAATGCGCACTTGACCAGGGCCAGGATCGACCAGCGGTTTCATTACTGCTTCGAATTTTCCTGGTTTCGTTACTTGCATTGCTTTATACGTTGCGCTCATATCGCCTCTCTATCGAGCCATTCGGGTTTGCTGGAGCCCCGCGCGCCAAGCACGGTGCGGGTCAGGAGCATCAAAATATCTTCCCCTAAACAACGCGGGGTATCGTCGGGGCCGTTGCCTGCGATGTGCCGCCTGATCCTTTCTTAGAATTGTTGCCGAGTCACCTGCGCCTCAATGGCGCTTCTGTCCAGCGGGCGGCTGCCTTCCATCCGCCTGGTGCTCCTCATGAAGTCAGCCATTCGGGTTTGCTAGAGCCGCGGGGGACAAGCACTGTCCGGAAGGAGCCGGGGGTCTTGGACAGAACCACCTGGTCGGTCATGCCCTGATACGTGCCCAACGGAGTCTCTGCGGTGAAGAGATCAGGAACCACGGACTTGTGTTCGTCCGTGGAGCCGGCGGTTTGCTTGGTGTACTTTTTATCGAATATGCCGAGGGAGAGCAGCCACAGCACGGTTCTGGTCAGGGAAACGACAACGCGATAGCTCCCGCCTTCGGTGGCACGGCGTCGCAACGCCTCAAGAATGCCGATGGTGCCTAGCCAGCCCACCACGTTGTCGCAAATCGGGATAATCGGCGGCGACGAAGGCTGAGTCAGTGTTCCCTCGATGGCAAACAAGCCGGCCACTGCTGCGCCGACCTCATCGAAGCCAACCCAATTTGACCAGGGACCTCGTTCGCCGTGGAGGACCACCTTGGCGTGAATCAATCCCGGCTTCTTCTCGCTGAGTTCTTCTGCGGTGAGACCATATCTCTCCAAGTAACCGGGGCGCCGATTCGAGAAGAACACGTCAGCATCTTTCAGTAGGTGATCGAACTTGGCGCGGTCTTCCTTGGAACCGTCCAATATCGTGGAGCGCATCCCAATCTGCACATCCCACACAAAACCCTCTACTTCCGTATCATTAGGCCTCCAGATGTTGAGAACGTCCGCACCGTAATACGCGAGGTCTCTTCCCATGCCCGCTCCAGCAATCACGTGCCCCATTCCGAATGCGCGAATGCCTTCCAAGGGAGTCTTTGCTCCGCGCTTAAACGGTACCGGCTCACTCTCTCCGATCTTCTCGACGGTGATGAGAGGCATTTTGGAGAGCACTTCGGTGTACTGGGGCTCTCTGAGAAACTCCTCGCAGGTACGCACCTTGGCGAAAACAAGTCCGGCCTCCTGCCCGGCCGTCTCCAACTCGTCGGCGCGCCACTGCAGAATCGCATTATTTACGGATTCGTTGCTGTCACTGGCTCGCAGAAAGTTGAGTGCTCGCGCCTGCAGCCTGGGGTAGACGTTGAGAGCCACCACGTGACCTCCATCGCGTGTTTTCCGGAACAGCGGAATCTCCCAGAATGGGTTATCTCGATCTGCGTGCATGGACGGACCACGACCATTGATCGTCTCCCATTTCCCCTCGAAGAAACCAGAGAAACGCCGGAGAGCCTTCCGGACGTCGACATGAATGTCTTGTCCTTCCCCAGTTTGGGATTTCCAGAGTGCTGCAAGGGCTACGCTCCTGGCAGCCAGACCTACCGCCGCCATCGTGCCAAATCGATGCGGGCTGGCAATGATCGGATCCTGACCGTAGAAGGTGAGCTTGCCTCCGCTGTCTGCTGCAGTCAGTCCGATATCTTTCAGTACTTCATTGACGCTACCGTGCAGGTCGAAATCCGGAGCACTCACGGGATTGCTCAGTTTCGATTGAAGTTTTTCCGTCAATGTCTGATCGGTTGTTGCAGTGGGTTTTGCGGTAACTCGGTCCAGTGTTGCAGTACTCATGTCGATATCCTCTCGAAGATTCTTAGTTGGCGATGCTTTTCCGGATTCACCTACAGCGGGTTGCCGAACGTGGTGAGGCCCGCGGTTTCGCTTAATGGCCAGCCGGCAACTCTCCATATGCGATACCGGTAAGGTTTCCTTCGCCCACCAGCAGCGTTTTCTTGTTTGACCCATCAAGATTGGCGCTGTAGACGGAGCCGGCAAGATCGGTGTAAAACATGCGACCGCCGCTCAGGTCTAAAGCCAGGCCGATGCCTTCCATCAAATGGTTGACAAGGATCTCGGGCTCCGACCCACTTCCGGACTTCGGGTCCATAGGCGCACGGTTCACCGTGTTGCCACGCGGCGGATCCCCGCGGTCTGTCCAATACAAAGTGCGATTGGCGAGGTCCAGCTCAAGGTCGATGGGTTCAGGCAGGGCATCGTAGAGGAGCTCAATGTCTTTGCGGTTTGGGGGAGTTTGGCCCTTGGGAAGCTCGAGATTGGCGCGAAAGATACGCCCTTCGCCGGCTTTTTCAGGGCCCTTCTGGGTCCAATAAAACTTGCCGCCCTCAGCATCCACGGCGATCCCCACGCACCACTTCCTCTCATCCTTTCCGGGACGCGCGTCGCCCTCGCTGGTATCGACCAGTGTTTCGATGTTGGAACCATCCAAGTTCGCCCGCATGACCCGCATCCCCTCACGGTCGCACCAGTAGAGCTTCCTGTTCTTCTCATCGAGTTGCAGTTGCTTTGGAGTGAACGTGCCGCCCGGCCGAACAATGCTCGTGATGTTGCTTCCGTCAAGATCAGCGCGCTCAATGGCCCCGTCATTAACAACAGGATTGCCCATGTTGGTCCAGTAGATATGCCCGGCTGCGATATCAACAACAATTCCGTCGGGAAATTTCCGACCCTCGTTAATGATGGTTTTCAAATCGGAACTGTCAGCGTTTGCGGAGAACACACGGCCGCCGCCGGCATCCAGAAAAAAAAGCCGGCCGGACGGGGTTGACTTATTCGCGCCTGTCTTAATTGGGTTGAGAGTGGTAGTGCTCATTTAACAAGTTCTCCTCTTTGTGATTTCAATGTTGTTTCGGAAGGACATTACAGACCAACGCTGGCGCGACTGCTGAGCAGCCCCGTCAGAACCTCGTTCTCCTCTTCGGCAAGCTGCTCGACCGAGCGATTGCCCGCCATTCGCATCACTCCCTCGGTCACCGTCTGCTTCAGCTCCGGAGTAACGTTCGGGGTGCCGAGAACCTTCATCAGACCTGCGAGAGGATCCATGAGGTGCTCCATATAGTGGTTAATTCCGCCTCGGCCCCCGCCGAGGTGCCACTGCAGACTCGGCCCCATCACGCCCCATCGCGGCCCAGGGCCATAGCTCACTGCGGCGTCGGCGTCCTCGACGCTCAGCACTCCCTGCTGAATGAGATAGAGCACCTCCTTGTACAGCGCCGCCTGCAGTCGGTTCGCGACATGACCGGGAAGCGCCTTGAACAGACGAATGGGCTTTTTTCCAATCGACGCATAAAACGCCATGGCCTTTTCGATCGTTTGAGGCGATGTCTTGGCTCCGCCCACCACTTCCACCAGTGGAATGATGTGAGGCGGGTTAAATGGATGTCCGATGACGCAGCGTTCCGGACGCTTGGCTTGAGACTGAATAACGTCCATGGTTATGCCAGAAGAACTCGACGCGAGGATCGAATCCGGAGGCGTGGCATCGTCCATCTCTGCGAATAGCTTCGTCTTGAAATCGGGACGCTCCGGTGCGTTTTCCTGGACAAAGTCCGCTTTGGCGAGCGCCAGAGCCATTTTTGGCTCGAAGGTCAACCGTTCGCGCGAAGCACTGGGAGAAATGCCGTTCTTGCTGAGCGTCTTCCACGCTTCGTCAACATATTGTCGAAGGTTTGCCTCCGCGTTCGGCGCAGGATCGGTTGCAATCACGTTGAATCCGCGGGACAGGTAATAAGCGGCCCAGCTTGCGCCGATGACTCCTGTGCCGACAATGACGATGTTCTTTATTTCTCCGGTTGCCACGATTAATTCTCCTTTTTGAATTTCTTCTTGCACTTCCGTATGAACACTGAATTTCTTCACTTGCCTCCGGCCGCAGCCGGTACAGCCTCGCGCACCGGGGTGCGCTGCAGAGTGGGAGCGTGATGATCCACGATCAGGCGAGATCCCCTTTGGCCCGTCAGATAGGTCCAAATCCATTGCAGGAAGACGCTCAGGCGGAGACCGGATGTAGCCAAGAACTGGAGGTGGACGAAAGCCCAAACCATCCACGCGACCAATCCGCTTATTTGGATTTTCCAGCTTTGCAGTACGGCAAAACCCCTGCCGACGACGGCCATGTTGCCCTTGTCGAGGTAACGAAACGGAGCCGGAGGCTTGCTGCCGGTTATGCGGCTGTGAATGAGTTCTCCTGCATAGTGTCCTTGCTGTATAGCCACCTGTGCGACGCCGGGAAGGGGTTTGCCGTTTTGCTGTAATGCCGCGGTATCGCCGATCACAAATACCTCGGGATGCCCGGACACACTCAGATCTTTTTGAATGCGTACCCTCCCTGCACGGTCCGTCTCGACGTTGAGCCACTTGCCCGCGGGAGAAGGCGCAACCCCGGCAGTCCAGATCACGGTCTTGCTCGCAATGCGCTCACCTGCGACCACTACGCCGTCTGCGTCGATCTGATCCACGCCGTGTCCGAGCCGGACCTCGACGCCGAGATTCTCAAGGCGTTGTTTGGCAGCTTGAGAGAGGTGCTCTGAGAAAGTTCCGAGAACTCGCGGCGCCATATCGAAGAGCACAATTCGAGCCGAGGCGGGGTCGATCCGACGAAAGTTCGATTTCAGCGTCGTCTTGACTAGCACGGCTAAGGCCCCGGCCATCTCGACGCCTGTAGGACCTCCTCCCACGAGAACGAAGGTCAGCAGGTCTCGATGACGGGTCGGGTCTTCTTCCGCCTCTGCGAGCTCGAAGGCCTGCAGGACCTTGTTGCGCGTTGCCTCAGCGTCCGCAAGGCTCTTGATTCCCGGCGCGAACTCTTCAAATTCGTTCCGCCCGAAGTAACTGTGGGTGGCGCCGGTCGCCAGAATCAGGTAATCGTAGGTTAGAGGTACGTCTTGCCTGTCAGCGTCGCTTACGAAGACACATTTCTTGTCCTTGTCCACTCCCGTGACCTCGCCTTGGAGCACGGTCGTGTTCTTCTGGCTTTGGAGGATCCCTCGAATGGGAAAACCAATTTGACTGGGCGCCAGAACCGATGTCGCAACCTGGTAGAGCAGGGGCTGAAACAAGTGGTGATTCGTGCGATCGATCAGGATGACTTCCGCGGGCGCGTTCTTTAGAGCCCTGGCGGCGGCAAGTCCGCCAAATCCGCCGCCGACTATGATGATTCGTGGCTGAGCCATTTACTCCTCGATTTCTTCAGTCCTTCTGTCCAGCGCACGAGAACAATGCAACCGGCTCGCCATCCTGAAACCACTGAAAAGCAAAAGGAAATGAGCATCAGAAGGGCGACGGAGTGTTCAGCAAATGACGAAGATGAGCAGGAGGCAAACGCGGCGTGACGCTGTATCCAGGTTAATTGCTTCAGCGCGTACGCAACGAGACGCGGCGGATCCTTCGGTGGGCTTCAATGTTGTTAGGTATGCTTGGTGGAGGAACTCTCACTTGTAGTCGCTAGTGTACGTGTATTGGTTCTGGCCATCCGATTGCTTTCCCTCTGGGAAGGGAGTCGAAGTTGCGACCAATGCAATGATCGGCAGTTCACCAGTTCTTGATTCTGAGGTCTCGGGGACAATTGTTTCGTTAAGGGAGCGTTTCGAGGCGGTGCGACGCAATGAGGTTCATCGGGTGCGCGGTCGCCTGGGTAATCTCAGCCGTGACCAAGAGAATGTTGTCGAGTCGCTTAGTCGTGGCATCATAGAAAAGGTGCTCCAGGCGCCCGTAGAAATGTTGTTGACTGTCGCTGCAGCTGGTCAGGCTGTTTCTATCCTCGAGACCGTGCGCGAGATTTTTAATCTGACAACGTAAAATCATTGCCATAGCGAGCTGTCCGCGAACATCGGTGACCGCTATAACTCACCGACGACCTCGCGTTGAGGAATCACCGAGGTTCAATAAAGGTTCAATAAAGGTTCAATAAGCGTTCACGAGAGTGCTTTTTGGCATTTTCGGAGCCATCCGTACCGAGTATTTTCTTTCAGTTACGGGAGCTCAACTCCCCTTCACGGCGATAACAATTGTTCGATTGTTGGAGAACACATCGAAACTTGCTCAAACTCTGTCCGTTTGGCGGCACTGGCCACTAGGGCCGCGTTGTGGGTTCGATAAGGGTTGCCGAGGGTGTTTTAGGGGGCTTAGTGAGCTCATCCGTACCCTTTGCTTTCAATTAGTTACGGACCCTGATTTCCCTGTCACGGCAGCGTCCTCCCCGAGTTGGGCGCGTAATTTACGAGGACACAGATTTCTCGTACCGCCTGATCTTTATTCTGCGCCGAAATTACTGCCCGAAACTCGGCACGTCACGAAATGGAAGGTGCCGTGACAGGGTAAATAAATGCTATCTATCCTAAGTAGTTTATTATAAATGAGTTATGCCGTGAATTCGCCGAAAAGGCAGCGTTCTAACCCACTGAACTACGTCCCCACTCGCCAAGTTCAGAATCGGCGAAAGTTTGGTGCCAAATCCATCCTGACAGCTTCTCCATGAACACGAAAGACTGGCAGTCGGGTGAGACTTGAGCGGCTTAATGCTGATCAAATAGCTCGCTGCGGTCGACGCGCTCGCCCTTGAAGACCACCATTGAAATCCGCTCGGCGGCGGTGATGTCTTCCAGCGGATTCCCGTCCACTACCAGCAGGTCGGCATCATTCCCGATGCGGATGGAGCCGATGTGATTATCGGCACGCAGCAAACGGGCCGCGTTGAAAGTTGCGGCTTGCAGCGCAACCGCGGGCGGAATACCGGCCCGCACCCACAATTGCATTTCGTGCTGCACGGTTGGGCCGTGAATCACGAGAATATTTCCGGCGTCGCTGCCGGTGACCAGCGATACTCCGCGATCATGCGCGCGTCGCAAGTTGTCGGTTGCGATCGCCATGTCAATCGGATATTGCTCCAGCCCCTTGCGAATTTCCTGCCCTTCGGTAGAACTCAGCGCTTGCTCGGTGCCGCTCAATAAATCTGCAGGCCCGACTTGTTGCACCAGCGAGCGCTTCAGCAGATCGGTCTTGCCGGCGACGATGTCTTTAAAAGCTTCGCCCACGCTTAGAGTCGGATCGTAGAAAATTCCCTGCTTCGCCATTTCGGCAAAAAGTTCGTCGGGAATTTTGTCGCGGAAAGATCCGTGTTCGACGGAATTCGCCTGCGCCTTCACCGCATCGGTAACATCGCGGACGTCTCCGGTGTGGACCGCCAGCGGCAGCGAATCGGCGTGAGCTTCTTGCGCAACGGCATCGAACAGCCCAGTATCAAGGCGGTTATAGACCATGCCTCCGCCGCCGGATTCGAGAATGGCTTTGATGCAATCGACGCCGCGCTTCTTCAATTCATCGACCTGCTGTTTGGCTTCATCGCTTGAGGCGGGGATGCGCACCACTTGTTTTTCTATACTCTGGCGAATATTCGGCGGCAGATTTTTGAAGTATTCAGTGCCGTGACCGCCCGGGGCAGTAAACATCGGACCACAGGTCTGCAATTCTGCGCCAAGAACTTCTCCGCTGCCGACTTCCGAACGAACTTTCAGGGCATTGTCGAGGCCATCGCCGACACTGCGCACCGTAGTCACACCGCTGTAAAGGTAGGCCTCGAGATTCCGGAACATCGCTTTACCCGCGTCGTACTGGCTCATATCGGAATAAATGCCGCCCGGCGCGCCGAGATGCACGTGGACATCGATCAGTCCGGGAAGAATGGTCTTGCCTGCCGCTTCGACGACTTCGGCTTTCAGCGTCTTTGCATCGGGCCCTGCGCCTTCATAAATTTCGGCAATTTTCCCGCCGCGCACCAGCACCGAGCCGTTCTCGATCACTTTGCCGTCGCCGATGAAAATTCGCGCACCGCGAATCAAAAAGGTGTCGCTGCGCGCCAGTTGGCGATTAAGAATTTTGCTCCGTTCAACGCCGGTATGCGTGTGCATCTGCCATACGCCCAACACCACGAACGGAGCCATCACCGCGGCCAGCCACAGCTTGGCCGAATTCTTGATCTTCTCTTCTTTTTCCCAGCGGAAGAGTTTGTAAGCAATAAACAGGCCGACGATCGCGGTGAGAATCAGAGCCAGCGCGGGCTGGATATTTTGTGCCATGCCCTGGTTCTGTTTCAACATGCCTTCAATGCCCTGCACCATGTAGGTGGCCGGAAGGAAATAGGTGATCTCGAGCAGCCACTGCGGAAACATCGAGGTGGGAAAGGTCGCTCCGCTCAGAAACAGCATCGGCAAGTAAATCAACTGCACAAGAAGCTGGCTTTCCTGCATCGAGTTGACGACCGAGGCGAGAATCAAACCGATGCCGCGCATGGCGACGATCGAGATGGTGACGAAAATCAGAACCGAGCCCATGGATTGCGGCCACGGCATGCCGTATATGTAATGCGCCAGCGTGAAAATTAGCAGGACGTTGGGCATGTAGAGAATCCAGCCGGTTGTGACCGAGGCTATGAGCAATGGCGCGGGCGTGATGGGCGTAACTTTGTAGCGGCGCAGAATGTTGGCCTCGCGCTCTTGCACGGCGCGAATCCCCGCGCCCATCAGGCCATTGCCCAGGATGCCGATGATCAGCACCATCGCGATCACAACCGTCATGGCCGCGCCGCGCTCACCGTGCATGGCCTGGCCAAAGATGAAGAAGAATGTGAGCGGGAAAAGATAATTAAAGAAAATGACGGACCGGTTGCGCAGGGCCAGCTTGAGATCGAGCGAGACCAGTGCTTTGTAGGCGTTCATTCGCGCAGCTTCTTTCCCATCAACTCGATGAAGACGTCTTCCAGGCTGGGCTGTTTCAGGCTGACATCGGTGAGTTCGAGTCCCTGCTGATCGATCCATTTGACCAGGTCAACCAGCGTGGCCGCGGGACGTCGCGAGTTGACCGTCAGTACGCGGCCGCTCTCGTCGGGCGCGCTGTTCGTGGATTCAGCCCACACCGGCCGATTTGGCGGGAACGGCGTGGCGCAGGTAACGACAATGCTGGATGCGTTTTTGCTTTGCTGCTGCAGGCGGCTCGGCGTATCCATCGCGATGATACGGCCTTCGTCGACGATTGCGACGCGGTCGCACAGCCGCTCCGCCTCCTCAATGTAGTGCGTGGTCATCAGGATGGTGCGGTGCTCGCGTTTCAGCTCTTCGAGCAAATTGTGGATTTCGGCGCGAACTTGCGGGTCGAGGCCCGTCGTTGGCTCATCCAGAAAAATAAGCTGCGGATCATTGATCAGCGCCAAAGCCAGCGCAAGACGCTGCTTCTGCCCACCGGAGAGTGTGGTGTAGAAAGCGTTTTTCTTTTCTTCAAGCTGCAAGCGCCGCAAAAGCTGGTTGAGATCGACGTGCCGCGAATAAAACGACGCGAAGACATCCATGGCTTCGTGCACGCGAATTTTTTCTGGCAGATTCGTAGCCTGCAGGCAAACGCCAATGCGGTCTTTGAGCTTTTGCCGCTGGCGGTCAGGATCGAAACCCAACACCTCGACCTTGCCCTCGCTGCGTGGCCGCAGGCCTTCGAGAATTTCAACTGTAGTCGTCTTGCCGGCGCCATTGGGACCGAGCAGCCCGAAAACTTCCCCCGGCTGGATTTCGAAATCGATTCCCTTCACGGCGTGAACTTCGCCGTAGGACTTCTTCAGTCCGTGCACGGAGATGGCGGGCGAAGCGACATTCATAGCGGGATGGATAGGCTACCGAAGAAACAAGGCCAAGTCAAAAATGAACAAGGCGGATTCTTCTTGTCGGCATCATTACCAGTGAAGCTTCCTATCGAGAAATGGCTCGTATCAGGGCACGCCTTCAGGCGTGCCGTGTTCGGGCCTCTTTTGAATGCGCCTTCAGGCACTGCTGGGGCTGAAGCCCATTCCATTATTGGCGCGCATCGGCACGGCTAAAGCCATGCCCTGATACGAATCTCACCGAATGCCGACCGCCTTGCTGCAAACCGCGCTGGACGAGTACCATAGCTTCGCTCAAGACTTTTTCCTGACATTCGCGTCCAAGGTAAATATGCGCAAACACTTCGTGTATTCGGCGATTCTTTTGCTTACCGCTCTTCCGGTTTCGCTGGCTCAAACACAATCCGCTCCAACTTCTGGCAGTAACCGCCCAGACGGTGCTCTGCCATACAGTCCCAGCCTCGACGTTACTTCAATGGACCGCTCCGTCGATCCATGCGTAGATCTCTATACCTACTCCTGCGGCGGATGGCAGAAGCGCAACCCCATTCCGCCCGACCAGGCTTCATGGTCGGTCTATGGCAAACTTTACGAGGACAATCTGACTTTTCTTCGCGGGATGCTGGAGCAAGCGGCGCAGCCGGATCAACCAGGTAATGCCGGCCGCAACGCCGTTACCCAGAAAATCGGCGATTTCTACGCCGCCTGCATGGACGAATCGATCGTGGAAAAGCGCAGCGCTTCACCCATTCAGCCCGATCTCGATGCCATCGCGCATATCGGGTCGTTGAAGGATGTCACGCCGGTGGTGGCGCATTTGCAATTCACCTACAACTGGTACTCCTACAGCAGTTCCATGCTGTTTCGGGCGGGATCGAACCAGGACCCCGACAACTCCGAAGAGGAAATCGCCGACGTCGACCAGGGAGGGCTCGGCATGCCCGACCGCGATTACTACACCAAAGATGATGCCAAGTCGAAAGAGACGCGTGACCGTTATGTGCAGCACGTACAGAAAATGTTCGAGTTGATTGGCGATGGCCCCGCCGTGGCGAAAAAGAACGCCGACACCGTCATGCGCATGGAAACCGCTCTCGCCAAAGCTTCGCTCACCCGCGTCGAGCGCCGCGACCCGCACAAACTGGTTCACAAGATGAAGGTTGCCGACCTGACGCAGATCGCTCCCAATTTCGATTGGGCGGTCTATTACCACGACATGAATTATCCGCAGTTCGCCACGGTGAATGTAGACTCACCGGAATTCATCAAGGAACTGAATACATTGCTCGCTTCCGAGCCGCTGGATAATTGGAAAACTTACCTGCGTTTCCATGTGGCGGATGCGTCTTCTCCGTATCTTTCCACCAAATTCGTGGACGAGAACTTTGAGTTCTATCGCAAATATTTGCGCGGCACCACCGAGCAGCAACCGCGCTGGAAGCGCTGCGTGCAGTATGTCGATCACAATCTGGGCGAAGCGCTGGGGCAAGTTTATGTCGCCAAAGTTTTCTCGCCCGAACTGAAAGCGTCGACGCTCGACATGGTGACGCGCATCGAAGACGCCATGGGCCAGCGCATTCGCGCGCTCGACTGGATGAGCCCTGAGACTAAGCAGCAGGCGCTCACCAAACTGGCCGGCATTCGCAACAAGATCGGCTATCCCGACAAATGGCGCGACTACAGTTCAGTAATCATTGTGCGCGACGATTTCGCCGGCAACGTGGCCCGGGCTCACCAGTTCGAAACCCGCCGCGACATCAACAAAATCGGCAAGCCCGTCGATCACGGCGAGTGGGGCATTTCGGCGCCCACGGTCGACGCTTACTACGATCCGCAGATGAACGATATCAACTTCCCTGCGGGAGTTCTGCAGCCGCCCGTCTACGACCCGAAAATAGATGACGCTCCCAACTACGGCGACACTGGCGGCACTATCGGTCATGAACTGACGCACGGCTTCGACGATGAAGGCAGCCAGTACGATGCAAAGGGAAATCTCAAAGACTGGTGGACCAAAGAAGACCGCGAGAAGTTCGACGCGCGCACCCAGTGCGTGGACGATCAGTATTCAACCTACATTGCCACCGATGACGTTCACGTCAACGGCAAGCTGACGCTGGGAGAAAACGTCGCCGATCTGGGGGGAGAAATTCTCGCCTACATTGCGTGGAAAGATGCCGACAAGAGCAAAAATCTTCAGCCCATCGATGGCCTGACACCCGAGCAGCGCTTCTTCGTTGGCTTCGCGCAGTGGGATTGCGCCAACGAACGTCCGGAAGATTTGCGGGTGCGGGCCATTACCGACCCGCATTCGCCGGCGAAAGACCGCATCAACGGCGTGGTCGTGAACATGCCGGAGTTCGCCGACGCGTTCCGCTGCAAACAAGGCCAGCCGATGGTGAAGAAACCGGCCGATGTGTGCCGCGTGTGGTAACCGATGACCTTTCGAGCCTGCGGATTCTGAAACGAAGCGCGCTCGCGGGCGTGCGCCTGAATCCACAACCCTTTTTCGGACCTGCCGGAAGCAACCATGCGACAATCTTCGGAAGAGCGGCGCTGAATTGCTGTTTTGAAGTCGGCGTCGCGATATAGACCACGATGCCAAATACTTCGAAACATTTGGAGCCGCGCTGGCCTGCAATGCTTGCTCTGCTGGCCGTAGGCGGATTGCGCTTTTCTTTGCCCGAATCCCTGTCAGCGGGCCCCGACTGGCTGATCATCGTCGTTGTCGCAGTGCTTCTGATTCCAACAGCGTGGGCACGCCAGCGCGGCAGAGATAGCCTCAATAAATTTTTGGGCTATCTGCTGAGCTCCATTGTGACTGTTGACATGGTCTGGTCTCTTGGACTGCTGGTAGCGGCTCTACCCGCGCATCGACAATCCCCTAAGGATCTGTTGCGCTCCGCGGCTGCCTTATGGATCACGAACATCCTGGTTTTCGCCTCGTGGTACTGGCGTTTGGATGCAGGCGGCCCGCGCGAACGTGAGTTGCGGGGCGTGCACACCGACGGAGCCTTCCTTTTTCCGCAGATGACGCTCGATCAGCAGGCCAAGCGCGACATGGGAGAGCAATGCTGGAGTCCAGGTTTTGTGGATTACCTTTTTCTAGCGTTCAATACCAGCACCGCATTTTCACCAACGGACTGCCCCGTCTTATCAACGTGGGCCAAACTACTCATGATGGTTCAATCGCTCATTTCCCTGACCACGGTGGCGCTGTTGGCGGCTCGCGCGGTAAATATTCTCTAGCAGCTTGTCGCTCGTGCCGGGAGGGGGAATCGAACCCCCACAGTCCTTTCGGACCTGCGGATTTTAAGTTCCGTGCGTCTTCCAGTTTCGTCGTGATACTAAATAACTTATCTCGCAACAACTGTGAAACTGTGTGATGTCGGTAGCACACGGTATGTCCGGTTGAGATGGCAAGTGATATGTCCGCTTTGCAGGCGGTGAGTACGGGAGACCATGCGAAGCATGGAAGCCTGTCCTAGGGCCGCGATGGAGCGGGCGATGAAGGTACAGGACGTGAGGTTGCAGGCGCTGGCGAAGAAGATCATGCGGCGAGTTAGTCGTTCGGGCGCTGGTTAGCGCGCATTACTACCGTCCTCGGCTAAACCGTGTGCTGGAAACTGAAGAGGAAAGACTTGGAAGCGAGGCCGACGATTCTGTCTTTCACACAAGTCTTCTACATCTGCTACAAGATCATAAGAAAGAAATCGCAATGCCTGCTTCGGTACTGACGGAACGGGTTTTCATGGCTATACTCCGCGCTGTGGTGGACCTCGGCCTTGCGTCCGGCGCGAGTCCGCGATCCACCGAACAGCGAGCTATGCGCGCGATATGCGGATACCTGTTCTATTCGGGCTAAAAAGCATTCGTGCGCACGTATGTACTCAGGAGGATTCATGGTGAACACACAGACACTAATAGCTCAGGCCTACTCTGCCTTCAATCGTCGAGATATCGACAGCGCCCTGGCGTTCATGAGTGAGAACGTTAGCTGGCCTAAGGCATCAGAAGGCGGGCGTGTCGTCGGGAAAGAAGAGATTCGGTCCTACTGGACTCGTCAGTGGAAGGAGTTTGATCCTCACGTGAAACCACTTGAGGTCATCGACCAGGAA
>Ga0181522_10000719_pt1 | contig 22777 bp, 22 predicted proteins | sample PEATcosm2014_Bin_27_FD_121103 | JGI IMG/M metagenome (GOLD analysis project Ga0181522, IMG submission 121103) | Peatland microbial communities from MTU Mesocosm Facility, Houghton, MI, USA - PEATcosm2014_Bin05_10_metaG | ecosystem: Environmental > Terrestrial > Soil > Wetlands > Peat | place...
ACTACGTCTTCACCCAGACGCTGCTCGCCACCCACCCCCAGATCCTGGTGATCAAGTGAACGAGCTGCTCGCCCTTCCCCGCGAATGGCTCGAGTCGACCGGCCAGATCGGTCGCTTCTTCGGCGAGGTCATCGGCGACGTCTGGGGGCTGAGGGTTCTGCGCTTCTTCGGCGAGTCCCTGCGTCAGGCGGGCATCCTGATCATGGGCTCGACCCTCGTCATCTGGTCGCTCGTCTTCGTCACCGGCCTGGGCACCTGCGGCATCGAGGCGGCCTACTTCAACGAGGCGACCGGCACCAGCGCCTACTCGGGCGTCTTCGCTGCCTGGTGCAACCTGCGCGAGGCCGTCCCCTACGCCTTCGGCTACATGATGTCCGCCAAGGTCGGGACGGGGATCGTGGCCGAGCTGGGGGCGATGCGCATCTCCGACGAGATCGACGCGCTGGAGGTGATGGGGATCAACTCCATGACCTTCCTGTGCGCCACGCGCCTGCTCGCCGCCTGGATCGTGCTGCCCTTCATGTACGTCGGCGCGATCGGGGTCGCCTACCTGGCCTCCTACATAGCCGTCGTCAAGCAGATCGGCTATGTCTCCTCGGGCGGCTACCTGCTGATCTTCTGGCAGTTCCAGAATCCCCTGGACTTCCTCTACAGCGTCATCAAGGGCATGTCGATGGCGACCGTCGTCGTGCTCGTGGGCTGCTACTACGGCTACACGGCCAGCGGCGGCCCGGTCGGCGTCGGCCGGGCCACAGCCAAGTCGATGGTCCTGAACCTGGTGCTCGTGACCCTGATCGGGATGTTCGGGTCCCAGCTCTTCTGGGGCGGGAATCCGCGCGCCCCCATAGGCGGCTGAGCGGACTCCCTCCAGAGAGGCGGTTACTCGACGTCGCCCTCGGCCGCCGTGCCGGGCTCGCGACGCGGCACCAGCACGAGCCGCTTGAACTCCGCCACCAGCACGCCGTCCTGGTTCAGGACCCGGGTGTGGACCTTGACGGTGCCGCGGTCGGGCTTTGAGCGGGACTCCTTCTTCTCCAGCACCTCGGACTCGCAGAAGAGGGTGTCGCCGTGGAAGACGGGCGCAGGGTGCTTGAGCTCTTCGGTGGCCAGGTTGGCGATGGCCTTGCCGGAGACGTCGCTGACGGACATGCCCAGGGCCAGCGAGTAGACGAGCGGGCCCACCACCACGTTGCGCCCCTGCTGGGATTTGTGGGCGTAGACGTCGTTGATGTGCAGCGGGTGGTGGTTCATCGTGATCAGGCAGAACAGGTGGTCGTCTGACTCGGTCACGGTCTTGGCGGGCCAGTGCTTGTAGACGTCGCCGACCTCGAACTCCTCCAGATAGCGGCCGTAAGGATGCGCGCCGCTTGCCTCGCGGGCGGCCTGGTCGGTCTCGACGGTCTGGGTCTCACTCATGAGCTGGGGAGTCCTCCTGGGGATGAAAAGGATTTGGAGAGGGAGGCGCCCCGCCCGTGTTCGGCACGGCGCGTGCCGGAGCGGACCACGGCGGTGGAGGCCGTCGCGCCAAGCCCAGACTCTAATGGGCCTCCGAGGCGGCCGGCGTTGCGACGCAGATCGCCGCCCGGGCCTGGTCGGGGCAGGCCCTGCCCGGTTCGGCCGGGCACGGAGCGCAGCCGCCGCCGGGACCCGGTGCTTCGACGGCTTCCCGCAGCGCTTGGGTATGCGGCAGGTCGCAGGAGACGTCGTATGCCTGCGCTACCGCTTCGGCAGCGCCGATCCCCTTCAGCGCTTCCCCCTGCTCGCCGAGCGGGATCAGCTGGGCGGCGGTCAAGGGCCGGCCCTGGAACGGCATGTTGCAGAGCAGCGGCTTGATCTCCTTCGGCCCTTCCAGGCTCTGCTTGGTGGTGAGCACGACCGGCTTGCCCAGCGAGACGCGCGAGCGCAACCGCAGGCGCACGCGGTAGGGGTCCATCAGGCCGGTTGCGCGATCGACGACGAGGGCCAGGGCCTTGCCGCGCGCGCCCCTGACGGCGGCCAGCGCGAAGTAGTCGTCGCCGGTCGGCTGCCTGGCGAGCATCCGAAGATCGGCCCTCGAGGTGGGGCTGCGGGCGAACCTCAGCTCGACCAGGGTGATCCGATCGAGGGAGGGGGTGAGGGTGACGGTCGTGGTGCGCTCGGGCGCGCCCGCGATGGCGGCTGCACCGGTTGTGAGCCATACGACGGCCGAGAGAAGACTCGCCAGAACACGCATCGTCGGTATTTTCCTAGCAGCACACGGCGCCATGGGCGCCATAAGCGACTACCCAGGAGAGCCCTTGCGCAACCCCCGCGACTTCTTCAAGCCACTCGCCATCGACGCCCCCGAGCCGATCCGCGAGATCCCCTTCAAGCCCTCGCGGATGATCCACTTCCTGGACTTCTCCAACGAGAAGATGGTCGCCAAGGTCCCCGACATCGCGCCGACCGTCGACATCCTCCTGGGCAACCTGGAGGACGCCGTCCCCGTCGACCGCAAGCTCGCCGCCCGGGCAGGGCTGATCAAGGTCGGCAGGGAGATGGAGCTGGGCGACACGGCCCTGTGGACGCGCGTCAACGAGCTGGCCTCGCCGTGGGTGCTGGACGACCTGACCGAACTGGTCGCCGAGATCGGGCACAAGCTGGAGGTCGTGATGGTCCCCAAGGTCGAGGGACCCTGGGACATCCACTACGTCGACCGCCTGCTGGCCCAGCTGGAGGCCAAGGCCGGCCTGGACCGTCCGATCCTGATCCACGCGATCCTCGAGACGGCTCAGGGCGTCGCCAACCTGGAGGAGATCGCCTGCGCCTCGCCGCGCATCCAGGGCATGAGCTTCGGCCCTGCCGACCTGGCCGCCTCCAGGCGCATGAAGACGACCCGCGTCGGGGGCGGTCACCCCGGCTACCGCACGATCGCCGACCCCGACCCGGAGAACCCCGAGGCGCCCAGGCCCAGCTATCAGCAGGACCCCTGGCACTACTCGATCGCCCGCATGGTCGACGCCTGCACGTCGGTCGGGGCCCTGCCCTTCTACGGCCCCTACGGCGACATCCGCGACGAGGAGGGCTGCGAGACCCAGTTCCGGGCCGCCTTCCTGCTCGGCTGCGTCGGCGCCTGGTCGCTGCACCCGGCCCAGATCGCGATCGCCAAGAAGGTCTTCTCGCCCGAGCCCGACGAGGTCGCCTTCGCCAAAAAGGTCATCGAGGCGATCCCCGACGGCCGCGGCGTGCACATGATCGACGGCAAGATGCAGGACGACGCGACCTGGAAGCAGTGCAAGGTGATGGTCAACCTGGCCGAAATGCTGGCCAAGAAGGACCCGGAGCTCAAGCAGCTCTACGGGCTGTAGGAGCCGACCCTGTGAGCCTCGCCACTCGCATGCCGGCAATGGCGGGGCTCGCCCTGGCCCTGGCGGCTCTCGCGCTCGCCGGGACGGCCCGGGCCGAAACGGTGAGCGTCGAAGAAGGCGGCGTCAAGGCGGTCTTCTCCTACCTGGAACAGGCCAGCGGAGACCTGCCCTACGCGGACCTGCGCCTGCAGATCTCCCGCGGCGGCACCGTCTACTACGAAGCCCCTGTCAACTCGCCGCGCTGCCCCGATGGCTGCGTGCCGGACGGGATCGGCGGCGCGCCAAAAGGCAACGGGCCGCTGGCTCTCGCAGACCTGGAACACAACGGCCAGCCGAGCGTCGTCCTCGGCATCAGCACGGGCGGCGCCCACTGCTGCTCGGTCGTGCAGGTCTTCAGCTGGGACCCGGCAACGATGACCTACACGCGCTCAGAACACGACTTCGGCGACCCGGGCGCGAGGCTTGCCGAACTGAGCTTCGAACCGGTTCTGGAATCGGCCGACGACCGCTTCGCCTACGTGTTCGCCCCTTTCGCGTGGTCGGCCCTGCCCCTGCAGGTCTGGCGCTTCGGCGCGGGCCGCTTCACGAATGTGACGAGCGCGTACCCGAAGGCGATCGCGGCTGACGCCGCGCGCCTTCTCGAGGCCTTCCCCGCTGCCCGCCGGGAAGGCGAGGGCAACGGCATCATCGCCGCCTGGGCCGCCGACGAGTACGAGCTCGGGCACGGCCGCCTCGTCCGGCACGTCCTGGCTCGCGAAGCCGCCGCCGGGCGCCTGCGCAGCCGCGAACACTACGCGCCGTCCGGGCGTGCCTTCGTGAAGGCCCTGATGCGCTTCCTGAAGCGGACCGGCTACCGCTAGCTCAGCCCGAGAAGGGCAGCGCCAGGGTCTGGGTCAGCCAGGCTTCCCGTTCGGCAGCTGCGTCGCCGCGCTTGTAGTGGCCCTCGTAGAAGGCGTACCACCACCACAGCCCTGCTCCCTGCACGCGGCTGCCCTCTTCCAGGGCCACCTTCAGCGCCGCCGTCGCGCTCGGCACGTTCTCCACGGCCGGGCTGTGCCAGGGGTCGGGCGAGTAGCAGGGGATGACGGGGACGATCGCAGCGCTCGCGGGCACGTTGGCCGTGTAGTAGGCAAGGCCTTCCTCGATCCACTGCTCGTATGGCCCGACCGCCGCGTATTCGCTGTCGTAGAAGGTCGGGTCGACCTGGCCGACCAGTTCGCCGACCCTGCGCAGGTAGGAAGGCGACCACCTCGACGTGTCTGCCGGCGCCACGACCGACAGGCGGCCCGTGAAGCCGACCTGCGCGAAGGCCTCGTCCAGTTCTTCCAGCAGCGCTATGTAGCCGGGCCCGGTCGGATAGGGCTCGACGTCCAGCTGCACCCCCTGCACGCCCAGCGCCAGGACGGCAAGCACTTCCTGCACCATCTGCGCCCGCGTAGAGGCGACTTCGAGGCTGAGGCCCCTTTCCTTGGGCACGGCGTTGAAGACGGCCGTCACGCCCGCGCCGGCTTCGTGGGCGGCGTCGTAGGAGACCGCCGCCCGCGCCCACACGCCCAGCATCTGCTCGTTGCTTTCGGGCAGCTTCAGGTTGCCCTTCTTCTTGAAGCGGGGCATCTGCACGAGCGCCTGGCCGATCCCGTATTCGCCCAGCTCCCCGTAGAAGCCTTCGACCTGTTCCTGGGTGTAGAGCGAGTGGACCAGTTCGGTCGGCATGTACGTCAGCATGTCCGCCGGGTCCGCGCTCGCCCGGGCCGAGCCGGCCAGGCACAGCAGGCACCCCAGACAGGCCACGAGGCCCACGAAGGCCGACAGCCTCATTCGGCCGAACGCAACCGCCCTGCCACCCCACTCGATTGCCCCCACGAGGCCCAGCATAGCCCCGGCGATGCACCGCAGCGGCTCCTGCGTATAGGCTTCCGCGCCGCATGAGGTTCTTCGAGTTCGAGGCCCGCGAGGTCGTCAAGCGCGCGGGCATCCCCGTAACGGACTACGGCTTCACGACCGACGCCGCCGAGGCCCGCGCGATCGCGCAGCGGATCGGCGGCCCCACGGTCATCAAGTCCCAGGTCCTCACGGGTGGGCGCATGAAGGCGGGCGGCGTCAAGTTCGCCGACACGCCCGAGCAGGCCGAGAGCTACGCCCGCGACATCCTGGCCCTGGAGATAGGCGGCCACATGCCCCGGGGCGTGCTGGTGGACCCCAAGGCGGAGGTCGAGCAGGAGTACTACGCCGGCGTCGTCTGGGACGGCATCCGCAAGCAGCCCGTCATGATCTTCTCCCCCGTCGGGGGCATCGACATCGAGCAGGTCGCCGAGGAGCAGCCCGACAAGGTCGGCCGCCGGCACTTCTCCAACATCCTGCCCTTCAGCGAGTTCCAGGCCAAGGAGGTCATCGCCCAGACCGGCGTGACGGGCTCGGCCCTGAACAAGCTCGTCCCGATCCTCACCCGCCTGGCCAGGGTGTTCGTGGAGAACGACATGGTCCTGGCCGAGATCAACCCGCTGGGACGCCTGGCCGACGGCTCCTTCATCGCCCTGGACGCGCACATGGACATGGAGAACGAGGCCCGCGGCCGCCACAAGAAGCTGCTGGCGGACCTGGGCGTGGGCGAGGAGGAGACCCGCCAGGCCCGCGAGGCGACTCCCTTCGAGCTGGCAGGCGAGGAGGTCGACGCGACCGACCACCGCGGCGTCGCCGGCAACGTGACCGAGTTCGACGGCAACCTGGGCCTGGTCATCGGCGCCGGCGGCGGGTCGCTGACCCTCTTCGACGCGGTCCGCGCCCACGGCGGCAAGCCCGCCAACTACTGCGAGATCGGCGGCAACCCGTCGGTGGCCAAGGCCTGCGGACTGGCCAAGCTCGTCCTGCAGAAGCCGGGCGTGGACAAGATCGCCGTGATGATGTCGATCGTGTCCAACACGCGCGTGGACATCGTCGCCCGCGGCGTCATCAAAGCCTGCCTGGAGCTGGGCTTCGACCCCTCCGAGAAGATCGCCATCTTCCGCATCCCGGGCGCCTGGGAGGAGGAGGGCTTCAAGATCCTCGAGAAGTACGGCGTCGACTACGCCGACCGCTCCGTCTCCCTCAACGAGGCCGCCCGCCGCGCCGTCGAGAAGATCCAAGGAGCCAGCGCGTGAGCATCCTGATCGACGAGAACACGACCTTCATCGTCCAGGGCATCACCGGCCGCGAGGCCGTCAACCTGACCCGCGAGTGCCTGGACTACGGCGCCGGCGCCAAGGTCGTCGGCGGCGTCACGCCCGGGCGCCTGGGCCGCGACGTGCACGGCGTGCCCGTCTTCGACACCGTCCAGCAGGCCGTCGAGAACCACGGCTCGCCGATCGACGGCTCGGTCGTGACGGTCCCCCCCGCCTTCACCAAGGACGCCGTCTTCGAGGCGATCGAGAACGGCGTCAAGCTGATCGTGATCGTCACCGAGCGGATCCCGCGCCGCGACGTCGCCCAGATGGTCGAGCTGGCCACGCTGCGTGGCGCCCGCATCATCGGCCCCAACTGCCTCGGCATCATCGTCCCCGACGTGATCAAGATGGGCGGCATCGGCGGGCCCGCCAAAAACGCCGCTCAGGCCTACACGCCCGGCCCGATCGGCGTCATCTCCCGCTCCGGCGGCATGACGACCGAGATGTCCTCGACGCTGAAGGCCGCGGGCCTCGGCCAGTCCACGGCCGTCTCGATCGGCGGCGACGCCATCATCGGCTCCTCCTACGCCGAGCTGATGCCGCTGTTCGAGGCCGACGAGCAGACCAAGGGCATCGTCATCTACACGGAGCCGGGCGGTCGCATGGAGGCCGAGCTGGCCCGCTGGGTGACCGACAACGAGTCCCGCCTTCCGATCGTCGCCTTCATGGCCGGGCGCTTCATGGACGAGATGCCCGGCATGAGCTTCGGCCACGCCGGCACGATCGTCGAAGGCAAGGAGGACACAGCCTCGGAGAAGATCGCCCGCCTGGCCCAGGCCGGCATCGCCGTGGCCGAGCGCATCGAGGACATCCCCGAGATGATCCGCGACCTGATCGTCCAGCGCGGGGGGAGCGTATGAGAGCCGACGGGACCTTCATCGCCGTCGAGGTGCAGGACGCCGTCGCGGCCGACCCCGAGCTGGCCCGCAAGCTGACAGAGGCCTGCCCCGTGGACATCTTCGCCCAGACCGACGCCGGCACGCTGGAGCTGGTCGAGAAGAACCTCGACGAGTGCGTGCTGTGCCGCCTTTGCCTGGACGCCACGCCGGCCGACGCCGTCGAGATCATCAAGCTCTACGACGACGGCGCCGTTCTGAGGTAGACCGCTCCCGGGCGCCCCGGCGTCCACTATGCTCCCGCTGGGGAGAGCAAGATGAACGAAAACTTCTCGCTGATCGTGATGTGCCTGTTCCTGCTCGGGTCGCTGGCGTTCCTGGCCGAGCAGCTCACCTCCTATCACTGAGCCGCGACGGCTCGAACATTCGTCCAGCCGGCACGGGCCGGCGCATATTCGCATGCCGTTGCGAGCAGGTGAAAGACATGGGTCTGTGGCGTCCCTCACCCCTGCCCGCGCTGACGCGTCGCCTGCACCTGGGCGACCGCCCTCGTCTGCGCCTGGGCGACCGCGGCACAGCCTCCCTGGCAGCCTCGCTGTTCGCGCTCGCCCTGCTGCTGCGCCTGCTCGACCACCAGGTCAACGACGGCGAGACGCTCCTGTTCATGGTGCCCGTCGGACTGCTGGCGATCCGCTTCGGGCTGAGGGGCGGCATCGTCGGCGCGCTCACGGCGATCCTCCTGACCGTCGTCTGGGACCTGGCCCGGGAAGGGGTCGGGCTGACTGCTCTCGGCTTCCTCACGCGGGCCGTCGCGTACCTGACCCTGGGCGTCGTCGTGGGGCTGTTCGTCGTGCAGCGCCGGCGCCTGGAGGGCGAGCTGGTCCGTTACTTCGAGCAGTCCCTGGAGCTGCTGTGGACGAGCGACCTGGGCGGGCGCCTGGTGCTGATGAACCCCGCCTGGGAGCGCGCCCTGGGCTCCCCTGCCGAACGCATGCGGGGGGTCGCCCTGGCGGAGCTCGTCCATCCCCACGACCGCGAGTCCGTCGCCAAGGGCCTGCTCGAGCTGGTCGGAGGCTCCTGTGAGAGCGTCGCCATGCGCAGCCGCTTCAGGGCAGTCGGCGGGGCCTGGGTGTGGCTGGAATGGAGGGCCAGGGCCGCGCTCGGGGAGGGCACGATCCGCGGCGTCGCCCGCGACGTGACCGCCCAGGTGCAGGCCGAGCAGCAGCTGACCGACCAGACCAGGCATCTCGAAACGATGGTCGCCGAGCGCACCCGCGACCTCAACGAAGCCCGCGCCGAGACCCTGCAGCTGCTGGCCGTCGCCGCCGAGTACCGCGACGACGAGACCTCCCAGCACACCGAGCGGGTCGGCGAGCTCGTCGCCAGGGTCGCCACCGTGCTGGGTCTCAGCCGCGAGAGCGTGACCCTGCTGCGCGAAGCGGCGCCCCTGCACGACATCGGCAAGCTCGCGATCCCCGACCGGGTGCTGCTCAAGCGCGGGCGGCTGACTGCGACCGAGCGCACGACCATGCACGGCCACACGACGCTCGGCGCCCGGCTGCTGTACGGCAGCCACTCGCCCGTCCTGCAGCTGGCAGGGGTCATCGCCGAGTCCCATCACGAGTGGTGGGACGGCAACGGCTACCCGAGGGGGCTGGCTGGGCCCGAGATCCCCCTGGTCGGACGCATCGTCGCCGTCGCCGACGTCTTCGACGCCCTCACCCACGACCGCCCCTACAAGCCCGCCTGGCCGGTCGAGCAGGCCCTGGCCATGATCCGCAGCTCCTCCGGCACCCAGTTCGACCCGCAGGTCGTCAACGCCTTCGTGGAGGTCTGCTCGCCCTCCCGCCCCGCCGACGAGGCGAAGCCGCTGGGGGGCTCCTCGGGCGGCCACGACCGCGTGCCCGAAGCCCTGTAGGACCTCTCAGGAGACGGGGCGACGCGCCTTGGGGGTGCGTTCCCGCTCGACCTGGCGCTCGACTACGTTGACGATCAGCTTCATGATCTGATCGGGTCCGGAGGCCTTGGCCTGGCCGTAGGTGAAGGCCTCGATCCAGTCGGGCACCTTGGCTTCGCGGGCCATCACGTTGAAGAACTCCCGCCGCATGTCGACGCGCACGCGAGCGTCTGCCGCGGGCCCGCGCGTGACCTTCACGCTGGGCATCTCCAGACGGAACTGCTGCACGTCTCCCCGCCCGCGCAGCTCGATGCCGACAACCAGCTTGACGGGCGCCAGCGAGGGAACTTCGGCGATGAACCTGCGGATCGCAAGTTCGATCAGGGTCTTAGCGTCATCGGCCATACAGCCGCACCACTCCTCTCTCTCAGTCCCAGAGGACGCCCCACGGATGCCCCCGCCATCCTCGCTCAGATCTTATGACGGGCAAGCAGCTTTCGTCCTATGACCATACGCTGAATCTCCGAGGTGCCCTCGCCGATCAGCAGCAGCGGCGCGTCCCTGTAGAGGCGCTCGATCTCGTACTCCTTGGAGTAACCGTATCCGCCGTGTATGCGGAAGGACTCCTCCACGCAGAACCGGCCCGCCTCTGAGGCGAACAGCTTGGCCATGCCGGCCTCCAGGTCCGAGCGCTCGCCCGCGTCCTTCAGGCGGGCTGCACGCTGGGTCAACAGCCGGGCGGCGTCGACCTGCGTGGCCATGTCGGCCAGCTTGAACTGGATCGCCTGGTGCTCGGCTATCGGCTTGCCGAAGGTCTTGCGCTCCTGGGAGTAGCGCAGGGCCAGCTCCAGGGCCCGCTGGGCGATGCCGACGCCGCGGGCGGCGACGTTGACGCGACCGACCTCCAGCGCGTCCATCATCTGCGAGAAGCCCTTGTTGAGCCCCTCTCCCTCGCCGCCGAGGATGTTCTCCGCCGGGCAGCGGTAGCCGTCGAAGACCAGCTCCGTGGACTCGACGCCCTTGTAGCCGAGCTTCTTGATCTGCGGCGGCACGTTCAGGCCCTTGAAGGCGCCCGTGTTCTCGCCGACGCCGGGCTCCTTTTCGGCGATGAAGCAGGTGAAGCCCCTGTGCCGGGGCTCGGCCTCGGGGTCGGTCTTGACGAGCACGAAGACGAGCGTCGAGCGCAGCCCGTTGGTGACCCACATCTTCTGGCCGTTGATCTCGTAGAAGTCGCCGTCGACCTTCCTGGCGGAGGTTTTGATGGCCTGCACGTCGGAGCCCAGCTCTGGCTCGGACAGCGAGAAGGCCGCCCGGATCTCGCCCGTGGCCATGCGCGGGAGGTACTTCTGGCGCTGCTCCTCGGTGCCGAACTTCATCAGCAGGTAGGAGCCGATGAAGTGGGTGTTGATGACGCCCGAGATCGAGATCCAGCCGCGCGAGAGCTCTTCCACGATCATGGCGTAGGTCGTCAGGTCCAGGCCCATGCCGCCGTACTCCTCGGGGATCGTCACCCCGAACAGGCCCAGCTCCTTCATCTGCTCGACGATCGGGTCCGGGAAGGAGTCCTCGTGGTCGTAGTGCTCGGCGTTGGGGAGGATCTGCTCGTCGACGAACTGGTGGACCATCTCGGTGATCGCGCGCTGCTCGTCTGTCTTCTCTGTGTAGGGGGCGGCTACGGCCATGCTTTCGCGGCTCCAGTTCGTCGTTTGGGCTTCTGAGGGGAGAATACCGGCATGAACTTCTCCGCCGAGGTCCTCGACGCGGCGCCGCCGCAGCGGCTGGCTCTGCTCGAGCTCTCGCGCGCGGGAGGCCGGCGCGAGTGGTCGTTCGGCGAGGTCGCCGAGCGCTCGGCCCGCCTGGCCGGGACGCTGGCGGCGCGCGGCGCGCGGCGCGGCGACGTGGTCATGACGCTGATCGGCAACCGGCCCGAGTGGGTCCTGTCGATGCTGGCCTGCTTTCGGATCGGCGCCGTCGTGCTGCCCTGCACAGAGCAGCTGCGCAGCAAGGACCTGGCGCTGCGCGTGGCCAGCGCCAGGCCCAGCCTGTTGATCGCCGACGAGCGCAATGCAGACCAGCTGGAGGGCCTGGACGTCCCGGTCCTGAGCGTGCCCGACGAGAGCCTCTACGCGGCCGAGCCCGCGCCGGTCGCCGAGCTGGCGGAGTCCGACCCCTGCCTGATCACCTTCACCAGCGGCACGGCCGGCGAGCCCAAGGGCGTCCTGCACGCCCAGCGCTACCTGTACGGGCAGCGTCTGCAGGCCGAGCGCTGGCTGGCGCCGGCGCCCGGCGATCTGGTCTGGTGCACAGCCGCCAGCGGCTGGTCCAAGTCCGCTCGCAACGTCTTCATCGCTCCCTGGCTGAGGGGCGCCGCCGCGCTGCTCCACGACGCCCGCTTCGACCCCCACGAGCGCCTGGAGCTGCTGGAGCGCGAGCAGGTGGCCGTGCTGTGCATGGCGCCCACCGAGTACAGGGTCATCGCCAAGCGCGCCACACTGCGGGCGCTGCCTCACCTGCGCGGCATGGTCGCCGCCGGCGAGGCGCTCAACCCGGAGGTGCTGCGGGCCTGGGAGGAGGTCACGGGCCTTGCCATCCGCGACGGCTACGGGCAGACCGAGACCGGCCAGCTGACCGGTGCCCCCCTCGGTGAGCCGGCCCGGCCCGGGTCGATGGGCCCGCCGCTGCCCGGCGTGGGCCTCAGCATCCAGGAGGGCGAGCTGCTGCTCGACCCTGCCACCGCGCCGACCTTCTTCCTGGGCTATGTCGGCGAGCAGGCCCGCCGCGCAGCTGACGGCAGCTGGTCGGTGGCCGACCGGCGCCGGGGCGGACCCTGGGCGACCGGCGACAGGGTCACCCGCGACGAGGACGGATGGCTTTACTTCGAGGGCCGCGGCGACGACGTGATCGTCTCGGCCGGATATCGCATCGGGCCCTTCGAGGTCGAGTCGGCCCTGGTCGCCCATCCGGCCGTAGCCGAGGCCGCCGCCGTGGCCGCGCCCGACGAGGAGCGCGGCGCCGTCGTGCGGGCCGTCGTCGTACTGCGCGACGGCCACGACCCGACGCCGCAGCTGGCCCGGGAGCTGCAGGACCACGTCAAGGCGCAGACCGCCCCCTACAAGTACCCCCGCATCGTCGACTTCGCCGCCGAGCTCCCCAAGACGCCCTCCGGCAAGGTCAAGCGCGCCGAGCTGCGAGCGGGCGGCGCCTGAGCAGAGCGGACGGCGTCGGCGAGCACGGCTGCCGCGACCGGGATCCAGCCGCGACCGGGGCGACCCGGCCGGCCTCGATCCCGGTGCCGCCGGCCCCGGCCGTCCCGGCGCCCTCGATCCGGACGCGCCCGGCCCTCGCGCCCTCGGCCAAGCGAGCTTGCAGCGAGAGCGACCGCGCCATCGACGTCAGCGCGCCCTGCTCGGCCCGGCGGACGCGGCCGGCCGCGCGCGCACGTGCCGCGGCCGACCCCGCCACCGGGCGGTGGATGTCCTGCGCCAGGGCGCTCATGCCGCCTGCGCCACGGGCTCGGCGGCCTGCACCGACTCGATGCGCTCCAGCTCGGCGTCGATCTCCTGGGCCACCGGCAGGGAGGGCTTTCGCAGCACGAGCAGCGCGGCCAGGATCCCAACCGCGACGAATGCAGCGGCGACGACGTAGGCCAGGTGGTAACCGCCCGTCAAGGCCGCCAGCGCACCCTGGCCCTGGTGGGCCAGCGCCTTGGTGTGGTCGGTCGCGATCGTGCCCAGCGCCGCCAGGCCGATCGCCCCGAACAGCTGCACGGAGACGTTGATGATGCCCGAGGCCAGTCCCGCGTCGCGCTTGGGCGTGTCGGACATGCCGATCGTCAGCAGCGGCAGGAACGAGGCGCCGGCGCCCAGGCCCATCAACAGGAAGGCCAGGAACAGCCCCGGGAGGTAGCCCGCGCCGACACCCTGGGTCGCCAGCAGCGTCAGCCCGCCGATGATCGAGACCAGCCCCGCGGCCAGTGTCGGCACCGCGCCGAAGCGACTGGTCAGACGGGCCGAGCCGCCCATCGACATGGCCGCGATCGCCAGCGTCAGGGGCATGAAGGCCAGGCCCGTCTGGATGGCGTCGTAGCCCAGCACCCGCTCCAGGTACAGGGAGCCCAGGAAGAAGGCCGAGAACATGCCCGTTACCAGCATTCCCCGCACCAGGCTCGAGCCCATCAACATGCGCAGCCGCAGGATGCGCAACGGCATGATCGGATTCTTGATCCGCGACTCCAGCGTCAGGAAGCCCGCCAGCAGCACCAGCGCCGCGCTGCCGATGCCCAGCGTGCGCGCCGAGGTCAGCCCGTATTCGCTGGACTTGACGATCGCGAAGGCGCCCAGCATCGTCGCCGCCGTGATCAGCACCGAGCCGAGCACGTCCACGCCGCCCGCCAGGCCGATTCCCTCGTTCTCCTCGATCAGGATCGAGCCCAGCACGAAGGCGATCACGCCGATCGGCACGTTCACGAAGAAGATCCAGTGCCAGTCGAGCGACTGGGTCAGCGCGCCGCCGGCCAGCAGCCCGATCGAGCCGCCGCCGGCCGACACGAACGCGTAGACCCCCATCGCCTTGGCCTGCTCGGCCCGCTCGGGGAACTCCGTGACGATGATCGCCAGGATCACGCTCGAGGCGACCGCGCCCCCCGCGCCCTGCAGGAGCCTGAAGGCGATCAGCATCACCTGGCCGGTGGCCAGGCCGCACAGCACCGAGGCGCTCGTGAACAGCACCAGGCCCGCCAGGAAGACGCGCTTTCTCCCCACCAGGTCGCCCAGGCGCCCGGCCAGCAGCAGCAGGCCGCCGAAGGTGATCAGGTACCCGTCGATCACCCAGGTCAGGCTGCTCTGCGTGAAGTGCAGGTCGCGCTGGATGGAGGGCAGGGCCACGTTCACGATGGTCGCGTCCAGGACCATCATCAGCTGCCCCAGGCAGAGCACCGCCAGGGCGATCCAGCGTCTGCGCTCCGAGCTCTCGGCGCGACTGGTGAATGGTTTGAGCAGAGCTGTCATGGCGTTCCTCCGGGGTTGCGGTGGGAACACCATAGCATCGATCATCAATGCTTCAGGGATGATCTATCTTAAATTTATTGTCGCTGCTAATGTGATGATTGACGCTTCGATGACCTATAGACTTCAGAACATGGGTGAAAAGGGCTGCCCTCCCGGATCGGCGCTGCTGCTGAGCCGCCTGTCCAAGCAGGTCTACCGCCGCACTGACGACCAGCGGCTGGGCATGCACCTGCGCCATCTCGTCTCGCTGAGCTACGTCAACGACCACGACGGCTGCCCCCAGCAGGACCTGGCCGACGCCTTCTGCATGGACGCCAACAACGTGGTCATCCTGCTCAACGAGCTGGAGGAGCTGGGTTACGCCACGCGCGTGCGCGACCCCCACGACCGCCGCCGCCATCTCGTGCGGATCACCGAGGCGGGCCGCAAGGGACTCAAACAGGCCGAGCGGGCCCAGGTCGAGCTGGAGGACCAGATCCTGCAGGCGCTGAACGACGAGGAGCGCCGCACGCTGCGCGAGCTGCTGCGGCGGGCGCTGGCCAGCGTCGAGCCCGACGACGGCGAGCGCGACTACAGCGCCACGACGGCGTCGATCTCGACCTGAGCGCCCTTGGGCAGGGCGGCCACGCCTATCGCCACGCGGGCTGGAGGCTCGCCGTCCGAGAAGAACTCTGCGTAGACGTCGTTCACGGCCGCGAACTCCGAAAGGTCGGTCATGTAGACGGTCAGGCGCAGGGCTCGCTGCAGACTGGTGCCGGCCGCTTCGCAGACGGCCTGCAGGTTGGCCAGGCAGCGCCCGGCCTGCTCGGCGGCGTTCGCGCCGACGATCTCGCCGCTTGCCGGATCGAGCGGGATCTGCCCCGAGCAGAACAGCAGCTCGCCGCTGCGCACGGCGTGGCTGTAGGGGCCCACGGCGGCGGGCGCGCCAGCCGCGTTTACGACCTCTCTGGAGGCTGCCATGCGCTGCACCCTAGCGCCCACTCGTCGCGCCGGGCCGTCACGGCCAATAGATTCCGACAGATGCAACGACGCCTGGCCCACCTGGCGGTCGCCCTGGCCTGCGCGCTGGGAGCCGGCGGCCTGGCCTCCAACGGGGCCGACGGGCAGATCGCCTACGGCCACTGCGGCCAGAGCAACGACTGGGCCTGCGCCAAGCTGACGGTGCCGCTGGACCCCTCCGGCGCCACGCCCGGCACAGTGGCGCTCTCGATCCGCCGCCACCGCGCCGCGATCGGCGAAGCGAGCAGCGCGATCGTCGCGCTGGCGGGCGGTCCGGGGCAGTCCGCCATCCCCTTCGCCGAAGACTTCGCGGAAACGCTGGGGCCGATCGCCGCGACCAGGGACCTGATCGTCTTCGACCAGCGTGGCGTCGGCAGCTCCGACCCGCTCTCCTGTCACGCCTTCGAACGGGGCGCCGGGCCCTCCCCGGGCAGGCGCATCACGGAATGCGCCGAACAGCTCGGGAGCAGTCGGGCCTACTACACGACCGCCGACACAGTCGCCGACATCGAGGCGATCCGCCAGGCCGGCGGCTACGAGAAGCTCGTCCTCTACGGCACCTCCTACGGCACCAAGGTCGCAGAGGAGTACGCCCAGCGCTACCCCCAGCACGTCGAAGCGCTCGTGCTCGACTCCGTCGTCCCCCCCGCCGGCCCCAACACCCTGGAGCAGCCGACGGCCGCGGCCGTGCCACGGGTCCTGCGCCAGGTCTGCGACGGTGGGGCCTGCCGGACCGTCACCCGCGAACCCGTCGCCGACCTGGCGCGCGTGCTCGCGAGGATGCCCCGCAGCCCTCTGAGGGTGCGCGGCACGACGCCGACGGGCAGCTCGGAAACCGTGACGGTAACCCCGGAAGACCTGCTCGGGATCCTGCTGAGCGGAGACTTCTCCGGCCCCTTGCGGGCCGACTTCGTCACGGCCCTGGCCGCCCAGGCCCGCGGCGACGGCGCGCCGCTGGCGAGGCTCGAGATGACCGTCGAAGCGGGGGGAGGCGAAGAAGGCGAAGACTTCGACGTGCCCCTGTACTACGCGACGACCTGTGAAGAGCAGTCCTTCCCGTGGCGGCGGACGAGCAGCCAGCGGGCCCGGGTCCGTGAAGCCACGGCGGCGGCACGAGCGCTGCCGGCGGGCGACTTCGCGCCCTTCACAGCAGCCGAGGCGCTTGGCGTCAGCGACATCCCCTCCTGCTCCTACTGGCCCTACGCCGGCGAAGCCCTCCAGCAGGCGCCCTCCCCGCTCCCGGCCGTGCCGACGCTGATCCTCAGCGGCGCCGACGACCTGCGCACGCCCACCTCGGGGGCCCGCGAAGTGCAGCAGCAGATCCCCGGCTCCCACCTCCTGGTCGTCCCCTACGTGGGCCACTCGGTGCTCGGCGAGGACCCCACGTCCTGCTCCTCCGATGCGCTGCAGGCGCTGTTCGCGAGCGGCGTCGTGAAGCCCTGCAAGGCGCGCCCGGAGCCCGTCGCCGACCGGCCCGAGACGCTGCCGCCGCGGCGGCTGGGAGCCGTCCCATCGGCCCGCCGCTACCACGGCCGGGCCGGGCGCACCGTGAGCGCCCTGGAGCTGACGATGGGCGACCTCGTCCGCCAGCTCGTCCTGTCGATCGAACTGGGCGACTTCAGCCCCTCCGGTGTGCGCGTCGGCGGCCTTCGCTCCGGCTGGGCGCGCCTGAGCTCGACCGGCATCAGCTTCCACGACTACTCCTACGTCCCCGGCATGACGCTGTCTGGCTTCCTGCGCAGGGAAACCGCGGCGCTCTTCATCGGCGGCAGCGAAGCCGTGCACGGGACCCTGCGCCTGGTCGGCGATCGCAGGCTGCGAGGGGCCCTGGGCGGGACCTCGGTCCAGCTGCCGGCCACCTTCGGCCCCGCGGCAGCTATTGTCGGGGCGGATGCCGCGGCGGGCTCAGCACTCGATCTTGGCCATCCTGCTGATGCTCGCCGGGCTCGGCTGCTGGCCGGCCAGCTCTCCCGCCTCCTCCAGCCTTGACTTCGTCCCCTGCCCGGGGGAACAGCAGTTCTCCTGCGCCCAGCTGCCCGTCCCGCTCGAGCGCTCCGGCGCCGTCGGCGGCACGATCGCGCTGAGCCTCGAGCGCAAGCTGGCAGGCAGCCAACCCAGCTCCAGCGCCCTGCTGGCGCTGGCGGGCGGACCCGGCCAGCCGGCCCTGCCGTTCGGCTCCTTCACGGCGCAGGTCATGGCCGGCGCCCTGCGCACGCGCGACCTGCTCCTCTTCGACCAGCGCGGCACGGGCGAGTCGGACCCGCTCGGCTGCCCGGCCCTGGAAACCTCCTCCAACTCCCCCGTCGCGACCGTCTACAGGCACTGCGCGGAACAGATCGGGCCCGTCCGGGGGGCCTTCACGACAGAAGAATCCGTGCAGGACATCGAGGCGCTGCGCCAGGCTGCGGGGTACGAAAAGCTCGTCCTGTACGGCACCTCCTACGGCACCAAGGTCGCCGAGCAGTACGCCGAACGCTACCCCCAGCACGTCGAAGCGCTCGTGCTCGACTCCGTCGTGCCGCCGGTCGGGCGCGAACCGTTCCAGATCCCCAGCTTCCAGGCCGTGCCCGGGATCGTCAGGGAACTGTGTGCCCAGAGCCTGTGCGCCGGCATCACCTCCGAACCCCTGGCCGACATCACCCGCCTGATCGAGCGCCTGCGCAAGCGCCCTCTGAGCGGCTCCGTCTACGACGGCACCGGACACCGCCACAACGTCTCCCTCGACGAGACGGGCCTGCTCTACATCCTGGAGGCGGGCGACGAGAACCCCGCCCTGCGCGCGCTGTTGCCGGCTGCAGTCGTCTCGGCCCTGCACGGCAACCCCGACGCGATCCTGCGCCTGGAGGCGATGTCGGCCGGGCTGGTCCCCAACCTGCCGGAATCCCAGCACGTCGCCGAACCGGCCAAGGAAACCGACGAAGCAGTCTTCGCCGCCACTACCTGCGAGGAGACGCCCTTCCCCTGGCAGCGCTCGGCCGGGGCCTCACAGCGGCTGGCCGAAGCCCGCGCCTTCCTGGCTGCGCAGCCGGCGTCGGACTTCGCCCCCTTCGACGCGGCCACGGCCTTCTCATCGAGCCCCGTCCAGGCCTGCTCGGAATGGCCTGACGCCTCACCGGCTCCGGCTGCCCCGACTGCCCTGCCCGACGTGCCCACGCTGATCCTCTCCGGTGCCCAGGACCTGCGCACCCCCACCTCCGGGGCGCGAGCGCTGGCCGCCCAGATCCCCGACGCGCAGCTGCTGGTCGTGCCCTTCACGGGCCACTCCGTCATCGGCAGCGACCTCACCGACTGCGCCGTCAAGGCCGTGTCGGCCTTCTTCTCGGGCTCCGCCGTGCAGCAGTGCCCTGCCAGGGACCTGCTGCCCCCCACCCCCGTCACCCCCGCCGACCTCGGCGCCGTCCACCCGCCGCACGGCCTCGCCGGCAGGCCCGGACGCACGCTGGTCGCCGTCCTGGACACGCTGCGGGACCTCAGCCGCCAGGAGGTCGCCGCCACGATCCAGGTCAACGCTCCCCTGCCGAGCGGCTCGAGCTTCGGCGGGCTGCACGGCGGCTATGCCCGGCTGACGGGCAAGGCGGCGATCCTGAAGGGCTTCACCCTCGTCCCCGGCGTGGCCCTCACGGGCACCTTCCCGGTCAGGAAGGGCCGCCTGCAGACGGCCACCATCCACGTCGGCGGCGCGCAGGCTGCCGCCGGCACCGTGCGCGTCGGGTCCGGCTCCAAGCGCGTGACGGGGACGCTCGGCGGACACCGCTTCGACCTCGTCCTGGCGAAGGTCAGGGTCTCCAGCGCGGGCGCCGGCGAATGGCCGAGCGCGCCGGTGCTGCTGTCCCGGCTGGGTCGCGAGCTGGGGCGGGAATCCCTCTCGCTCGCACTGCCGTCGCGCTGATGCCCAACGCCCTCGCCACAGAGACCTCCCCCTACCTGCGCCAGCACGCGGAGAACCCCGTCGACTGGCTGCCCTGGGGGGAGAAGGCGTTCGAGCTGGCACGCGAGCGCGACGTGCCTGTGCTCGTCTCGATCGGCTACTCCTCCTGCCACTGGTGCCACGTCATGGAGCGGGAGTCCTTCGAGGACCCCGTCACGGCCGCCCTCATGAACGAGGCCTTCGTCTGCGTGAAGGTCGACCGCGAGGAGCGCCCCGACGTCGACGCCCTCTACATGGAGGCCGTCCAAGGCATGACCGGCAGGGGCGGCTGGCCGCTGACCGTCTTCCTCACGCCCGAGCAGCTCCCCTTCTACGGCGGCACCTACTTCCCGCCCGAGCCGCGCCACGGCATGCCCTCCTTCACCCAGGTGCTGCAGGCGATCGGGGAGTCCTGGAGCGAGAACGGCGCAGAGATCCGCGCCGGCGGCGAGCGCCTGCGCGAGCGCCTGACGGGCGGGGCCGCGCTGCGCCCCTCCGAGACCCCGATCTCCCGGGAGACGCTGGAGCACGCCGTGGAGAACCTGCGCAGCCTGTATGACGCGCGCAACGGCGGCTTCGGGCCGGCACCGAAGTTCCCGCAGGCCTCGGCGATCGAGCTGGCGCTGCTGCGCGGGGAGACGGACATGACGCTCGGCTCGCTGCGGGCGATGGCCTTCGGCGGCATCCACGACCAGCTCGGCGGCGGCTTTCACCGCTACAGCGTCGACGCCACCTGGACCGTCCCCCACTTCGAGAAGATGCTCTACGACAACGCCCTGCTGGCCCGGGCCTACCTGCACGGCTGGCAGGCAAGCGACGACGAGGCCCTGCTGGAGGTCTGCCTGGACACGCTCGACTGGACGCTGCGCGAGATGCGCGGCCCGGAGGGCGGCTTCTACAGCGCCCTGGACGCGGACTCCCAGGGCGCCGAGGGCAGCTATTACGTCTGGACCCTGGCCGAGCTGGGAGAGCTGCTGGGCGAGGACGCCGAGGCGGCCGCCGCCTGGCTCGGCGTCTCGGAGGAGGGCAACTTCGTCGATCCCCACGAGCCCCGGCCCGGCCTGAACGTGCTGACGGCGCGGGGGCCGGCGCCCGAGGCGCCCGTGCGGGCCCGCATCCGCGAGCGGTTGCTGGCCGCCCGCTCGCAGCGTGTTCGCCCTGGCCTGGACGACAAGCGCCTGACCTCCTGGAACGCCCTGACGATCGTCGCCCTGGCGGAGACGGGAGCGGCCCTGAGCGCGGAGGGGGTGGCTGGCGGGAAGGGGGCCGAGCTGACGGCGGCCGCCACGGCCTGCGCGGAGTTCGTCCTGCGGGACCTGCGCGACGCGGACGGCAGGCTGCTGCGCACCTACAGCCACGGCCAGGCCAAGATCGGCGGCTTCCTGGAGGACCATGCCTTCATGGTCGAGGCGGCCCTGGCGCTGTTCGAAGCGACCTGCGAGGAGCGCTGGCTGGAGCTGGCCGTCGACCTCGCCGACCGCACGATCGAGCTGTTCGCCGACGAGGACGCGGGCGGGTTCTTCTCGACGGCGGCCGACGGTCCGCAGCTGGTGGCCCGGCGCAAGGACCTAGAGGACAGCCCCATCCCCGCCGGCTCCTCGAGTGCGGCCATGGGACTGCTCAGACTCGCCCAGCTGACCGGCGAGGAGCGCTACGAGCGCCACGGCGAGTCGGTCCTGGCGCTGCTGGCCGAGGTCGCCCCGCGCCATCCCAGCGCCTTCGGGCATGCCCTGCAGGCGATGCACTGGCATCTCGCTCCCGCCCGGCCCATAGCCTGCGCCGTGCCGGGCCCCGCGCCACTGTCCGACGGTCTCGGCGGGAGCTGAAGCCGACCGTCGTCCGTTTCCGGCACGCGCGGCGCGCCGTCGGCGGGCGACCGGGCCGGAGGCCTCTCAGATCGACACCCGCTAGAGGATCGCCAGGTAGCGGTCCAGCTCCCACTGCGTGACGTGCACGCGGTAGTCGTCCCACTCCTGGCGCTTGATCTCCACGTAGCGGTTGAACATGTGCTCGCCGAGGGTGCGCAGCACCAGCTCGGACTGCGCAGTGATCTCGATCGCCTCGCCCAGGCTCTCAGGGAGCTGCTCGACGCCCAGGCGGCGGCGCTCCTCGCTGGAGAGGTGGTAGAGGTTCTTCTCCATCGGCTCGGGCAGCTCGTAGCCCTTCTCGATGCCTTCCAGGCCGGCCTGCAGCAGCACCGCGAAGGTCAGGTAGGGGTTGCAAGCGGGGTCGGGGCAGCGCAGCTCCATGCGCGTCGCCTTCTCGCGACCCGGGTGGTAGAGGGGCACGCGCACCAGCGCAGAGCGGTTGCGCCGCGACCAGGCCACGTAGACGGGCGCCTCGAAGCCCGGCACCAGGCGCTTGTAGGAGTTGACCCACTGGGCGAAGATCGAGCAGATCTCGCGGGCGTGCTTGAGCTGCCCCGCGATGAAGGCCTTGCCGACGTCCGACAGGAAGTACTGGTCGTCCGGGTCGTAGAACGCGTTCTTCCCGTTCGCGAACAACGATTGGTGGGTGTGCATCCCGGAGCCGTTCTCGCCGAACAGGGGCTTGGGCATGAAGGTCGCGTGCCAGCCGTACTTCATCGCGATCTCCTTGACCGTGATGCGGTAGGTCATGCAGTCGTCGGCCATCTTCAGGGCGTCGGCGTAGCGCATGTCGATCTCGTGCTGGGAGGGGCCGACCTCGTGGTGTGAGTACTCCACGTCGATGCCCAGCTGCTCCAGCGCCAGCACCGTCTCCCGGCGCACGTCCGAGCCCGCGTCCAGGGTCGTCAGGTCGAAGTAGCCGCCCTCGTCGAGGACCTCCGTCGCCTTCGCGTCTTTGAACAGGAAGTACTCCAGCTCAGGGCCGACGTTGAAGGTGTCGAAGCCCATCGCCCGAGCCCGCTCGACGGCCCTGCGCAGGACGTGGCGGGGGTCGCCCTCATAGGGCGTCCGCTCGGGCGTGATGACGTCGCAGAACATCCGTCCCACGCCCTGCTCCTCGGGGCGCCAGGGCAGCACGGCGAACGTGCTGGGGTCGGGCATCGCGATCATGTCCGACTCCTCGATCGCGTTGAAGCCCGTGATCGAGGAGCCGTCGAAGCCCATCCCCGCCTCGAAGGCGTCGTCCAGTTCCTTGGCGTTGATCGAGAAGGACTTCAGCTGGCCCAGGATGTCCGTGAACCAGAAGCGGATGAAGCGGATGTCCCGCTCCGCCACGATCGCCTTGACGTCCTGTGCTGTCAGGGGGCCCTCAGCCATCCACGCGGGACCCTAGCCGATGGCGGCCGGGGGCCGGTATCGACGATTGGCTAAAGGGGCTAGTGGCCGGCGACGGCCGCGACGAATTCCGCGACCTCCGTGGCTTCCTTGCCCTGGTAGAGCAGGGCCGGCATCTGGCCGAGGCCGCGGGCGCGGCCTTCCTGGATCGCATTGAGAACGAGGGCCTTGCGCCCTTCGGCCGTCGAGATCTCTTCCCCGACCCGGACGTCGAGGTTGGGGCCGACCCGCCCGACCGCCTTGACGGCCGCCAGGGTGTGGCAGACGGCGCACGTGTGGGCGAACAGTTCACGCCCAGCCTGCTCGTTCTTGGTCAGGTGCACTCCGCCAGGGCCGACACTGG
>Ga0181522_10000721_pt1 | contig 22749 bp, 23 predicted proteins | sample PEATcosm2014_Bin_27_FD_121103 | JGI IMG/M metagenome (GOLD analysis project Ga0181522, IMG submission 121103) | Peatland microbial communities from MTU Mesocosm Facility, Houghton, MI, USA - PEATcosm2014_Bin05_10_metaG | ecosystem: Environmental > Terrestrial > Soil > Wetlands > Peat | place...
GATTGAGCCGAGCGGCGAGCCTGGGGAAGGCGCGCGTGCACTCGCATTGGTGATGGAGGCGAAGGCAACGGCATCGCTGCCGGTAGAACCGGAACCTGCGGCTCCGGTTGAGGTGGACGATTATGCCAAACCATCGGAGGTCCAGTGGCTTTGTCCCGCGCATCACCTTGAGGAACCTGCTGGGGAACCTGTGGCTCCGATTGAAGTTGAGCTGGTTGCTGAAGAACCTGCTGGGGAACCTTCTGAGGAGCCTGCCGAGGAACCGGCGCCTGAGCCTGAGCCTGAGGTTGTTCCGCTGGAAGGGTATCCAGTGGGAGACCAGATATGAAGGACGTGGCAGCGCTTCCTGAGGGCGCCGGCAACCATCCCTATCATGGGCCGCTGTCAAAGCCTGACGAGGCTGGCAGGCGAACGCCTGTGCCCGATGAGGTTCACGAGCGCGTCCATCGTGTTGTCGGAGATATCCTGGCCGGAAAAGTCATCCCGGAAGCGCGGCGTCAGATGCAGGAGGCACTGAAAGCGGCGCCCAAAGAGAAAGAGCCGTTTCGCGCTGCGACGGCCCAGGGGGATGCAAGGCGAATTGGCAATGCCTGTGATCGAATGGCCCAGGAGCGGCGTCAGCCTGAGTTTGGCGCCGATGACTTTGCTGAGATCAGCCGGGTCATGAGTTATGAGCGTGGCATGCGGGCGGCAACGTCAGGCGCCGAGCGCACCTGCCCGGACGACTGCAAACAAATTGCCGACTGGTATGATGGTTACGACGAAGGCAAGAAAATGAAGGATGCATCGTGACTGCCCTCGACCGCGTTGCCTGTGTCCTGGAGCGCGCTCGCATTGCCGGCGGCTGGATCGATGAGGAAGTTGCGCAGGCCGTGTTGGATGAACTCGACCTTGACGCGATCACGGGTGAGCCGCTGCCCAGGGTGCCGATTTATACGTCGTCAGTACTGGGGCACGGATGAAGAGCCGTAAGAAGATCCAGGAAACCGACAAACCTACGATGGCGTTTTCGGAGGAACAACGGCTGTTCTGGGTGCGGTATCGGCCAGCGCTGTGGCCCGCCCCTGCAGCCACGGCGGGTGACGCGCTGGAATGAGACGACTCTGGCGTTGGATCAGGCTTCGCTTCTGTCAGTACAACTATGACGCCGCAATGCGTCGCGGTGATTCGGTGGCTGCAATTTATTGGCAGAGACGTATGGAACGGGCGGCCGGTTGGTGAGTCACCCTGCATGCCGCATCGGTCGCGTCAGGTTGAAAGAAAGCGGGCTGGAGATCGTTCGTCTCCACGATGGCCCGGAACGCACGCGCCGCGCGATCATGCGGGAAACGCGGGACATGCTTGACGGAATGTCCTTCGATGGCCGTCCGGTGGTCGGGTTTGCCATGGTCATGTGGACTTCAGAGGGTGGGAGCGCAGCCGTCTGCAAAGCATATCCAGGATCGAATATTCCTTCGATCGCGGTGCCTGACTTTGTGCGCAACTGCCTGCTCGCCCGTAAAATTTATGATTGGAGCAAGTATTGAGTGCCGCGCTGAAAGAGCCTCGCGTTGCTCGTATGCAACTCCACCGAAAGCTGGCGTTTCTGTTGGAAATGCACAGTTACAAGATTGCCTATGGTGGTCGTGCATCGCTCAAGTCCACATCGTTCGCCAGTTCGCTTCTCACGCTCGGGATCAACCAGTCGCTTCGCATCCTCTGTCTTCGTGAGGTGCAGAAATCGTTGGCTGACTCAGTGCACTTGTTATTGCAAGATCAGATTAAAAAACTCGGATACGGCTCACTTTACAACGTCACCGAGAATTTAATCAAAGGGCACCTCGGCACGATGTTTCGGTTTACTGGTCTGTCTGATCAGACCGCCGAGTCCATGAAGTCATTTGAGGGCTTCGATGTGTTCTGGTTCGAGGAAGCGCAGGCCATTACCCGCCGGTCGTTCCAGATTGCGTTGCCGACGCTGTTTCGCACTGCCGGCGCTGAAGCCTGGGTGTCGTTCAATCCGGACATGGATACTGACGAGGTGTGGGAGCGGTTCGTGGTGAACACACCTCCCGGCGCAATCGTGCAGGAGATGAACTGGCGAGATGCCGCCAGTGTTGGTTGGATGAGCGCCGAAAACGAACGGCTCAGACAGTACGACCTGAAGCACTCGAAGGATGATTACGACAATATCTGGGAGGGTAAGCCACGGGCCGTTGTTGCCGGCGCGATCTATGCGCGCGAGGTTGTCGAGATGATGACCGAGAAACGCTTCAGGCCGATTCCGTATGATCCTCGCCTTCCCGTGCATCGGATCTGGGATCTTGGCTGGAATGATCTGATGACGGTGATCATGGTGCAGAAGCCGCACCCCAGCACACTGAACGTGATTAACTATGTCGAGGATAGTCATATCACTTACGCATCGCTGCTGTCCGTTATGGATAACCTTGGGTATGCGTGGGGCACCGATTGGATGCCGCATGATGCGGAGCAGCATGATCCAAAATCCGGGACAAACGCACGTAAGTTGCTGACTGCGCACGGTCGCAAGGTGCAGATCATTCCGAAGTCTGACCCAGAGGCGCGCATTCGGGCTGCACGGATGATGTGGCCTCGGGTTTATATCGACAACAGCAAGCGCGACACGCCGACCGATCGGCCGGACCGATTGCTTGGTGCGGCGCACCTCGTCGAGCGGTTGAAGCGGTATAAGCGCACAATTCCTCGATCGACAATGGAGCCCGCCGCGCCGGCACACGACATCGCCAGTCACGGTGCCGATGCGTGGGGAGGGCTCGCTGAGATTGTCGATCGCATTCGCAACGAAGGCGATGTTTCGGACGCTAAGATACTGCCGTTCAGCAATCCAGATCCGTCGATGGGGCTTTTAGGATAAGAAAATGAGCATCTTCCGTACTTTCCGCTCCACAGTAACGCCATTCCTTCGTCGGCAATGGCCAAACAATCTTGGCCTTCTGGTTGACCCTATCACCGGAGCGCCCTGCGGCATTGAAAGTCCAAACGCGAACGGCGCTGACGGCGTGTGGACTCCGACCGATCTTACAGCGGCGCAGATCGCGTCACCCTCAGCAGCGATGTTGGCGGATCTCAACGCCACGTATCGCCTGAACGTCGCGCCATATACGCGTTATCAGTCGACGGGAACGATGCTTGTTACCCTTGGTGCTACTGATGTACTGCCGTTTGGACAAGATGGAACGGACGTTATCTGGGCGCCCTGGACGATCAGCGCAGCGAACAGTCCTGTTTACGTCGTCGGCCCGGTTTATGTGCGGACGCTCCCGGCCTGAAGGTAACCCGAACAATGGCTAAGCTAACAAAAGGAATTAACTGACATGGCATCGACTCCCTCACTCATACTCAACCCGAACGCCATGGCAGGGCAGCCAGGATCAGGCGATGCCGGCGGTGCTGTTGCCATTACCGGCGGCCTTGGAGATACGAACCAGGCTGGCGGAAATGTCTCGCTTACTGGTGGCGCCGGCACTGGAACTGGTGCAGCTGGCACGGCCGGACTTGTTGGTGGCGCCGGCGGAGCGACCAACGTCGCGGGTGGCGCAGTATCGGTTACGGGTGGCGTTGGCGGAGGGACCGGCAACGGTGGCGCAGTCGCCGTCACGGGCGGTGGCTCAGGGTCAGGTGCAACCGGTGCAGGTGGCGCGTCCAGCGTCATCGGTGGCGCCGCCAACTCGACGAACGGCAATGGTGGCGCAGGCGCGGTCACAGGCGGCGCATCGGCTGGCACAGGCACCGGCGGCGCCATTAACATCACTTCGGGCGCTGGCGGAACTTCCGGTCTTTCTGGTGCGGTAACGATCTCCTCAGGTGTCGGTGGCACGACTTCTGCATCGGGCACCGTCACGATCCAAACCGGCGCGCCAACAGCAGGCGCCGGAGCGCAGTCAGGCGCGATTACGGTTCAGCCGGCGGCCGGCGCCACGGGAACAACCAGCACGGCCGGTGGCGCTGGTGGTGCCATTACCATCACAACGGGCGTTGGAGGGACCTCCGGCACTTCGACCGGTGGCGTTGGCGGCCTTCTCACACTGCACGGTGGTGCCGGTGGCGCCGTCGTCACGTCGACTGGCACAGGCGGTGCTGGCGGGGCGATCTCGATCGTTGCTGGCGTCGGTGGCGCAACCAATGCTGTAACCGGTGGGGCTGGCGGTAACGTCACCGTCACTGCCGGTGCTGGTGGGGTGGGTAGTACCACTGGCGGCATTGCCGGCACCCTGATCATGGCTGCTGGCGCCGCTCCGGCGGGTCTGGCGATTGCCGGCGGTCTTGTTTCTCTTACCGGCGGCGGTGGTTCAACCGGCACCGGTAATGGTGGTGCTGCGACGCTGGCTGGTGGTGTGGGAGGATCTGGTGCCACTGGCAACGGTGGCCAGGTCAACATCACAGGCGGCGCTGCCACAGCCACGGCCGGCACAGGCGGTGCGGTTGTGGTTGCGGCTGGTGTTGGAACGACGACTGCCGCCGGCGGGGCAATCACTATCACGACCGGGGCTGGCGGCACGTCCGGCCTGTCTGGTGCCATGACCCTGGCGACCGGCGTTGGCGGCACAACCTCGAACTCCGGCACGATCACGATCCAGACCGGCGCTCCGACTGCGACGGCTGGCGCAGCTTCCGGCGCCATTACGGTGGCGACCGCTGCCGGTGCAACTGGCGCCACATCGACCAACGGCGGCGCGTCAGGCGCTGTTACGGTCCAATCCAATGCGGGCGGCACGACCGGGACCGGCACAGGCGGCGCGGGTGGTCTGGTGTCTGTCCTGGGTGGCGCGGGCGGCGCGTGCACGACCTCTGGCACTGGTGGCGCTGGTGGTGGTCTGACACTGACGGCGGGCGCGGGCGGCGGCGGTTCGTCGACCACGGGCGGTGCCGGGGGGAACGTCGCGATCACAGCGGGCGCCGGTGGTGCCGGAACCACGTCTGGCGCGGCCGGCACGTTGATCATGATCGCTGGCGCCGCGGGGACCGGCGGGAATATTGCGGGTGGCCTTGCTTCTCTGGCGTCCGGCGCTGGCGTCGGATCTGCGGCCGGCGGCGTAATCACGATCACAACGGGCGCTGGTGGCGCGACAGGCGTTTCGGGCGCCATGACGATCGCCACTGGTGTTGGTGGAGCAACGTCAGGCGCCTCGGGAACTCTGACCATCCAGACCGGCGCGACCACGGCCGGAACCGGGAACGCCTCCGGCGCCATCACGATCCAGACCTCGGCCGGTTCAACCGGCACAACGGGCACGGCAGGAGGTGCGTCCGGCGCCATCACGATCCAAAGTCTTGCCGGCGGAACGTCCGGAACAAGCACGGGCGGTAATGGCGGATTGATTTCAATCACTGGTGGCGCGGGCGGCGCGGTTGTCACGTCAACCGGCACGGGTGGCAACGGTGGTGGCCTGACGTTGCTTGGCGGCGTTGGTGGCGCGACGAACGCAGTGACCGGCGGTGCGGGCGGTAATATCTCCATCACGGCCGGAGCGGGCGGTGCTGGCACGACCACCGGCGGTGCTGGTGGCACCCTGACGTTGGTTGCGGGTGCGGCCGGAAACCTTGGCACGACAGCGGGTGGTCAGGTCACGATGACGGGTGGTGCCGCCGGGACCGGCACAGGCGCAGGTGGCGCTGTCGTCATCACAGGTGGCGCATCGGGCAGTGGTGCGACCGGTAACGGCGGCGCGGTGTCGCTTACAGGTGGTGCCGCAGCGTCAACGGCTGGAACAGGCGGCGCGGCTTCGCTGATTGGCGGTGCCGGCACAACCACGGGTGCTGGTGGCGCGATTACGATCACGTCGGGTGCCGCCGGTTCGACCGGGGTTGCCGGTGCGATCAACATTTCAGTCGGCGCCGCGACATCAGGCAATGGCTCTGCCATTACGATCACAGGCGGAAACGGCGCCAGCGGCACGAACTCTGGCGGCAATATCAATCTTGTCCCCGGCACGGCGGTATCCACCGGAACACCAGGCGAGATTCAGGTTAATAGCGCAGCGGGTATTTTTGAAGCGTGCTGGACGAACGGTATTTCGACTGCGGCCATCCCGGCGACAGGCAGCGTCGTCACCATATTCCAGGCCGACCGTGCTTATCGCATCAAGGGAATATCAGTGAACGAAGCCACGTTCGGGACATCGGAGACGTTCACTTTCCACAAGGATACCGGGACGACCGCGCCTGGCGGCGGCACCGCGGTTTGCACCGGGGCAATTGCCATGGCCGTCTCGAACACGAGGGTGGCCGGAACAATGTCGAGCACCGTAGCGACGGTCACAATGGCGGCTGGCGATCGGCTGTCATTTACGATCGCGGGGACGGTCGGCTCTGCGGCCGGTCTGATCGTGTCGGCGTTGTTAGTGCCGGTCTAATCCGTGATCAGGTCGCCCAAAGCGATGATCTCATGCGCTTCGATTGATCCATTGGCGACGCCGGGAACATCAAGATCGCCGATGGGAACCGGAGTCAATTCGACTTCGATTTCCTCGTCGGCGATCAGTTTCCAGGCCGCGCCGAAGTCGGCCATATGCTCCGGCGGCACCGACCATTTGTCGGTTTCGCCTTCAACCAGACTTCCATGTTCCCTGATAAGGGCGTCGCGCTGTGCTTCGATGGTGGTGAATTCCGGCAAAAGTTTCGCATGGAGACGGGCGAGACGGAACTTCCCGCGCTGGGACATCGGACGCTGTTCGCGGATGATCTGGCTGACGACAAGAGTTGCGTCGCGGATCTGTGCTACTGTGAGTTTCATGGGCTCTCCTGGGATGATGGTGCGCAACAATGTCAGGCGCACCCAATCTGATACGGTTCGGTTGTCGGCCTTGGCCGCGGCGCGAATGGCGGTTCGTTCCTCCGGGGTGACCCTGATTTCCAACGTGCCAATTCGTGCCATGTCCGGACATTACCCCTACACCGGCGGGACAGTCAACTGAGCGCTGCGCTTTCCGGTCTCCCTGATGAGGTGCGCGACATCATCGCGCCGCACGTGATTAATGACGACGCGACAACGCTTGCCTCGATCGGTGTTCAGATTGCGGCGAAGCGCGAAGAAGCCAAGGCCGCAAGGGCAAGCAGCGGTATCGAGGCGACGTGGCGCGAATGTGAGGAGGCCTATCTCGGGATCGATGACGTGAACCGGCACGAGTTCACCGATTCCAAATGGGCCAAGCCAATGTCGATGGACGGTCCGTTGACCAGGGATCGTCCGTCGCGCAACGCCGAGCATCGGTCGACCGTTTTTCACCGGCTTACCTCGCGCTATGTGGACGCCGGCGTGGCCAAGCTGGGCGAGATCTTATTGCCGGCCGACGACAAGGCGTTCTCGTTCAGTGAAATGCCAGTCCCTGAGCTGATTGCGGCGAGCGAGGATGAAAGCCAGGTCGTTCACAGCGATATGGGTAACGTGCCGCTGACGCGTCCGGTGGCGCCAGGGGAGACGCCGCCGCCCGCTGCCGCGCCGGCCCCTATGCCAGCCGCCCCAGGTGGCCTTCCTTCCGCGGCAGCGCCTTCCGCGGCAGCGCCCTCTGCCGCAGCTGTGGCTCCGCCTGCGGCCGCTCCTGTCTCGGCAGCCCCGCCCGGGTCAGCGGCACCCGTTCCCCGCGTCCCGCTGACCGTCAAGGATCTTGCGGTCGAGGCGATTGAGTTGGCGCGAAAAAAGGCAAAAGCCGCCGAAACGCGCATTTATGATTGGATGACGCAGACCCAGTACCGCGCCGAAATTCGGAAGGTGATCTGTGATTCAGCTCGCATCGGGGTTGGGGTGCTCAAGGCACCCACGCCGGTATCAAAGCGCGTAATGGTGGTTCGGGAGGATAAGGCCGGTGGGGTTGAACTGATCATCAAGGAGAAGATCGTTCCCGCAGGCGTTTGGTGCGACCCGTGGAACATTTTCCCCGATCCGTCATGCGGGGAAAACATCCATGATGGCGATTATGTGTTTGAGCGCGATTTCATGTCGGCACGTCAGGTGCGCGGCCTGAAAAAGTTGCCAGGATATATTGCCGCTCAGATCGATAAGGTGCTGGAGGAAGGGCCGGACAAGGTTAACGCCGATGTCGACGATCGACGCAGCACGGAAGCGCTGAAGAACCGGAACCGCTACTCGGTTTGGTATTTCAACGGCACGCTCACAAAGGACGAGGTTCAGGCAATCGACCGGGCCTCCGGTAAAGATTCGGTATTTGATGGCGACGATGACGCACATGTAATTGTGACCTTGATCAATGATAGTGTGGTCAGGGCCACGATCAACCCGCTCGACAGCGGCTCGTTTTCATACCATTCCATGCCGTGGCAACGCCGCGCGCAGCACTGGGCCGGCGTCGGCGTTGCCGAGCAGATGCGGACACCGCAGCGCGTGGTCAATGCGGCGCTGCGCGCCCTCCTGAACAATGCGGGGAAGAGTGCAGGCAGTCAGTTCGTCATCAATCAGGCTGCGATTAAGCCAGCGGATGGCAACTGGACTGTCACGCCTGACAAGATCTGGTTCAAGACCATGGAGGGAGGTGCCGACGTGCGCCAGGACTTCATGGCGATCGAGGTGCCGAACGTTACCGATGAAATGCAGAAGATCATCGAGCTTGGCGAACGGTTTGCCGAGGACACGACATCCATTCCGCTTATCACGCAGGGACAGTCCGGTGCCACAACACCGGATACATTCGGGGCGGCGCAACTCCAGAATAACAACGCCAATCAATTACTTCGTTCCATCGGGTATGCTTTTGATGATTACATTACTGAGCCGGTCGTAAGACAGTATTATGAATGGTTGTTACTTGATCCCGATGTGCCGAACGAGGAAAAGGGCGAATTTCAGATCGATGCTCACGGGTCAATCGCATTGGTGGAGCGCGCCATTCAGGACCAGTCGATTGCCCAGATGGGCAACATGGCTGCGAACCCGATCTATGGCATCGACCCGAAGAAGTGGGCGGCCCTGTTTCTGAAATCAAAACGGCTCAATCCGGATGACGTTCAGTACACCAAGGAAGAGCAGGAAAAGATGGAGGCGCAGCCGCCGCCTGAGGCGCCGGTCGTGACCGTGGCGAAGATCAATCAGGACACGCAACTGAAACTTGGCGCCATGAAGCAAACGGTCGACCAACTGGCTGAGCAGCATGAAGCGCAGATCGCCGCAGCAGCGCACACGCTGGAGGTCGGAAAGGCACAGGCCGAGCAGCAGAGAACCCAGGGCGAACTGACGATCAACGCGCACGACCTGGAAATGCAGCATCAGCGCGAGATGCTAAAATACGCGACCATGCGGAATATCTCGCTTGACACGGTAAAGGCTGAACTTGCAAAGGCAGCCATGACGCTACGGACACAAAAACAGTTGAATGCCGAAGACAATGCAGCCGACCTGCGCAAACACGTAAATCGTCCGCCGCGCCCCGCTGTTGGTGCCCGGCCGCCCGGTCAGACCCCGGGTCGCGCGGGGAATGGGCGAGCGTTTGAGCAGGGCGGTGGGGCAGTTCAATGATCGACTGCGTATCACAGCCGTGGCCGCGAAAAAGCGTGCAAAATCAGGTGCTCCCCGTGGAGCGTCACCGGTCGCCGCCGAGGACATGATCATCCCGGCTGTGCCAGGGGCAGTTCAATGATCGACTTTGAGCTCTCCCCCAACGACAAGGCTCAGGGGCTATGGGTGCGGTTCAAGGCTCATTTGCTTGACCGGCTTGACGAAGCGCGGCGCCGCAATGATGCACCCCTGTCCGAGCACGACACCGCTGCGATCCGCGGCGAAATCAAATGTCTCAAGAGGCTGTTGTCTCTTGGGGATGACCGGCCTGTGACCGGCGATGAGGAGCAGCCACCCGTTTAGCGGGCGCCTGTGATGGAGACACCATGAACGAAAACGATACTGCACTTCTGGATGACGCTCAGGATCTGGCTGAACTTGATGCCGGGTTCGAGGGCAAAACTCCCCCGGAACGCAAGCCGGCCCCTGCGGCAACCCCACAGGCAACGGTGCAGTCCGAGCCGGAGTTCGTGCAGATCAGCCGTAAGGAATGGGATGAGGTCAGGGCCGCCGCGCAGCGCACGGCAAGCTATGACCAGCAATTCTCAAAAGCCTTCGGCACGATCGGCAACATCCAGAAGCTGCTGAACGAACAAAAAGCCGCGCCTGTAACTCCGGCTTCTCGCAAGGTGGAGATTCCGAAAGACGCGTTTGCCAAAATCGAGCGGGACTTTCCAGAACTCGCGCAACAGATGCGGGAAACGATGGAGGCAGCGTTGTCCGGCGTTTCGGCGCCGGTTGCTGCCGAGATCGATACGCCGAAGATCGAACAGATACTCGCGGAACACATGACGAAGCGCGAGATCGCGGCGCTCGAAGACGCGTATCCGGCATGGCGTGAGATCGTTGGCGCCGTGTCGAAAGACGAACGACCCGATCCGAATAATCCATTCCGCAAATGGCTTGCCACAAAGGACGCCACCTATCAGGCGCGCGTCAATGACAGCGAGTCGGCGGCGGTGATCAGTCGTGCGATCCGGTTGTTTCAGAGTGAGACCAAGGCGCCAGCCAAACCTGTCACTACGCCACGCGATACCGCGCGAGCCGAACGGATCAGGGCAGCGGTGCAACCCAAAGGTGACGGCGCTGGCGCCGCTCCCACAGGGAAATCCGATGATGATGAATTCATAGCTGGCTTTAACAGCCGCTGAACAAGACAGGACGACTTAAATGGCAATGCAAAACTTCTCCCTCACCCCTGGACGAATCAACAAGTTCAAGGGTGAAATTCTCGCTCATGCTGTACCCTTGGAAGTGCTTGGTAAGACGGGGCGACAGATTCCGATGCCGCGCAACAACTCGGATACGTACGTGGCGCGACGCTGGCTTCCCTACGGCGCCACGGCCACCTCGGCCAACTCGCAGAACCAGTTCTTCCAGAACGGGACTGGCGACCGGGGCAACGTCATCACGCAGGCCCATCAGATCCAGGAAGGCGTGACGCCGCCGCCAGACAGCATCACGCCACTGGACATCACGGTTGTGGTCCAGCAGTTCGGTTGTCTCTACGGGTTTACCGACAAGACCTATGACCTGTATGAGGATGACATCCCGAAAGCGATGATCGAGCAGATCGGCGAGCGCGTCACGTTCGTTAACGAAATGATCATCTGGGGCGCGCTCCGCGGCTGCACGAACGCGTATTACGGCGGGACGGGCACTTCAGTCGCGACGGTTAACGGTGCACTGACGCTCGGCCAGGTGCGCAAGGTGGCCAAGAATCTTCAGGCCAACCATGGTAAGCCGGTCAACAAGGTGCTGAAGGCTGGCCCGAACTTCGCAACTGATCCGGTGGCGGAAGGCTACACGGTTTATTGCCACACGGACCTGGAGCCGGACATCCGCGATCTGCCGAACTTCGTTCCGGCCGAGGCCTATGCTTCGGGCACGCCGATGGCAAACGAGGTTGGTAAGTGCGAACGGTTCCGGTTCATCACGTCGCCGGATCTGCCTGCCATCCAGGATGGTGGCGCCGCGATCGGGTCGACCGGGCTTTACTCGACCAGTGGCGTCAGCATCGATGTGTATCCATACATCGTCACGGCTCAGGACGCCTGGGGACAGATTGCGGTGCGCGGCAAGGATAGCCTGTCGCCGACGTTCCTGCCGCCCGGCGATAAGTCCAAGTCCGATCCGCTCGGCCAGCGCGGCTATGCCGGCACCGCATGGTGGAAGGCTGTGATGATCGAGAATCAGGGTTGGATGGCTGTTGGTTACGTGGGCTCGAAGGTTTTGGTATAGTAACAGTCAGGTAAAGGAGACTCCCTATGCTTGACACAATGACAAGGTATATGGAGCTGATGCGGGCTCCGTGGACCTTTGGCCTGCGGAAGGTGCTACTTCCGGTCTGCGACCGCTATTCGTCACAGGCGCTTACCAATCCGGCCATGGCGATCAGTTCCGGCGGAGCGACAACCGCGAAGATCGGCGCATCCGACTTCTATGCGTCTGTGCAAGGCACTCTGGTGAAGGTTGCGGCCAGCACCACGCTGCCGGCACTGACCGGTCTGGTGATAACCGCGGCCTACTTCAACATCGCGTGTTTCTTCGTCGACACAGCTGGAAATCTGACGGTGGCGTTTGGGACGCAGGGCTCGGCCCTGGGGCTCGTCGTCTTTCCCCAGTTCCCGCAGGGCAAGGCAAACATCGGGACCTTGCTTATCACCTATGCCAGCACGTTCACCGGCGGCACCACTCCGCTCGATACCGCAACAACCGTTTACATCAACGCAGTGGGCGGCTCGTTCGATCCCACTGTGTTGGTTTAAGGAGCATTCAGTATGGCTTACGCACAGGATTCTGATCCGAGCATCACGATCAATTTCGTGAATGCCGGAATGAGTGCCGGCACGACCAGCACTTATTCGACAACCACGGCAACGGTAGGTGTGATCAACGGAAAGTTCAGCACATCGCTTTCGCCGCAGACGAATACGGCGACACCGACCACCGATGCAAATACCGGCAATGCGTTCAACGCGCTTCAGCCAAACCAGACCTGCGCATTGGTCCTCGGCATCACAGTGGCTGGCGTGATCCAGATGGTGCAGGGACCGATTATCGCCAATGGCATCGGCGTGACGACGACGGTCGGATCATTCATCAATGCGCCGCAGTTCCCCGATTTGCCGAGCAATTTCCAGCCGTTGGCCTATACGATCGTGCAGACTGCACCGTCTGCATCAGCGTGGACGCCGGGCAGCAGCTCGTGGACCGCTTCAGGTGTCGCTGCAACCACATTCCAGAACATCGCGCAGTTGCCGGCGCGTCCGCAAATCGCCTGAGCAGAGACCGCCCTTGGGCGGCTCTGTGTCTTCAAAAGGAGCTTTCATGCCACGCCAGGAACTACACAGCGATACGCTACCGCCGATCGGACAAAAGCCGCCAATCTCGGATAACCCGGACGATTACGATGGTGATATCGTCCTGGTTGATCCTGGGGTTGCGGCCAAGGATTATGCCGATGAACTGGCGTTCATGGAGGAACCCGTTACGATCAGGATCGAGCCGTCTGCCGATAAAAATGCGGCCGGCGCGTTCCCGGTATGGGTGAATGGAAAAGCAGCCGAGGTCTTTCAGAACGGGAAATGGGATGAGATAGGGTATCTTCCTGTCGGGCGCGTGCTGACGATCAGACGTAAGGTGCTTGAGGTCATCATTCGCGCCAAGGTTGATACGGTCATGACCAAGATCATTGACCAGGACGGCGAACGTCCCAACAACGTGATCAACAGATTCACGTCGCCTGTCCATAGTTTTTCGATTCTGGAAGATCGCAATCCGAAAGGGCCGGCATGGGTTGCTGAACTCCGCAGGCGTAACATTTGAGCCTGTGCAATCGCGATCTGGGCTACGCCGATGATGAGCGCCCGTCGCTCTGCGCCATCTGTATCTTTGGACCATGCGAAAAAAAGCAGACGAGCGCTCCGGTCAGGTATACCGATGTCCACAATTTGTCGGCCAACATCGCAGAAAAGATTTTCCCGCACATCTCAGACCGGGAACGTCGCGATGAACTGGCCTACCTGTTGACCGTATTTGCTGAAGAAATCAAACGATCGGCAATTGAGCCGTGAATTTCCTTGCTCTTTGCCAACGCGCCATCGTCGAGTGCGGTGTCGCCAGCAATGCGGCGGTTTCGTCCGTGCTTTCCACAACGGTTGGCGCAACTGGCAGCGTAGGCCGTGTGGTGAACTGGGTCGGAGATGCCTGGAATGAGCTTCAGGAGAAGCACGACGACTGGGACTGGATGCGCAGCTCCAATATCCTTGGTGCCGGCGTTTCGTTCGCGACGGTCGCCGGGCAGGCCAGTTATCCGCTTGGAACCGGAGCCGGAACGGTTGGGATTGCCACTGACAGCTTTGGAAAGTGGGATATCGGCACCTTCCGAAACTTCACGACCACGGTGGGATACATCAACGAAATATTCATGGATGATATTTCGTTCGACGACTGGCGCGACGGCTATATGTATGGCGCGATGCGGAATGTGCAGACACGCCCGATCGCAATTGCGGTAGGGCCAGACCAGTCATTGAACATCGGTCCGCCATCGGATGGCACATACACCGTCACAGGAGACTACTTTGTCGCGCCTTCGGTAATGGTGAACGATACGGACCTGCCTGTTGGGCTCCCGACAAGATTTCATATGATCATCGTTTATATCACGATGATGAAGTACGCCGGCTATGAGAGTGCGCCAGAGGTAATGCAACGCGGTTCATCTGAATACGACAAGATGTATGCTCAGTTGCAGGCAGTGCGTGCGCCGACGCTTAAAATGGGCGGTGCGCTGGCGTGAATACCATCCCAAAAAACGCCTGGGCTCAGGTCAAGTACGAAACCACGCAAATGGGTGGCACGCAGTCCACGACCGGTCAGCCGATCCCTGGCGGGCTCGATCTGGTCACGCCCAATCTACGGCTTCAACCCGGCGCGCTGCGGGATGGCCTGAATTTTGAGGTGGCCCAGTTCGGCGGGTATGCGCGTGTGGACGGCTACGAGCGTGTAGACGGCCGCACGGCGCCCCACACGGCCACCTATACGGTTGTTCAGGTCGCCAGCTTCACCAATGTGCCCACGGTCGGCCAGGTCGTCACGCAGGCTGGCAGCGGCGCCACGGGCACGATTATCGCGGTAAGCACGGTCGCGCCGCCATACATTGCCGTCACGCAGGTATCCGGGGTATTCGATACTACGGACGCCCTGACCACGCCCGGGCCGGTTGCGGTTGGGACCGCCGTTCCCATTACGGTCGCGCTTAGCCTTCAGACCCAGGCCATTTACATGGCTGCCGCTGCCGACGTTTACCGTGCGCTCATCGGCGCGGTTCCGGGGAGTGGCCCGGTCCGCGGCGTGGTTGCGATGGCGTTCAATGGCGTTGACGAGATATTTGCGTTCCGAGACAACGCAGGCGCCACGGCAAGCGCACTCTATCAGGCCACAGTGAGCGGCTGGACGCTGGTTCCGTTCTTCAACCTTGTATCGTTTACGTCTGGCGGCTCCGATGTGGCGATGGACGGAGACACGCTGACCCAGGGGGGTGTGACGGCGACGATCCAGCGCGTGATGCTTCAGTCCGGTGCATGGACGGGTTCAGCGGTCGGCCAGTTCGTCATCAAAAATCCGACCGGAGGGAATTTTGGGTCGGGCTCCGCCTCCACCACGAGTGGCGCGACGGTCACACTTTCAGGCGTTCAAACCGCCATTACGATGCTCCCGGGCGGTCGCTTTGAGTTCACGAAGGCCAATTTCAGCGGGCAACTCGTCACGCGCCGGGCTTACGGCTGCGATGGCGTCAATCCGCCATTTGAATTTGACGGCGTTACCCTGGCGCCGATCGCCACGGGGCTTTCGCCCAATGCGCCGTCGCATATTTATTTCCACAAGAACTTTCTGTTTCTGGCGCAGGCCAGTTCGATCTTTTACAGCGCAATCGGGTTGCCATTCGAGTGGTCATCGGTCGACGGCGGCGGTGAAATAGCGACAGGCGACATTGTTACGGGCATGATCACATTGCCCGGCAGCCAGACCACGGCGACGCTCGCCGTCTATTTGCGCAGCAACACGGCGTTTTTGTATGGAACCGATCCGACGACGTTCAACTACGTCACGTTCAACCAGAATCTCGGCGCCGTTCCTTACAGCATGCAGAACCTGTTTGATACGTTCTTTCTGGATACGCTGGGCGTCGTCACATTAAAGACCACGTTGAACTGGGGCAATTTCCTGCCGAGCACACTGACAAAAAATATTCTGCCGTTCATTCTGCGTGAACAGGGGAACCTTCTTTCGTCGTCGCTCAACCGCTCAAAAAGCCAGTATCGCCTGTTCTTCAATGACGGTTACGGATTGTTTTGCACCATTCTTAATCAGCAATACATCGGCCCGGCAACGGTGCTTTATCCCGACCCGATCAATGTCGCCGACGATACGAACCTGACTTCTGGAGAGGAGGCATCGTATGCCGGTGGCAACAGTGGATATGTCTATCAGTTGGACGTAGGCACCAGCTTTGATGGGGCCGCGATCAGCGCATATTTTGTGACGGCATGGGACCCTATCGGGTCGCCTCGCGTGCTCAAGCGTTTTCGTGCGGCTTCCCTCGAAGTGCAGGGAAGCACGTATGCGGAAATCCAGTACGGCTATCAACTCGGGTACAACAGCGCCCAGATAGCCCAGGTTCCTGCCGTGCCTGTCGATCTTGATTTTGGAGCAATCCCGCATTGGGATTCTTTTGTGTGGGACTCGTTCACATGGGACGGAAGCGGCCTTTCGCCGAACGAAATTGATGAGACCGGCACGGGTGAAAACGTGCGCCTTACCATCGGCTCAGGGACGAATTACATAGGAACCTATACGGTCAGTTCGGTCATTCATCACTATTCATTGCGGCGCGGTATACGCGTATGAGGGAGATCCGATATAACTAATCCATATTACAATGCCTCGGGAAACCCTGGGACCGGCTCTGAAGGATTATCTTCGGTCATCCGCACCGAATTTGCGAACATAGCTGCCGGGTTCAATGCGCTGCCTGTGTTCACGGGTGCTGGCGGGGCTGCGGTCGTGGTCAATCCAGGAGGCACTGCGCTAACCGTCACGACCGGCACACTCGCACTTGCTGGCGCTTTTGCGACGACCGGAGCGTTCAGCACGACATTTGCCCAGCAGGCATCCGTCACATTGACGCTACCCGCCGCCTCGGACACGTTGGCAACCCTGTCTCAACCGGAAACGCTCTCCAATAAGACGCTGGTGGCGCCGGCTCTTGGAACGCCGACTTCCGGGGTGATGACCAATGTTACAGGCACGGCGGCCGGACTGACCGTGGGAAGCGCCACGACGGCGACCACTGCGACAAATGTGTCGGGCGGAACGGCCTCGGTAACGACGCTGGCTGCTTCTGGAGCAGTCTCGGGTGCCGGATTCGCTGCGCTTCTGGCGTCGCCTTCCGCGATTGGCAGCACAGCTCCGTCCACCGGCGCGTTTACCACTTTGGCCGCCAGTAGCACCGTTTCCGGCGCTGGCTTTACGGCCTTGTTCGCCTCGCCACCCGCGATCGGCGGCACTGCGGCGTCATCCGGGAAATTCACCACCGTTTCCGCGAGCGGGCAGATCACGTCGACGGTCACGACCGGCACGGCTCCGCTCGTTATTGCGTCGACCACAAACGTTGCCAATCTGAACGCGTCATCACTGAGCGGCGCGACGTTCGCCTCACCCGGCGCGATTGGAAGCGGTTCTGCGTCGACCGGCGCATTTACGACCCTGAACAACACCACGGCATCCGGCTCAGCCCTGAATGGAACGTTGGGCGCGACTGCCGCAGCGTCTGCTTTGGTCACCACTCTGGGTGCTTCCGGGTTGATCACGCCGACCTCGACTGCCGGTATCGCAGGGACTTCCACCAATGACAACCCGTCAGCCGGCAGCATAGGAGAATTTGCCGAGGTCATTCTTCCGGGCACCGCGGCCACCGTTACCATGACCATCGCTGCACCTTGTGTGGTGACCTATACCTCGCACGGGATGGCTGTAAACGGGAACTGCGCAGGCTGTCTGGCCGTTTATTTCACGACGACCGGTGCACTGCCGACCGGGCTGGCCATCAATACCACATATTACGCAACGATCATCGATGCAAATACGTTTCATCTGTCGACCACGATCGCCAATGCCTTCGCCGGTACTTACATCACGACGACCGGCTCACAGTCCGGAACGCAAACCTGCGCGCTTCAGGCATATACCTCGGCGAACGGGACCAATGATGCGGCAGCGCTCGATCTCACGGCGGGTGACTGGGATGTAAGCGGTTCGGTGTCCACATCGGACGGAGGCACGAATACCTCGATGACGGTCTGGACCAGCACGGTTTCAAAAACCACCCCTGGTGCGCCATACTTCGGGCGGCTCAATCAATGGGTGGGAAGCGTTAGTGCTGTTGTTCCCACCCTGACGGTTGGCACATCGCGATATCTGTTGTCAGGAACGACACCGGTCTATTTGTCTGGCACCTGCGGGTCCAGTGCTGCTTTTGGCCTTTCCGGTTACATGAGGGCGAGGCGCGCCCGCTGATGTCAGGAACCGTTACCCCAGGTGTCAACGCTCCGACCGTTCCGCCGACAACCGCGGCACCGGTCGATCCAACCGCCGCGCCTGCTCCGGTCACCGGCCTGATCAACAGCGCGCCACCGGTCACCACGGCGCCGACGCCGGCGCTTCCGACGACCGCAGCTCCTCCTGTCGGATCGGTCCCTACGACCCCCGCAGTAGCGCCAGGAACCCAGGCAGCGCCTGTCACCGCGCCAGCCGCCACAACGCCGCCACTCACAACGCCGCCGCTGGCCGACACATCCGCTGCGGGGAATGCGCCAAACGCCTTTACGGTGGCGCCAAACCAGACTGTATCTGGCCAGATCCAGAACATCATCGCCTCCGGTTCTCCGCTCATGCAGCAGGCCGAGGCAAACGCGCGCGATATGATGAACCAGCGCGGCCTGATCAACTCCTCGCAGGCGATCACGGCTGGGCAGTCCGCTCTCTATACTGCGGCGACGCCGATCGCCACGGCCGATGCTGCTACCTACAACACGGCGATGACAAACACCGTCACAGCGCAAAATCAGGCTGCGTTGGCGGCTCAGCAGATCGCCGGGTCTACAAATCAGACAGAAATTCAGACGACAGCTCAGCAGGCCATCGCTGCGTTGCAGTCGAACACATCGCTTTCTATCCAGGACAGTTCGTCAGCCACTTCGCAGATCATCGCCGGCATCCAGTCCAATACGAGCCTGAGCAATCAGCAACAGCAGGATCTCACCTCGCAGGCGATACAGGCTCAGCAATCGACCTTGCAGACCTACCTTGGCCAGTTGCAGGCGAACACCACCCTTACCGTACAGCAGCAATCCGCGGATGCAACGGCGGCATTGGCTGCCGTCAACAACACCAGCGCTCAGGTCATCGCAAATATTCAGGCGAACACATCCCTGAGTGTCGAACAGCAGCAGACGCAATCGGCGCAGATCATCGCGCAGATGAACAACCAGAATGCGATTACGGTGCAGAACCTGCAAAATGCCGGGTCACTGGCCAATATCCAGGCCAATGGTGCCATCAATACGCAAATTCAGGAAATCACCAGCGCCAATCAGGCTCTGATACAGACTTCATCGGGGGCTGCGGCGCTCTATAACCAGGCGCTTACGAATCTTTCGTCCATCATGACAAACCCCAATCTTACCACGGCGCAACAGACGACGGCTCTCAACAATGGCGTGCAGCAACTGAACGATGGTCTTCAGGTGCTACAAGGTATTGCGGCAAACCAACAGGTCAGTTCGAATCTGGTGTTCGGGCCGCCGGCTGCCGCTCCGGCGCCGGCAGCCGCTTCCGCTACGGCGACAGGCGGTGCTGGCTCGTTGCTGGACCTTGAACCTAATAGCGCAAGTCCGGAATGACCGACATTGACGTTATTGACGCGTTGTGGGCAAAGATCGAACCGATTGCGTTCATCACGCGCGATCAGTTTGCGCGTGGCCTGGAAGACTGGAACATTGAAGTGATGCGTGCCGCCGATGGGGAGCTTGCTCTTGTGGCCATGACCCAGGGATCAGAATTCCACCTGGATAGTTTTGGTAAGGGTATCCCGATCACACCAAAAATGATCAACGAGCGGTTCGAACCACTTATGAAGAGATACGGCTGTGTGACCACGCGAACACCGATTGAAGGTGAGGACCGTCAGCATCGGTTCAATCGGGCATTCGGCTTCAAGGAGGTCGGGCGCGACGAATTTTTCGTCCACTATCGGAAGGATGCGCCATGCCGGTCGTCGCTGTAGGGGCGGCCATTGCCGCGAGCGTGGTGGCTGGATCCGCGGTCGCAGCCACCGTTGGAGGCATCGCCGCGATCAGCGCCGTTACGGCTCTGGAGGTTGTCGGGGCTGTCGGCGCGACGGTGTCGGCAGTCGGAGCCGTCACGGGCAACCGGGCGCTGACATTGGCCGGGGGTGCGATTGGAGCGATTGGAGCTGTTGGAAGTCTGGCGGCTGGTGCCGGGCTGCTGGGATCCAGCGCAGCATCCGGTGCACCTTTGTTTGGGCCGGCGCCGACAGCGGCAGCCACGAGTGCTGACACGGGCTCCTTCGCTGCTTCGCTTACGCCAGCCACGGCCGGCACCACCGGAGGCGCATTGGATGCCGGAACCTGGGACCCCGCTGCCGCGGCGGATCAGGCGTCATCCGGAACCGTGAACTTCGTCGCCGGCATGCCGGAAGGCACCACCGATCAGACCACTTTGGCCTCCACAGCGACCGGCACGGAGGGCGCCAACCCAACCGCAGCCGTTCCCACAGGCGCCAGCCCTGCGCCGGCAGATGCGGCCACCAACACCTCGGCGGCCAACACCACCGGACTGATCAACAGCACGACAGCATCGACCGGGACAGGCACCGCAACGGCGGGCGCTGCCGGGACAGGCACCGCAACGTCTGGAGCGGCAGGCGCCAGTACATCCGCATCTCTGCCGCCCGGCTCAGTGTCCGCGCAAGCCGGTCAACTGACATCGGGCACAGCACCGGCAGCAGCGCCCGGCACTACTGCGGCGGGTGCAGTAGACGCCGGAACCTGGGATCCTGCGGCGAGTGGCACCGCGGCATCGACCGATAGCAACCCGTTCAGCAGCCTTCTTGGTTTTGCCAAGTCGAACCCCCTGGTTACCATGGGCGCGCTTCAGGCCAGCGGGTCCCTGTTGTCTGGATTGACGTCTACGCTGACGCCGGCTCAGGTCGCCGCCTTGCAGGCCCAGGCGAATGCCAACAACGCCGCCGCCGCTCTTACACAACAACAGACCGCCAATCTGGCGATGCCGAAAGCCGTGGCGTCATCCGCCCCGGTCACAGGCACTCCTGGGCAAATCGTGCCCGGCGCCACGAACGGCGTTGCGCAGACCGGATTGATAAATTCAGCACCCAAGGTGGCATCGGTCACCGGAGCACCCGCATAATGTCCAGCACATTGGGTAACCCGCTCTTGCAACAGACCGAGAATCACATCGAGAGCCAGCTGACGCCGGATAATGTGCAGAACTACCAGAAGATCGTTGTCGCAGGCATGCACGCGGCCCTGGGTGGCGGTCCCAACAGCATCCTCGCACAACTCGACAAGAGCCAGGATCCTGTTGCCGATGCGGCCAAGGGTGCGGTCTCCCTGATCATTATTCTGCGACATCAGGCGAAGGGCATCATGCCGCTCAAAGCCGCAGTTCCTGCGGCCATGACCCTGATGCTGAAAGCACTGGATTTTATCGACCGGTCAAAGATCATGCCAGTGGGGCAACCTGAGCTTGTACGTGCCACGCATATTTTCACCGACACCATGTTTGCGCGATTTGGCATCTCGAAAGCCGGTCTGGCAAATGCTGCGACGCAGATCCAGGGGATTATCCAGGACCCCGTTGCAATGCAAAAACTTCAGATGAAAGCAGGATTTTTGAAACATCCGATGGCAGCAGAGCCGACGCCGCTTCCGGCCGCGCCACCTGGTAACACATTGCAGTGAGTCTTTTGAACGGAGTCACAACACTCGGGTCTGGGCTGTCGTCGTTCGGAGCCAACGTGCTTCAGGACGAGCAGTCAAAAGCGGTCGCATCGTCGCTTATGAACAATGCTCCGGCGGCGGCGTCTCCTACGGCTTCGGCAGTGGCCTCTCCTGCCGCTTCACCTGTGGCCGCGACCTCTTATGGTGATTCGTCTTTGCCTGGACCACGAATGCCGGCTGGTGCCAATCCGTATGCCGGAAATCCGCATGCGGACGCGTTATGGGCTGCGGAGCAGGCAATCAAACAGCCGGAGAGCGGCGGAAAGGCGGATGCGCAAAATCCGGTATCTTCGGCGGGTGGACTATTCCAGATTACGAACGGAACATTCAGCGCGGCGCTTCAGAAAATGGGCATCACGCCGCCTTCGTCTCAGGACGAACTGAACGCGCTGAAATATAATCCTGATATGAACACGAAAGTGATGCGGCAGATCAATGCAGATGCCGCGGCCACGCTTGGCGCGCAGGGATTGCCGGTAACCGTTAATACTCTCCAGGCTGCGCATAGACTCGGGCCGGGAGGGGCGGCAGATGCCGTTAAGGCAGCCATGCAAAACCCAAACGCGCCGCTTGTCGGGAATGGCCTTTCGCCGGATGCGGTTCGCGGTAATGCCGACATATCGCATTTGACGGTGGGGCAGTTCCTCATAAGCCCATACCCGAGGAGCAACGCCGATTCCTAGCCTCCTGAACGGTCTTTCGGCCCTCGGTTCCAGCGTGTCCAATTCCGCCGCGACCGCGGGGCAGGAGATCATGAAACAGCAGGGCGAGCAGCAGGTGCTGCAAACCCAGCAACAAGGCGCCATGGCGTTACAGGCCAACCAGCAGCAGTTTCAGACCGGTATTGTGCAGCAGCAGGCTCAACTCAACCAGCAGGCAGCCGTGTTGGCGGATCAACTTGCGACGGCGCGGGAGGCCAGCGGCCGGGCTCAGACTGCTGCGCTGCAAGCTGCGGCGCCCACCGATCAGATCAAACTGCTTCGTGCGCTCGGTGTGCTGCCAAACGACGCCGCCGGCACGCAGCCCGCCGCTGCCGGAACACCGTCGCCCGCAGGAAGTGCTACGGCGTCAACAATGCCGGCAGGCAATCCACCTGCGCCGGCCGCCTCCGCA
>Ga0181522_10000722_pt1 | contig 22725 bp, 17 predicted proteins | sample PEATcosm2014_Bin_27_FD_121103 | JGI IMG/M metagenome (GOLD analysis project Ga0181522, IMG submission 121103) | Peatland microbial communities from MTU Mesocosm Facility, Houghton, MI, USA - PEATcosm2014_Bin05_10_metaG | ecosystem: Environmental > Terrestrial > Soil > Wetlands > Peat | place...
CTGAGATGACCTCCGCCGTGGCGTGGTGATCGTCGGCGAGCACCGAGAGCAGGCGAGTGCGCGACTCGGCCAGTGCTGGAAAGGTCTCGAGCGCCTCGAATGCGAGCACCATGCGTGCACGACCTGTGGTGGCGCTGTTCATGGGCGCCTCCTGACTGCGGCTGCAAGCGCCGCGATGGATGGGGATGGCTCCCCGGTCTGTTCGACCTACCATTCCCATCGACGGATGGCGGTCCCGGCATGAGGCGGGCCCTGCGGATCGGCTTGCCTACGGCTCCGCTGGCTCGTGCCGCGCGATCCAGCGGATGCCCGGAGTGTCAGTGGCCCCATGCACGAGGATCGAGGCGAACACGGCCAGCGCGGCGATGTCGAAGATGCGCCTGCCCGCCTGCACCTCGCGGCTGAGGACCAGCAGCGAAAAGGCCATCGTGGCCACGCCCTTGGGCCCGAACCATGCCATGAAGGCCTTGGCGGCCCTGCTCAGCCCCGTCCCGGCCAGTGCCGTCCACAGCGCCAGCGGGCGCGCCAGCAGCAGCGTTCCCGCCACCACCGCGATCGCGCCCCAGCCGTCGCCGAACAGGCCACCGAGCGTCAGCAGCGAGCCGAACACCGTGAAGGTCGCGAGCTTGACGATCTCCACCGTCTCCTCCGTGCGCTGCGCGAAGCACTCGCGCAGGTCCGGACGGCGGACTCCGATCACGATCGCAGCCACGAAGACGGCGATGAAGCCGTTGCCGTGGGGTGGCAGCACCGTGACGCCGTAGGTGAAGAAGGCCAGCCCCAGCGCGTAGAGCGCCCGCTGGTGCTCAGGGATGCCCTCCTCGCCCGCCCGCTTGGAGCGCCGCCCCATCAGCATCGAGCCGGCCAGCCCGCAGACCAGCCCGAAGACCAGCCCCAGGCCGACGTCCTGCAGCACGAAGTGCCACCACACGAAGCCGCTGCGTCCCGGTTGCAGGGCGTCGGCGAAGGTCAGCACGGCCGGCAGGGCGAGGCCGTCGTTGAGGCCCGACTCGAGGTTCAGGGAGTGGCGGATCGTGCGCGGCACGCGGCTGTCGGTGACGACGCCCGAGGACAGCACGGGGTCGGTGGGCGAGAGCAGGGCGCCGAGCAGAAAGGACTCGGTCCAGCCCAGCCCTACCAGCAGACGGGCCAGGAGGGTCACCACGACGGCAGTGATCGGCATCGCGATCACGAGGCTGCGCAGCGGCAGCTGCCAGTGGCTCTGAAGCAGCTCCCCGTCCACCTCCAGGCCGTCGCGGAACAGGATCACGATCAGCGTCACGCTGGCCAGGTCGCGCACGAGTCCCGAGTCGGCGTGGAACTGCAGCACGCGCAGGCCGCCGGCGCCCAGGACGAAACCCAGCAGCACGAACAGCGCCGTCAGCGACAGCACGCTGCGGCGAGCCAGGCCCGACAGCAGGGCGCCCACGATCAGGGTTCCTCCCAACACCGCGGCGCCGGTCTGCAGGGAGGTCACTCCGGTAGCGTGCCACACGCTCTCAATGGCGGACGGCGCGGGACATCTGAAGGTCTTCATCGGCATGGCCCCCGGCGTCGGTAAGACCTACCGGATGCTGCAGGAGGGGCGAGCCGAAGCGGAGGCCGGACGGGACGTCGTGATCGGCTACCTGGAGTCGCACGGACGCGCCGAGACCGTGGCACAGGCCGAGGGCATCGAGTCCGTCCCCCGCCGCGAGTTGACCTATCGCGGCACGCCGCTGACCGAGATGGACCTGCCGGCCGTGCTGGCCCGCGCCCCCGAGCTGTGCCTGATCGACGAGCTGGCCCACACCAACGCGCCCGGGGTCGAGCACGAGAAGCGCTATGAGGACGTGCGCGACGTCCTCAACGCCGGCATCGACGTCTTCTCGACGGTCAACGTCCAGCACCTGGAGAGCCTCAACGACCAGGTTGCCCGCCTGACCGGCGCCCAGGTGCGCGAGACGATCCCCGACGAGATCCTCTCCGCAGCCGACGAGGTCGTGCTGATCGACCTGACCCCGGAGGCGCTGATAGCGCGGCTGCGGGCGGGGAAGGTCTACAGGCCCGAGCGCGTGCCCGCGGCCCTGAACAACTTCTTCAAGGTCGAGAACCTGTCTGCCCTGCGCGAGACGGCCCTGCGCCAGGTGGCAGAGGACGTCGAGGTCAAGCGGCTCGTGCGCGAGGTCGCGCCGGCCGTCCGCCGCGACGAGGAAGGCCTGCCCGCGCCCGGCGAGCCCGGCCCCCAGGCGATCAGCGAGCGACTGCTGGCCGTCGTGACCCTGCAGGACGACTCCGAGCACGTCGTGCGCCGCGCCTGGCGCTCCGCTCAGCGCCTGGACTCGGACCTGGACGTGCTCGTCGTGCGCCCGCCCGCCCGGGCCCCCAGCGCAGAAGACAGGGCCCGGCTGGAGAGCCTGCGCCGCCTGACCTCGATGCTGGGGGCCCGCCTGCGGGTCGAGGAAGGCGACGACGTGGCAGGCCTCGCCATCGCCGCCGCCAGGGTGCTGGGAACGACCTACGTGCTGATCGGCACGCCCCCGCCCCGGCGCGGCCTGGGCCGCCTGCGCGGCGGCACCGAGTCCCTGCTCAGCCGCCTGCTGGAGGAGCTTCCGGGCGTGGACGTGCGGATCGTCGCCGACCCCTCGCGCCGGCGCACCGACGGGGCAGGAGTCCCGGGCGAGGGCGGCGAAGGGGGTGGGGAGCCCTCGTGAGCCGATCCGCGGGCCCCTACCGAATATTTAGACTCCATCCCCGCAACCACCGAGCAGGAGCCTTGTTGCAAGCCGATATGACCAACTCCCCCCGCACGTCCAGCTGCATCGCCCTCACCCTCGCGATCCTCGCCCTGGCGGGGCTCGCCCTGGCCCCCGCGGCCCTCGGCGGCAAGGCGGGGAAGGCGCGCGCCCACGCCGCATCCTCATATCTGACGGGCATCGGCGACCAGCTGCCGACGATGTTCTCCAATCCCCTCTGGCAGCAGCTGCACACGAAGATCTCCCGCTTCGTCGCCCCCTACGACGCGGCCGTGCGGCCCGACGAGCTGGCCGTCGCGCGGGAATGGATCGGCGACGCCGAAGCCCAGCACCAGCAGGTCCTGGTGGCCTTCTACCACTCCGAGCACACGCCGACCGTGATGCCCAGCGTCGCCGCCTACAAGGCCGACGTCGCCAGGTTCATCAAGGACTTCCCGCACGTCCGCCAGTACCAGGCCTACGACGAGGCCAACCGCGGCAACGTCAAGGGCCAGTACGCGAGTCCATCGGCGGTGCTGACGGCTAAGTACTACCAGGCACTCAAGCGCGACTGCCACAGCTGCACCGTCATCGGCCTGGACGTGCTCGACGCCGCCGTCGTCTCGCCCACCGTCCGCTACATCCAGGAATTCAAGCGGGAGATCGTGCGACTGAGGACCGTCATGCCGACGATCTGGGGGCTGCACAACTACTCAGACGTCAACCGCATGCAGAGCTGGCGCACGGCCGACCTGATCAGAGCCTTCGGCAGCGGGCAGGTCTGGCTGACCGAGACCGGCGGCATCGTCGACTTCGCCCCCTCCTTCCTGAACAAGCACGGCGCCGGCCTGACGAGGGCAGCCAAGGTCCTCAAGTACATGTTCAAACTGGCCGGCTCCTTCTCGGCCATCAAGCGCCTGTACATCTACGACTGGGACGCCGGCACCGGCAGCATCCGCTTCGACGCCGGCCTGACCAACGGCAAGGGCGAACCTCGCCCGGGCTACGTCGTCGTCTGCAAGCAGGTGCACGCCGCCAAATGCAACGTCAAGACGGCGAAGACGTGAGCGCCCCCGCGGAGGTCCGCTCCCCCTCGGATCCCCGCCGCAGCAGCCAGGCCAGCGCCAGCGCCAGGCCCCCGGCGATCGTCGCGTAGAGGGCCAGCCTGCTCAGCGGGTAGCGGGCGCCGTCGTGCAGGGTCAGGTTCAGGGCCGTGCTGTCGCCGGCCCCTTTGATGTCCAGCAGGCCCTGGTGGTCGATGCCCAGCACCGTCGGCCCGAGCCAGGCGAACAGGAACCAGGCGCCCAGCGCCAGCGCGCCCCAGGCGGCAGAGCGTCCCGACATGCGCAGCCGCGGCGTCGCCCAGGCTGCCACCAGGACGGCTCCGCCGGCGGCCAGCAGGAACGGCCAGATCCCGCCCCAGCCGCGGCCCATGCCGTAGGCCGAGGCGATCGTCGGCTGGAATTCCCCTTTGCTGAGCAGGCGCGCCCACACGACGGTCTCGTTCTCGTAGCCGACCAGCGGATGGGTGATGGTTGCGATCACCGTCGTGACGATCGAGACGGCCGCCAGCGCCACCGTCGGTCCGGGGAAGCGCTTCAGCGCCAGGCCCAGCGGGCAGGCCAGGAACGGCAGCATCGTGCCCAGGAAGCGTGGGCCCATGAAGCCGCCCCCGAAGGGCAGGTAGTAGCCGGAGTTGTAGAGGACGTAGCAGGCGCAGACGCCCGTGATGCTCAGCGCCTCGGCCCGTTTGCCGCGCCTGTAGAGCAGCCACGTGCCGACCCCGCCCAGGATCAGGACGGGGGAGATCGTCAAGAGGCCCCGGGAGTCCAGCAGCAGGGTGGCCATCACCTTCAGGCTCGGCAGGTCGATCCCGAAGAAGCCTTTTTTCTGGCGGGGCACGTCGGAGTAGGCCAGGTGCGTCCAGGAGTGAAAGGCGTAGTGGTTGTAGAGCAGCAGCGGCACGATCCCGATCAGGCCGCCGACGACGTAGGCGCCGGCCCGCGTCGCGATCCCGCGTGGGTTGAAGCTGTCCCTGCGTGAGAGCAGGTAGCAGCCCAGGACGAGGCCCACGAAGAACAGCGGGTACTCCGAGCTGAAGGCGTAGCCGACGGCCAGACCGGCCACCGCCAGCAGCGACGGGCTCGGCGGTCCCGCTCGCTCCCTGACCATCAGCGCGAAGGCTGCGAAGCCGAGGAAGGCCGTGAAGATGTGTGAGAACAGCAGGGTCGAGAGGGGCAGGGCCATCGTGCCCAGGCCCAGGGCCACCGCTGCAGCTGCTCCGTAGCCGGGCTCGAAGCGGTCGGCCATCCACCACACCAGGCCGACCAGCAGCAGCCCCGGCAGGACGTTGCCCCACAGCCCGATCAGGTAGATCATCTCGTCGCCCGGGTGGTTGGGCGGGGCGACGTGCTCGCGCGTCCAGGATTCCGCCCCGATCAGGTTCAGGGTGTCGTAGAAGGGCAGCGCGAACAGGGCCAGCCCCGGCGCCCTGGCCGAGTAGACATGGCCCTTGTAGGTGACCTTGTCGCCCGTGTTGGCCTGGTAGGGGTCGATCGTCGTGCTGTCCTCGTTGAGCGCCCTGATCAGGTCGTAGTGGGAGGCCTGGTTCCAGGAGAAGCTCTGGATGATCGTCGCGTAGGAGATGCCCGTCAGCAGCACCGCCAGCAGCGCCAGGCGGGCGCGCCGGGAGCGGGGGATCAGCCGGGCCCCGGACGATCTCCGTCGCCGCGATCGCTCGCGCGGGGAGTCATCGCTCCCCTCTGGAAGCTCCTGTCCGGTTGCGGGGGCGCTCATCCGTCTGAGCCGTGCAGGGCCGCCGGACCGGGGCCGATCTCGTAGACGACGCTCGAGCCGACCCGCCTGCGGGTGACGCCCAGGCCCGTGATCGGCTTGGCTGCGGCAGCTGCCGGATCGGGCGGCTCGGGGATCTCCAGGCCATGGTCTGGAGGGAGGTCGGGGATCCTGCCCAGGTGCAGGACGACGGTCTTGACGTGGTAGTAGCGGAGCTTCTCGATGCTGGCCTGGTCGGGGAAGCCGTTCATGCCCCCGCGCAGGTCATCCACGGCGGGCATGTCGAAGGTGCTGTTGCCGATCGGGATGTCATAGAAGCCGTCTGTCGAGAAGTACTGCCAGATGCGGTCGTAGGAGCCGTCCGTGGGCAGATCCAGGCGCGGCCCCGGCAGGCCCACTTCGGCCTTCGTCGGCTGCGGCACGACGGGATGGCCGAGATGGCCCGCGCCTTCCCCGACCAGGCCGATCAGCAGCCCGACCCCGACCAGCGGCCCCAGCGCCGCGAAGGAGCTGCGGGCGCCGAATGCGCGGGCTCGGGCCGCCAGCCACTGCGCCCCGGCTCCCGCCAGCAGCGCATAGGCCAGCGTGGCCAGGGTGAAGATGCGCCCGGGCACGCGCACCCCGTCCCAGCCGGGTGCGTAGTCGTAGAGGAGGCGATAGGGGTAGCCGGCTCCCGTCAGCCCCATGCCCATCGCCAGCACCGAGACGACGACGATCCCGAACAGCAGCCCCAGTCGCAATCGCCGGCTCAGCGGCGAGCCGCCCACGCCGATCAGGCCGAGGACCGCCAGCACCAGGATCAGCCCGCCGGGGAAGAAGACGTCCTCGTTCTGGGAGTGGACTTTCTTGCGGATCGATTTCGTGACACCTCCCCAGACGCGATTCTCCGAAGAGGCGGACAGCAGCGCCGCCGGGCCCGAGGAGTAGTTCTCGACTTCGTGGATCGTGCGCTTGGCCGTCGGGTACTCCGAGGCGACCTTCAGATACGGGCGGGCCTGGTAGATCGTGATTGCGCCCAGCACGGCAACGCCGACTGCAGTCACCCACAGCAGCCTGCGTGGGATCAGCGGCCCCCGCGCCGAGGGAGCAGTCGCGCCCGTGTGACCGTTGTCCGAAGCGCCCGGCGGATCGCCGACGCCGGTCGTGTCGGGCGAAGGCTCGCCCCCGAAGCGCAGATCCCCCCGCCACCACTGGAACAGGACGAGGACGGCCAGCACGGCCAGGAGGTAGGCGTACTGCATCCCCAGCGTGAAGCCGAGGCTGATCTGCCAGGCCGAGACGAGCCAGCCGGCCAGGACGAGACGGCGCGAGCAGCGCCTGTAGCCACGCATCAGCAGGAACAGGGCGAGGGGGATGCCGCCGGAGGAGATGACGTGCAGGTGTCCCGCCTCCGTGACACGGTAGGGGGCGTAGGCGAAGGCCACGCCGGCCGCAGCGGCGCCCAGCTTGCGCAGCCCCATCTCGCGAGCCAGCAGGTAGCCGCCCAGCAGGCACAGCGACCAGGCGAACAGGAAGAGCAGGTTGTAGCGGACCAGTGCCGCCACGGTGCCCGAGCCGAAGAAGGCGGCAGGCCCGTATCCGAGCAGGGAGTCCGAGAAGGCCAGGCTGAGGGGGTGGGGGTAGAAGGCGTTGGAGTCGAACAGGTGCAGGGGGTCGTGGAGCATCGCGTGGCCCACCCAGGCGATCTCCCAGGCCGTCCGCACGGGATCCCCCAGATCTGGTGAGATGCGGCTGGAGAGGTGCAGGAGCAGGGGCCAGCTGGTCAGGATCGCCAGCAGGACGCCGCCCAGTGCCGCCAGGCCGATCTCGCGTCGGCTCAGCTCGGGAGAGGGGATCCAGCGCCGGAAGGCCATCTCCTGCCTCGGGTGGGCGTGGCCCAGCGCCGGGGCGGACCCGTTGGAGGAAGGCTGCGGGGAGCCGGCCGGGGCGATCGAGGTGGGGGGAGGACCGGCGCTCACGATCTGATGCTTTCGGATGTGACGCGGATCGCCGCAGCATACGCGAGCGTCCTGAGCCATTGCGGCATACGCACCCCCGCCGTTTGTGACGATCCGCCGTGCCGTTTTCCGTCAGACTGCCGGGCATGAGGGTTCTCGTCGTCGGAGCCGGTGGCGTCGGGGCTGCTTTCGCGGCCATCGCCCAGCGTCGCCAAGCATTCGAGCACGTGACGCTGGCCGACGTGGCCCTGGAGCGGGCCCAGGCGACAGTGCAGCGGCTGGGCGAGCCCGACCGCTTCTCGGCAGAGCGCGTCGACGCCTCCAACCTGCGCGACCTCGTCGAGCTGATCGGCCGCGTGCGGCCCGACGCCGTCCTGAACGCCTGCGACCCCCGCTTCAACGAGCCGATCTTCGACGCCTGCTTCGAGGCCCGCGTCACCTATCTGGACATGGCCATGACGCTGTCTCGTCCGCACCCGCAGAAGCCCTATGAGCTGCCCGGCGAGATGCTCGGCGACTACCAACTGGCCCGCAGCGAGGAGTGGCAGCAGGGCGGCCTGCTGGCTCTCGTCGGGATCGGCGTCGAGCCGGGCCTGTCGGACATCTTCGCCCGCTACGCCGCCGATGAGCTGTTCTCCGAGATCGCCGAAGTCGGCGTCCGCGACGGGGCCGACCTGGTCGTCGAGGGCTACGACTTCGCCCCCACCTTCTCGATCTGGACGACGATCGAGGAGTGCCTGAACCCGCCCCTGATCTGGGAGCGCGAGCGGGGCTTCCACACGACCGCCCCCTTCTCAGAGCCAGAGGTCTTCGATTTCCCCGAGGGGATCGGCCCGGTCGAATGCGTCAACGTCGAGCACGAGGAGGTCGTGCTGATCCCACGCTGGGTCGACTGCGCCCGGGTCACCTTCAAGTACGGCCTCGGCCAGGAGTTCATCGACGTCCTGCAGACCCTGCACAAGCTGGGCCTGGACTCGACCGACCCCGTCACCGTCCGCGGCACCCAGGTGGCGCCCCGCGACGTCGTCGCCGCGACCCTGCCCGACCCGGCCACGCTGGGCGAGCGCATGAGCGGGCGCACCTGCGCCGGAACCTGGGTCACCGGCACCGGCAAGGACGGCAAACCCCGCTCGACCTACCTCTACCACGTCGTCGACAACGAGACGACGATGCGAGAGTACGGCAGCCAGGCAGTCGTCTGGCAGACCGCAGTCAACCCCGCCGTGGCCCTGGAGCTGCTCGACCGCGGCGACTGGAAGGGCGCCGGCGTGCTCGGCCCCGAGGCATTCGCGCCCGGGCCCTTCCTGGCGCTGCTCGGCGAGTACGGCTCGCCTCACGGCGTGGTCGAGAAGACGCCCTAGAAGTCGACGGGCGCCGGGATGACCTCCGGAGCCGGGACCTCGAGCATCCCGACCGGAGCAGCCTCGGTCCCGCGGGCGAAGAACTCTTTGAAGTAGGGCCGCGAGACGAACATCAGGATCGCCCCGACGATCATGCCGCCGATGCCGAACCACAGCGGCAGGGTGATGCCGGCGAGCGGCGCTGAGGCGACGTTGGCTCGGTGACCGTAGTAGATGGCCGCCTTGATCAGCACGCCGAACAGCATCACGCCGCCTGCCAGGGGCGCGAGGCCGACCAGGAAGAAGTTGCGGGCGCTCTTGAACAGCTCGCGGCGGTAGTACCAGGCGCAGGCGATGCCGGTGAAGCCGTAGTAGAAGCAGACCGGGAAGCCCAGAGCCGTGATCGAGTCCGACAGCACGCTTTCGGAGACGAGCAGCAAAGGCACCGTGATCGCGATCGAGATCAGGCCCATGCCGATCGTCGAGACGTCAGGCGTCAGGTAGGTTTTGTGCACCCGCCCGAGCAGGCGGTGGACGGCTTTCCAATGGGCCATCGACAGTGTCGTCCGGGCCGTGGGCAGGATCGTCGTCTGGGTCGACGCCGACGCCGACGTCAGCACGCAGACGATCAGCAGCTTGGTGAGTATCCAGCCGATTGCACCGCCGCCGAAGACGGGCTTGCCGAGTGCGTTCAGGACGTCTTCCTGGTTGGCTTCGTTGGAGAGGAAGGCGACGCCGTGAAAGGCCTGCGCACCGGTCGAGACGAGCAGGTAGATGACGACCAGCAGCAGCGTCGAGACGACGGCGGCCTTGCCGGGACCGTTGGCGGGATCCTCTGACTCCTCGTTGACTGCCACGCCCGAGTCCCATCCCCAGTAGATGAAGATGCCCAGCAGCACCGCCGGCAGCAGGCTGCCGAAGCTCACCGCGAACGGGTTGAACCAGTCCAGCGTAGGCTTGATCGAGCCGTGCGGGGCGCTGCCCCCGTAGACCTTGGCCAGCGCCACGATCGAGAAGATCGCGAGCATGATCACCTCGAGCGTCAGCAGCGCCCGCTGGATCGCCGCCGAGAGCTCGATGCCGCGCCAGCAGATCCAGGTCATCAGCAGGATCCACACGACTGCGATGATCAGTACCAGCGCTTTCGTTTCGCTGATGCCGAAGAGCTTCAGGCTGTAGATGGCGGCGATGTCCGACAGCGAGGCCATCACCAGGATGTCGGCAAGGAAGATCGCCCAGCCGTTCAGCCAGCCAGTGGCCGGGCCGAAGGCGCGGGTCGTCCACGCGAACGTCGTGCCCGCGTCGGGGTCGGCGCGGTTGAGGTATTTGTAGGCCACCGCGACCAGCAGGATCGGGATGAAGGACACGATCAGCACGGCCGGCGCGTGCGTGCCGATGCCGCCGAGGGCCACGATGAAGCCCAGCGTCGCCGCCAGGGAGTAGGCCGGCGCCGTCGATGCCACGCCGATGACGATGTTGGAGACGTAGCTGATGGCGCCCTTTTTCAGGCCCTTGTCCATGACGCCGTTGTGCTGCCCCTGAGGGTGTTCGCCTCCTGTTACGGCGGTGCCTTCGACGGCCACGGGTAGCTCCTCTCCTGGTGGGCTGCGCTGTGAAGCCAAAGTTATGCGCTCGCGCGGCGGCGACGCAAGTGCGCAATCGCCCAAAGCGTGCGCGCTACCATGTACATCTCGTATAAGGACAGGAGTCCAACTTGAACAGCAAAGCCGTTGAAGAGGGGTCTGCGCCGCAGATATCGTTGTCCTGAGTGTCCATCCATGGTGGCTGGACAAACGGCGCTTTCAGAGGAGAGAGGATGCCATGGCTGACTCCACGGATCTGAACGAGACGGCCCCGGCGGGCCACGGCGAGGGGACAGGCACCACCTGGGCGCCAGGCCCGTCCGGTCCCGCCCTGCCCCACGACCCCGACCGCCTGCAGAAGCTTGCCCGGCGCAACCTGTGGATGCACTTCACGCGCATGGGCTCATACGACGAGCATCACAGCGTGCCCGTGATCGTCCGCGGCGAGGGCTGCTACGTCTACGACGAGAACGGCAAGCGATACTTCGACGGGCTCTCGGCCCTGTACTGCGTCAACGCCGGGCACGGCCGCGCCGAGCTGGGCGAGGCCGCTGCCGCCCAGGCCAAGCAGCTCGGCTTCTACACGAACTGGAGCTACGCCCATCCGCCCGCCATCGAGCTGGCCGCCCGCATCGCCGAGCTGGCGCCCGGCAACCTCAACCGCGTCTTCTTCACCTCCGGCGGCTCGGAGGCTGTGGAGTCGGCCTGGAAGCTCGCCAAGGCCTACCACCGGGCCCGGGGCGACATGAACCGCTACAAGCTCGTCTCGCGCAACCTGGCCTACCACGGCGTCTCGATGGGCGCCCTGACGGCGACCGGCCTGCCGCCCCTGCGCGAGCCCTTCGAGCCGCTGACGCCGGGCGGCGTGCACGTGCCCAACACCAACTCCTACCGCTGGAAAGAGGATCGCGACGAGCTGTGGGCCGCCGACGCCATCGAGGAGGCCATCCAGTTCGAGGGCGCCGACACGGTCGCTGCGGTGATCCTCGAGCCCGTGCAGAACGGCGGCGGCTGCTTCACGCCGCAGGAGGGCTACTTCCAGCGGGTCCGCGAGATCTGCGACAAGTACGGCGTCCTGCTGATCTCAGACGAGGTCATCTGCGCCTGGGGCCGGCTCGGCTACTGGTTCGGCTGCGAACGCTACGGCTACCAGCCCGACATGATCACGACGGCCAAGGGCATCAGCTCGGCCTACGCGCCGCTGGGGGCCGTCATCGCCTGCGACCACGTCGCCGAGCCCTTCATGACCGGGACGGCCTCCTTCGCCCACGGCTTCACCTTCGGCGGGCACCCCGTCGCCTGCGCCGTGGGGCTGGCCAACATCGAGCTGATGGAGCGCGAGGACCTGCCGGGCAACGTGCGCGCCAACGAGCCCGCCTTCCGGGCCGCCCTCGACGGCCTCCGCGACCTGCCGATCGTCGGCGACGTGCGCGGCGCCGGCTACTTCCACGCCATCGAGCTGGTCAAGGACAAGGAGACCAAGGAGACCTTCGACGACACCGAGTCGGAGTACCTGCTGCGCGGCTTCCTCTCCGGCGAGCTGTACGACCGCGGCCTCATATGCAGGACAGACGACAGGGGCGACCCGATCGTGCAGCTGTCCCCGCCCCTGATCGCGGGACCCGAGCACTTCGAGGAGATCGTCGGGATCCTGCGCCCGGTGCTGAGCGAGGCTCACGAGCGAATGGAGTCATGGAGCTCACTGTCGAGAGCCTGATCGGCGAGCTCGGCCTGAGCCTCGTCTGCGGGCAGGACGCCGCCAGGACCCACGTCCGCTGGGTGCACAGCACCGAGCTGGCCGACCCCACCCCGTGGCTGAAAGGCGGCGAGGTGATACTCACGACGGGTCTGCAGCTGAGCGGCGCCAGGGCCCTGCGCGAGTTCGTCGAGCGCCTCGCCGACCACCAGATCGCAGCGCTCGGCTTCGGCACCGGCTTCACCCACAAACGCCTGCCCGCGGCTCTCGTCACGGCAGCCGAGAAGCGCGGCTTCCCGCTGTTCGAGGTGCCCTACGAGCTGCCCTTCATCGCCATCACCGAGCGGGTCTTCACGGAGCTCCTGCAGGAGCGCTACGAGCTGCTGCAGCGCAACATGGCCGGCGACGTGCTGGCGGAGGCGCTGAGCGGGCACCTCTACCCCGAGGATCTGCAGGCCCGCCTGCGACCCTTCGGGATCGGCGAGAGGATCGCCGTCCTGGCCTTCCGCCTGCAGGACCTCGGCAGCGCCGCGTCGGTCGTGGAGCGCCTGTTGGACGAGGAGCACGTCGGTCATCTGGTGGCGCTGCGAGCCGGTCTGCTTTGTGCCGTGGTCGACGGCTCGGGCGCCGGCATCGAGCCTCTGACCCTCGCGACGCGCCTGCGCGGTGAGCTGGCGGCCCGCTTCGGCGAGGTGCGTGCGGCGGCCAGCCGGGTCGGCCCGACCCACTCCCTGCGCATCAGCTTCCACGAGGCCCGCTGCGCCCTGGAGGCCGTGCGGCTGCGCAACGGCGACGGGCCCGAGGTCGCCTCCTACGAGGACCTGGGCGCCTTCCAGCTGCTGCTGTCGCTGCAGGACGAGGATGCGCTGTCCTCCTACTGCCGTACCGTCCTCGGCCCGATCGAAGCGGGGGAGGGCGACTACGGGGAAGAGCTGGTCCGCTCCCTGGACCTGTTCATCGAGCACAACGGCCACTGGGAGAAGGCGGCTGCGGCCCTCTACTGCCACCGCCACACGCTGCGCTACCGGATCAGGCGCATCGAGCAGCTGACCGGCAGGGACTTCTCAAGCGCCCGAGACCGCATCGAGTTCTGGCTGGCCCTGCGCGGCCGTGAGCTGGCGCGATGACGGGCGGTTCTTCTCGGGGCCTGCGCGCGCGGCCTCGCCCATCACGACAAGGAGCGCTCAGCAGATGAGGATCGGGGTTCCCACCGAGATCAAGACGGACGAGTACCGGGTGGCGATCACGCCGGCCGGCGTGCGGGAGCTGAGCGCCCGTGGCCACGAGGTGCTGCTGCAGGCCGGGGCCGGCGAGGGCAGCGCCATGAGCGACGCCGACTTCACCGCCCAGGGCGCTCGCGTCCTGCCCGACGCCGACGCCGTCTTCGCCCAGGCCGAGATGATCCTGAAGGTCAAGGAGCCCCAGCCGGAGGAGGTCGCCCGGCTGCGCCCCGAGCAGACCCTCTTCACCTACCTGCACCTGGCGCCCGAGCCCGAGCTGACCCGGGGCCTGATGGCATCCGGCGCCACCTGCATCGCCTACGAGACCGTGGTCGACGGCAAGGGCGGTCTGCCGCTGCTGGCGCCGATGAGCGAGGTGGCGGGCAAGATCGCGACCCAGGCGGGTGCCTTCATGCTGGAGAAGCCCCTCGGCGGGCGGGGCATCCTGCTCGGCGGCGTGCCCGGCGTGGCCGCTGCCACCGTGCTCGTCATCGGCGGCGGCGTCGTCGGCATGAACGCGGCCTTCATCGCCATCGGCATGCAGGCCGACGTGTTCGTCTTCGACCGCTCGATCGACAGGCTGCGGGAGCTGGAAGTGGCCTTCGCCGGACGCGCCTCGACCGTCTACTCCTCGACCCTGGCGATCGAGCAGATGCTGCCGGTCGCCGACCTCGTCATCGGGGCTGTGCTGGTCCAGGGCGGTCGCGCCCCTCACGTCATCACCCGCGAGCAGCTGAAGCTGATGCGCCGCAATGCCGTCCTCGTCGACGTCTCGATCGACCAGGGCGGCTGCTTTGAGACCTCGCGCCCCACGACCCACTCCGACCCGACCTACGAGGTCGACGGCATCACCCACTACTGCGTCGCCAACATGCCCGGCGCCGTGCCGATCACCTCCACCTACGCCCTCACCAATGCCACTCTGCCCTACGTCATCGAGCTGGCCGACAAGGGCGTCGAGGGCGCCCTGGCGGCCAACGCGGGGCTGCGCAGCGGCCTCAACGTCAAGGCCGGCAAGGTCACCCACCCGGCCGTGGCCGAGTCGCTCGGCCTGGAGGTGGCGCAGGTCGCCTGACAGGCGCGCCGAACAGCGCGCTTGCATGGTGTCCATCATCGGTACACCAGCAATAAAGCTTGCCGCCGGGACGGCCGAGACTGTCCTGAACGCAAATGTCTGAGCTATTCCAGAAGCTGCGATGGGCGGCGTCGGAGGAGCCCTACCGAGGTGCCCAGCTGGAGCTGGTCATCAGGGGGGCGGGCTTCCTGCAGGTGCTCGGCGCCGTCGTGGCGCTGACACTCTGCGCCTTCCGCCCGCCGACCGCTCAGATCGGCGCGCTCGGGTGGGCTCTGGTCGGCCTCGGATCTGTCTTCTCGATCGTCCTCGGCCTGCTGCGGGTGACGCTGACGCTGCGCCCCAGCTTCGCCGCCCTGCGCGCCGTATCGCTGATCGGCATCGTCCAGATCGGGCTGCTGCAGTGGCTCTCGGGCGGGGCTGAGCCCTACGCGCAGTTGCTGCTGCTGCCGATGCTCGGCGCGGGCTTCAGCGAGCCCATGTGGCGCTGCGCCCAGGTCTCGGCCTTTGCAGTCCTCGTCGCCTTCGCGCCGGCCCTCTACGGCCACCTGTACGTGCTGGCGACCGTCAGCGAGTTCGGCCTGCTCGCCCCGATGACGCTGATGACCTCGTTCGTGATCGGCTCCACGCGCGTGCACCGGGCCCTGCTCAAAGACGCCCGCGAGCAGGCCACGATGCTGGCCCACTGCGACCAGCTGACGGGCATGCCCAACCGGCGCGCATTCGACGAGCAGCTGGCCCGCGTCGCTGCTGCAGCCGAGCTCGACGGCGCCAGCATCTCGCTGCTGCTGTGCGACGTCGACTCCTTCAAGCCCATCAACGACAACTTCGGCCACGCTGCCGGCGACGAGGTCCTGCGTGCGATCGGAGCTGCCCTCAGCGCTGCCGTGCGGGGTCCCGACGTGGCCTTCCGCTGGGCCGGCGACGAGTTCGCCGTGATCCTTCCCGAGACGGACCTCGAGGGCGCCCAGCGGGTCGCGTCCCGGCTGCGCTCGGCCGTCTTCGGCCAGTGCCTGCGGCCCGACGGCAACCCCGTCGTGATCGGCATCGGCGTCGCCGAGATGCGCGCCGGCATGACCCTCGAGCAGGTGCTCGTAGAGGCCGACAGGGCCCTCTTCGAGCAGAAGGCCGGCCGCGACGGCGCGGCGCGGGCTCCTCGCGGCTGGGCGGAGATCCGCGCGGCCGGGTCGGGTAGGCGCATCCGCTCGCGCGAGCGGGCCGCCCGGCAGTAGCGCTGACGCTGGTCGCTGTCCAATTCGGCCAACAGCCGCCGTCGAAGACCACGAAACAGACAAGCATCCGCGCCAAATGGGCGTTGCATAATGCAGCAAGGATCCCCGTAGGCAACAGCGCGGGCTGCCGGCCCGCCGGGAGGACACTCACCATGGCCAGCACCGCAGAGACGCTCAGCAACTTCATCGACGGCGAGCAGGTGCCGGGCGGGGGCGAGACCGAACCGATCCTCAACCCCGCCACGGGCGAGGAGATCGCCCGGGCGCCCGTCTCGAGCGCCGAGGAGGTCGACAGGGCCGTCAGGGCGGCTCGCGGCGCCTTCGAGGGCTGGTCGGGCACGACGCCTGCCCAGCGCGCCCAGGCGTTGCTGGCGATCGCCGACACGATCGAGGAGCACGGCGAGGAGCTGGCCCGCGCGGAGGCGATCAACGCCGGCAAGCCGATCGAGGCCGTCAGCGCCGACGAGATCCCCGTCATGGCCGACAACCTGCGCTTCTTCGCCGGCGCCGCTCGTTGCCTGGAGGGCCGGGCAGCCGGCGAGTACATGGAGGGCTACACCTCCTTCACCCGCCGCGAGGCGGTCGGCGTGATCGGCCAGGTCACGCCCTGGAACTACCCCCTGATGATGGCGATCTGGAAATTCGCCCCGGCCATCGCGGCGGGCAACACGGTCGTCCTGAAGCCGGCCGAGACGACGCCCGTGACGACCGTGCGCCTGGCCGAGCTGATCGCCGACATCCTGCCCAAGGGCGTCCTGAACGTCGTCACGGGTCCCGGCAACCCGACGGGCCAGGCGCTGATCAGCCATCCCGACGTCGACATGGTCGCCTTGACGGGCTCGGTCGAGACGGGCAAGCACCTGGCAAGGGAAGCGGCCGACACCCTCAAGCGGGTGCATCTGGAGCTCGGCGGCAAGGCCCCCGTGATCGTCTTCGACGACGTCAGCCTCCAGAGCGCCCTGGAGACGATCGCAGGCACGGGCTACTACAACGCAGGCCAGGACTGCACAGCCGCGACACGCGTGCTGGCCGCCTCGAACGTCTACGACGACGTCGTCAGCGGCCTCTCCGAGCAGGCCAGGGGGCTCGTCATCGGCGACACCCTCTCATCCGACACGACGCTGGGCCCGGTCAACTCGGCCAAACAGCGCGACCGCGTCAGCGGCTTCCTGGAGCGCCGCCCCGACCACGCCGAGCTCGTCACGGGCGGCGTCGCCCCGGACCGTCCCGGCTTCTTCCTGGAGCCGACTGTCGTCGCGGGTCTGCGCCAGGACGACGAGATGATCCAGCGTGAGATCTTCGGACCCGTCATCACCGTCCAGCAGTTCTCCGACGAGCAGCAGGCGATCGAGTGGGCCAACGCGACCCGCTACGGGCTGGCCTCCTCCGTGTGGACCCGTGACGTGGGCCGGGCCCTGCGCGTCTCGAAGGCCCTGCGCTTCGGCTGCGTGTGGATCAACGACCACATCCCGCTCGTCTCCGAGATGCCACACGGCGGCTTCAAGGAGTCCGGCTATGGGAAGGACTTGAGCATGTACTCGCTGGAGGACTACACCGTCGTCAAGCACGTGATGGCGAACATCGGTTGAGATCCGGTTTGGCGGCTCGGCCTGCTCGGGAGGACACTGTCATCCCCCCTTCAGCTAACGTCGCGCCCATGGACAGGTCCGAAGGGGAGGTTGTCGAGCCGAGCGACCCGACCGAGGAGGAGTCCAGGGCCGACCTGCGCGACCACTACGACGTCCTGCTGGTGCGGGCGCCCAACCCGGGGGCGCTGACCCTGACGGGCACGAACACCTGGATCGTGGGCCGCCGTCCCGCCTGGGTCGTAGACCCGGGGCCGGCCGTCGATGTGCACCTGCAGGCCATCTCGCAGGCGCTGGGCGAACGGGGGGGCCTGGGCGGAGTCGTGCTGACCCATGACCACCGCGACCACGCCGAAGGGGCGAGGGTGCTGGTGCAGTCCCATCCGGCGCCGATCGCGGCGGGGCGCGGCTCCGTCGACATCAAGCTCGGCGAAGGCTCCCGCATCGGTCCGTTCACGTCCGTCTACACCCCGGGCCACGCCGTCGACCACTACGCCCTGGTGGCAGAGGGGGCCTGCTTCACCGGCGATGCCGTGCTCGGCACGGGCAGCGTATTCATCAGCCCCTATAGGGGCTCGATGTCCGCGTACCTGCTGGGATTGACACGTCTGCGCATGCGTGAAGACTTCAACGTGCTCTGTCCCGGTCACGGACCGCCCGTGTGGGACGCCCACAGCAAGCTCGAACAGTATGCAGCCCACCGCATCGATCGCGAGAACCGCCTGATCATGGCCCTGGGCGAGGGCAAGCGCAAGGTCGAGGAGCTGCTCGACGCGGTCTGGTCGGAGGTCCCGACGCAGCTGCGTCCCGTGGCGGCGGTCACCCTGGCAGCCCATCTGGACAAGCTCGAAGACGAGCAGATCCTGCCCGACGACGTCGAGCGGCCCCGCTTCGAGAGGATCGAATGGTGAGCCCGACGGCGCTGAAGGCCAAGCGCGGCAGCAGCGCCACCTCGCTGGACTCGCCCTTCCCGCCGATCGCCGACTACGGCTTCCTGTCGGACTGCCACACAGGCGCCCTGGTGGCCTCCGACGGCTCGATCGAGTGGATGTGCCTGCCCCACTTCGACTCCCCTTCGGTGTTCGGCTCGATGCTCGATCGCGGCGCCGGCAGCTGGCGGGTCGGCCCCTACGGCATCTACGTCCCGGCCGGCCGTCGCTACATCCCCGGCACGAACATGATCGAGACGACCTGGATGACTCCGCAGGGTTGGCTGCGGGTCGTCGACGCCTTGACGATCGGCCCCTGGCACGACAACAAGCACGGCTCCAGCCACACCCGCCCGCCGACGGACTACGACGCCGACCACCTGCTGGTGCGGATGATCGAGTGCATCCAGGGCCAGGTCCAGGTCGAGATCGTCTGCGAGCCGATGCTCGACTACGGCGCCACGCCCGCCGACTGGACGGTCGTGCACACCGGCGAGGAGGGCATCTGCGCGATGGATGCCACCGACGACGCCTCGGCCTTTCGCCTCTTCAGCGACATCCGCATGGGCATCGAGGGCAACCGCACCCACGGCCGCCACACTATGGTCGAAGGCGAGAAGCGCTTCTGCGCCCTGTCCTGGACGGAGGGCCTGGGCGGGCCGCACACGATCGACCAGGCCGAGGGACACCTCAACCGCACCGGCCAGTTCTGGCGGACCTGGCTGGCCGAAGGCACCTACCCCGACCACCCCTGGCGCTTTCACCTCCAGCGCTCGGCCCTGGTCCTGAAGGGCCTGACCTTCATGCCCACCGGCGCGCTCGTGGCGGCCCCCACGACCTCCCTGCCCGAGACGCCGCGAGGGGAACGCAACTGGGACTACCGCTACTGCTGGATGCGGGACGCATCCTTCACGCTGTGGGGCCTGCACGCGCTGGGCCTGAACTGGGAGGCCGACGACTTCATCCAGTACGTCGCCGACATGGAGCGAAACGAGGACGGCTCGCTGCAGATCATGTACGGCATCAAGGGCGACAAGGAGCTGACCGAGTCGACCCTGGACCACCTCAAGGGATACGAGAACGCTCGCCCCGTGCGGATCGGCAACGGCGCCTACAACCAGCGCCAGAACGACGTCTACGGAGCTGTCATGGACTCCGTCTACCTGCACGCCAAGAAGCGCGACCACATCCCCGAGCGGCTGTGGCCGGTCCTGAAGGACCAGGTGCAGTGCGCCGCGAGGGTCTGGAAGGAACCCGACCAGGGCATCTGGGAGGCCCGCGGCGAGCCCCGCCACTACGTCTCATCCAAGCTCATGTGTTGGGTCGCCATGGACCGGGGCGCCCGCCTGGCCGAAAGGCGCGGCGACGAGGAACAGGCAGAGGAGTGGCAGAAGCTCGCCGACGAGATCAGCGAGGACATCCTCGAGAAGGGCGTCGACAAGCGCGGCGTCTTCCGCCAGCACTACGACACAGACGCCCTCGACGCATCGACGCTGCTCGTGCCGCTGGTGCGCTTCCTGCCCCCCGACGACGAACGGGTACGGGCGACCGTGGTGGCGATCCGCGAGGAGCTGACCGAGGGCGGCCTGGTGATGCGCTACCGCACCGACTCGACCGACGACGGCCTCTCAGGCGAGGAGGGCACGTTCCTGATCTGCTCCTTCTGGCTCGTATCGGCCCTGTCCGAGATCGGCGAGCACCGCGAGGCCGAGCACCTGTGCGAGCGGCTGCTGTCCTACTCCTCGCCGCTGGAGCTGTACGCCGAGGAGCTCGAGGCCTCATCGGGGCGGCACCTGGGCAACTACCCGCAGGCCTTCACGCACCTGGCGCTGATCAACGCGGTCACGCACGTGATCGCAGCGCAGCAGGAAGCGCGGGGCTAATACCCCTCGTCCCCAGGCAGCAGTATCCGCGCCACCTCCCCCTCCATCACGACCCGCGGCTCCACGGGCAGCACCTCTCGCCCTCGGGCATAGTCCAGGAGCCCCTGGACGCTCTCGAAGTCGCTCAGCTGTTCGAGGTGCTTGATCGTCGGGAAGACCAGCAGGATGTCTCCGCTTCGATGGGCCTCCAACGCTCCCGCTGGCGTGAACCAGCCAAGGTCGACGCACTCCTGCCCGTCCACCTGCGCCTCCTGCCCCTGCGGCAGAGTCGCAAGGAAGAAGTGGGTGTCGAAGCGGGTCCTGACGACCGAAGGGGTGATCCACCGCGAGAACTTGACGAGCTCGGCGGGGTCGGCCAGCTCGACGGCCGCCTCCTCGCGCAGCTCCCGTACAGCCGCGAGCCGGTGGGCCTCGTCCCCGTCGCCCTCCGCGGTGTCCACGGCGCCCCCAGGAAACACCCAGACGCCGCCCATGAAGCGGGCCTCGGGCGTGCGCTTGACCAGCAGCAGCTCGAGGCGATCGGCCCCTCCCCGCAGCAGGATCACCGAAGCCGCCTGACGGGGACGGGCGGGAGGGCCGGGGTTGTACTCCTCTCCCGGCCCCGGCCTCTGGTCCCCCTCGGTGGCGTGCATCTGCTGACCCTACCGGGCCGATAACCTTCCGCGCATGAGCACCACCGAGACACTGCAACGCTGGATCTGCGAGTCCTGCGGCTTCATCTACGACCCCGAGGAAGGCGACCCCGACGGCGGCATCCCGGCCGGGACGCCCTTCGAGGAGATCCCCGACACCTGGTTCTGCCCCGTCTGCGGGGCCCGCAAGGGCGACTTCACGCTCTATGAGGACTAGCCGCTGAGCGACTGGGACAGCCTGCTCGCGACAGACCGCGAGCACGTCTGGCACCCCTACGGCGCCCTGCCCGCGGCGCTGGCGCCCCTCCCGGTTGTCGCGGCGTCGGGCGTCCGCCTGCGCCTGGCAGACGGGCGCGAGCTGATCGACGGCATGGCCTCGTGGTGGTGCGCCATCCACGGCTACCGCCACCCGGCGCTCGACGATGCCCTCACGGGACAGCTGGGACGGATGGCCCACGTCATGTTCGGCGGCCTCACCCACGAGCCGGCTGTTCGCCTGGCCGAGCGTCTGACCGAGATCACGCCCGCGGGCCTGGAGCGGGTCTTCCTCGCCGACTCCGGCTCCGTCTCGGTCGAGGTTGCGATCAAGATGGCTCTGCAGTACCAGCGGGCCCTGGGACACAAGGGGCGCACCAGGCTGCTGGCCGTGCGCGGCGGCTACCACGGCGACACGATGGGGGCCATGTCCGTCTGCGATCCGGTCGGCGGCATGCACAGCCTCTTCGTCGGCGCCCTGCCGGAGCAGGTCTTCGCCCCGCGTCCGCCCGACGGGTTCGAGGAGCCGCTCGAGGAGGCCTGGGCGAGCGACGTGCGGACGCTGGCAGGCGAGCACGAGGCTGAGCTGGCCGCCGTCATCGTCGAGCCCTGCGTGCAGGGGGCGGGGGGCATGCGCTTTCACTCGCCCGCCTGCCTGGCCCTGCTGCGGGAGGTCTGCGACGAGCACGGCCTGCTGCTGATCGCCGACGAGATAGCTACCGGCTTCGGTCGCTCGGGGGCCCTTTTCGCCTGCGACCACGCGGGCGTCAGCCCGGACGTGATGTGCGTCGGCAAGGCCCTGACGGGTGGCTACATGACCTTGGCGGCCACGCTCTGCACTGCCGCCGTCGCACAGGCCGTCAGCGGGGGCGAGGGAGGCGGTCTCATGCATGGGCCGACCTTCATGGCCAACCCGCTCGCCTGCTCGGTCGCCCTGGCCTCGCTCGAGCTGCTGGCGGACGGTGGCTGGCGGGAGCAGGTCGCTTCCATCGAGCGGGGACTGCAGGCGGGGCTGGCGCCGGCCCGCGAGCTGGCGGGCGTCCGTGACGTGCGGGTGCTGGGCGCGATCGGGGTGATCGAGCTGGATCGTCCCGTGGACATGGTCGGCGCGACCGCTGCAGCGGTCGAGCACGGCGTCTGGCTGCGCCCGTTTCGGGATCTCGTCTACGCCATGCCGCCCTATGTCACCGGCGCCGAGGACCTGGCGATCGTCTGTCAGGCGATGGTCGCTGCAGCCGCTGCGTCCGCCTGACTGCAGTGTCGCTGAGCCTTGGGCTTCCTCCCAACCTGCGCCCCCCAAAGCTGGGATCGATCACATCGAAAGGCCCGGGCGGCTGCGCTTAGCTTGAGAGGAGAAGGAGAGGGAGGCGCAAGGCGCGCAGGCGCGCCTGCCTCCACACACCGAGGGAGGAGATCTGAGGATGAAGACTCGAGTCAGGATCGTCACGACGACGATCGTTCTAGCTCTTGCGCTGGTCGCGCTCGCCGCGACGGCGCAGGCCTCGCCATTGGGGCGTGCAGCTTCCCACCACCAGGAGACGCTGCCGCCGATCGAAATGGGCGAAGCCGAAAACTGCGACTTCATCGCGGACCCGGGCGATGCCATGTGCATGCTGCCCTTCCCCGACAACTACTACACCGTGTCCGACCCGAGCAGCGAAACGGGCCTGCGCGTGCACTTCGACCAGGCCGGCATGCCGGCCAACGTGCTCGGCCAGCACATCGAACCGGGTGCCTGGAACGAATCGGACGGCTTCAGCCCCGGCTCTGTGATCCTCGTCAAGATCCCGGGCATCGAAACGGCCGCCGACGTGACGGCCATGCACGGCGTGCCGATCGGTCACATCGGCCAC
>Ga0181522_10000725_pt1 | contig 22625 bp, 22 predicted proteins | sample PEATcosm2014_Bin_27_FD_121103 | JGI IMG/M metagenome (GOLD analysis project Ga0181522, IMG submission 121103) | Peatland microbial communities from MTU Mesocosm Facility, Houghton, MI, USA - PEATcosm2014_Bin05_10_metaG | ecosystem: Environmental > Terrestrial > Soil > Wetlands > Peat | place...
CCCCCGCCGATGCTGACCGACTACCACCTCCACCTGCGCCCCGACGACGAGGCCGCCAGCCCCGAGCTGTACTTCACGCCCGCCAACGCCGAGCGCTACCGCGAGCGGGCAGCCGAGCAGGGCATAGCCGAGCTGGGCGTCTCGGAGCACATCTATCGCTTCAAACAGGCCCTGGAGGTCTGGCGCCACCCCTTCTGGGAACGCTTCACCCGTGATGACCTCGACGCCTACTGCGCCTTCGTGCGCGAGCAGACAGACCTGCGCCTGGGCATCGAGGCCGACTTCGTCCCCGGCGCCGAGGATCGCCTCGCCAACCTGCTGGGCGCCCGCGACTTCGACTACGTCGTCGGCTCCGTGCACTTCATCCGCGAGGGCGCCGTCGACATGGACGACTACGGCGTCTGGGACCCCAAGGATCCCCGCCGCAGCCCCGAGCAGATCTGGACCCGTTACTTCGAGACCGTGGCTGCCAGCGCCCTGAGTGGGCTGTTCGACATCATCGCCCATCCCGATTTGGTGAAGATATGGGGCCCCGCCCGCCCTGGGACGACGCCACAGGGGGATCTCAGGCGCTACTACGAGCCGACCGTCGAAGCCTTCGCCGAGGCGGGGGTGGCCGTCGAGGTGTCCACTGCCGGTCTGCGCAAGCCCGTCGGGGAGATGTACCCCGCGCCCGCCTTCCTGGCGATGTGCGTGGAAGCCGGCGTGCCTGTGGCGCTGTCCAGCGACGCCCATCGGCCCGAGGACATCGGCGCCGGGTACGAGCAGGCGCTGGAGCTGATGGAGAGCGCCGGAGTGCGGGAGCTGTGCGTCTTCGAGGGACGGCAGCGGCGGCTGGAGCCGATCGGGGCGGGGGAGATGGGGTGAGCCTCGTCGGGCTCGGCTACGACTCGCACCGGCTCGTGGCGGGCCGGCGGCTGGTGCTGGGGGGTGTCGAGATTCCCTCGGAGCTGGGTTTGGACGGGCACTCCGATGCCGACGTGCTGACCCATGCCGTGATCGACGCGCTGCTGGGGGCTGTGGGGATGGGAGACATCGGGCAGCACTTCCCGGACACCGACGAGCGCTGGAAGGACGCCGACTCGATGGAGCTGCTGCGGGCCGTCGTGGGGATGCTCGGCGAGGCCGGGCATCGGATTGTGAACATGGACTGCACGGTCGTCTTGGAAGCGCCGAAGCTCGCGCCTCACCGCGAGACCATTCGCGCCAGCCTGGCGGGCGCCCTCGGCATCGATACCGGCCGCGTCAACGTCAAGGCCAGCACCGGCGAGCACATGGGTTTCGTAGGTCGAAACGAAGGGGCAGTGGCGTTGGCGGTTGCAGCCCTCACCGCCGCCGGCTGATCGCGTCGGGCCGCCGAGGCCCTTGTCGGACGCGGCTCGCAGTTCCGATCATCGGAAACACGCCTGGAGGTGTCGCGTTCCGGGATCTATGGTCTCGATCCCAAATGCACGAACTCCACAAAAATGTCAAATAAATGTAAAGAGAAGGGGGATGCATGGCGCATCTGGATGCAACTTCGCCCCGTACGCTCCCGCGCATCGCTGTCGCCCTCTGCGCCGTGGTGGCGATTGCAGTGCTGGGCGGCGTCACTGCCGACCGCGCCGCTGCCGGGGTCGACGGCTACTGCTACCAGTGGGTGAACCTCGACTACACCTGCACCGGCGAATGGCACCATCTGGTCGAAAACGCCGCGACCACGCAGGGGGCCGGGTCGCTCTGCATCGATGAGTACCTGGATCCCAGCGGCAGCGGCTACTACACGACGGCGACGTGTACAACGGGATCGACGGCTCAATACCCGGGATCGACGTGGGGATACGGACGTGCCTGGGAGACGAGCTCGCCCAGCGGCTTCATCAACGCGGCCGAGGTCTACTGACGTGACGGCTCGGAAATCACGACTCGGAGGTACCTCATGTTGAAGCGCAAGTTGGTGTTGCCGGCTCTGAGCCTCTTGGCCGTAGCGACGGCAGCGACCATCGTGGCGATCGCGGGTCCCGCGTCCGCCCACAAAGCACCGCACAGGGTCCGTTCGGGCACGGCGCGTCAAGCCAGTGGCGCCGCAGCCGTGTTGCGCGCGTTCTCAGTCGTACGTAAGTCGGTGACGAAGGGTGGGGGGTCGCTTCCATCGAGCGTCGCCCACGCGGCGTCGACTGCGAGCAGCCAGGCAAGCCAGCTCCAGGCAGGGCTCACAACGCAGGTGAAGGTGTCCGATCCCTATCCGGTCTCGGTTTCTCCCGAGAACGGGCAGATCTGCCTCTTCCAGCAGGGCGTCGTCGGCCCTGGTGTCGGCAGCAGCTTCTGCGCCAGCTACGAAGAAGCCCTTTCCGGCAAGTTCATCGGGCTGTCGGGGATCTATCCGTCGGGAACGGAATCGGTGGTCATCGGCCTGGCGCCCAACGGCAACTCGTCGGTGCTCGCGACAGACGCAAACGGCTCGACCCGCGCAGTGGACGTCAGCGAAAACGTCTACGAGATCGTGGGCAAGGCTCCCCAGACGATCACGCTCCATGACGCGGAAGGCCAGACCGAGACCTTCCCCGTGCCGGGCGCCTGACGCGACTGAAGCCGGCGCCCGTCCACATGGTGGCGGGCGCCGGGTGCTCGATCCAGCTCGCCTCGCGCTATCGGGTGCGCCTCACCCGCTAGGGTTGCCGCGCCATGCGCGAGATAGCCCTCCACGACACGAAAAGCGGGGACGTTCTCCCGCTCCGCCCGCGCGATCCCGGCAAGGTCGGCATCTACGCCTGCGGCCCGACCGTCTACAGCCGCATACACATCGGCAACGCCCGCCCCTACGTCGTCTTCAGCCTGCTCGCGCGCTTCCTGCGCCATGAGGGCTACGACGTGAGCCTGGTCTTCAACGTCACCGACGTCAACGACAAGATCTACGTGGCAGCCCAGGCCCAGGGCGTCCCCAGCGCCGAGCTGGCCGTTCAGATGACAGACCACTACCGGGCCGACACCGACGCGCTGGGGCTCGGCCGCCCCGACCACGAGCCGCTGGCTTCGGAGACGATCGGTCCGATCGTCGACTACATCCAGGCCCTGATCGACTCCGGCCACGCCTATGCGGTCGAGGGCGACGTCTACTTCAGCGTCCGCTCGGACGCCGCCTACGGCAGCCTCTCCCACCGCTCCGTCGAGAGCATGGACCAGGGCGAGGGCGTCGAGGGAGCGGACCTCAAGCGGGATCACCTCGACTTCGCGCTGTGGAAGGCCCACAAGGAGGGTGAGGACACCTCCTGGCCGGCGCCCTGGGGCGAGGGGCGTCCTGGCTGGCACATCGAGTGCTCGGCCATGGCCGAGGGGCTGCTGGGCGTCGGCTTCGACATCCACGGCGGCGGCTCAGACCTCGTCTTTCCCCACCACGAGAACGAGGCCTCACAGACCCGGGCTGCTCGCGGAGCGGAGCTGACCAGGATCTGGATGCACAACGGCATGATCCAGCTGACGGGCGAGAAGATGGCCAAGTCGGCCGGCAACATCGCCCTGCTGCACGAGGTGATCGAGGCCTACGGCGCCCAGGCCGTCGTCATGTATCTGGCCTCCGGTCACTACCGCCAGCCGCTGGCCTTCTCGGAGGCCGCCCTCGAGCAGGCTCGCGCCAACGTCGCCCGCATCAGGGAGGCCGCTCGCAAGATCGGCGCCGGCCCGAGCGACGACGAGACCCTGACCGCTCTGCGCGACGGCTTCTTCGATGCTCTCGCTGCAGACTTCAACACCCCCTCTGCCCTTGCCCAGCTCAACGAGTGGCTGCGCCGGGCCGCGCAGCTCCCGCCCGAGTCGGGAGGATCCGACCAGCTTGCCGAGATGCTTGGCGTGCTCGGGTTGGAGTCGCTGCTTGCCGCCGAGCAGGAGGCCCCCGCCGAGGTGCAAGAGCTCGCGGAGCAGCGCGAGCAGGCGCGGGCGGCCAGGGACTTCGCCGCCGCCGACGAGCTGCGCGATCGCATCGCCGGGCTTGGCTGGGAGGTCCGCGACGTGCCCGGGGGCTTCGAGCTGCTGGCGCTGTGATCCTCTACGGGCGCAACCCCGTGCAGGAGGCCCTGCGCGGCCGGCGGGCCTCCCGCGTCAAGGACGTCTGGGCGACCACCGGGGCCATGCGCGAGCCCTGGCTGGCCGGCCTGACGGTCAGGCAGGCGAGTGCCGATGAGATCGAGATCCGCTGCGGCTCGCCCTCCCATCAGGGCATCTGCGCCGACGCCGGCGGCTATCCCTACGCCCACGCCAACGAGCTGCTCGCCAAGCCCGATCCGTTGATCGTCGCCCTGGACCAGGTCCAGGACCCGCAGAACCTCGGCTCCATCTGTCGCACCGCCGAGTGCGTCGGCGCCACCGGCCTCGTCATCCCCGAGCGCCGCGCCGCCGAGGTGACGCCCGCCGTCTGCAAGGCCTCCGCCGGGGCTGTCGAGCATCTGCCCGTCGCCCGCGTGCGCAACCTGGCCGACTTCCTGATCGAGGCCCGCGACGCAGGCTGCTGGAGCTACGGCGCCGCAGCAGAGGGAGCCGGCGATGCGGCCAGGACCGTCCCCTACGGGACCCCCGACTACAGCGGCGGGGTCGTGCTCGTACTGGGCAGCGAGGGGCACGGCCTGCGGCCCCGTGTCGCAGCCAGCTGCGACCAGCTCATCTCGCTGCCCCTGCGTGGGCGGATCGAGTCGCTGGGCGTTGCCGCCGCCGCCTCTGCTCTCCTGTACGGAATCTTGCAAGGCCGGCTTGACAGGTCTTCATAACTGTGTAAGTCTGCCGCCCCATAACGCTGAACCTGAGGTTGAGAAACCTCGTCAGCTGAATAGCTTTGGCGCCAGGGGAGGAGTGCGCCACTGAGCAATAACGCCCGGGACCACCAGGGAGGTGGCCCAGAAAGGATGGACCTGCTCGTGGCACGTTTCTCCCACAACCCGAACTCTGAACCTAAGGTCGAGGACGAATTCCTGATCGCCCTCGCCAAGCAGGGCGATCACAACGCCTATGACCGACTCGTCCGCCGCTACCACGGCTTCGTGCGGCTGAAGGCCTCCTCGTACTTCCTGGCGGGGGGTGACGCGGACGACCTGATCCAGGAGGGGCTGGTCGGGCTCTACAAGGCCATCCGCGACTTCCGCACCGACCGCGAGTCGAGCTTCCGCAACTTCGCGGAGCTCTGCATCACGCGCCAGATCATCACGGCCGTGAAGACGGCCACCCGCAACAAGCACACGCCCCTGAACCAGTACGTCTCCTTCTCCTCGACCCCTGCGGGGGCCGGCGAGGACGTGCCGACGCTCGATCAGATGCTGCCCGGCCCGACGGTTCACGACCCCGTCAACCAGGTCATCTCCTCAGAGGAGCTGCGCTCGCTGGTCGGCTGCCTCTCGACGGCCCTGTCGGAGCTCGAGAGCCGGGTCCTGTCGCTGTACCTCGACGGCTACTCCTACGAGCAGGTCGGGGAGCGGCTGACGTGCGACACCAAGACCGTCGACAACGCCCTGCAGCGCGTCAAGCGCAAGGTCGGCGCGCACCTGGACTCGCGCGCCGTGGCCGCCTGAAGCGGAGCCCGCCCGCAACGAGCGCGGGCGGGCTCCGATCGTCCCTCTCCTCTAGAGCTGTCCTTCGGGCGGCAGCGAGCCGTTGCCCGAGGGCTCGGCGCCGATCGCCGCGGCCGAGGGCAGCGGCGTGATCGTGACGTCGAACGTCGGGCTGGCCGTTCCGCCGTATTCCGAGTCGCCCGGGATCTTCACGCGCAGGACGTCGACGCCCGGCGCGTAGAAGACACGGCTGATCGAGTAGGTCCCGTCAGCCGCCACCGAGCCGACAGCTGCGACATGGAAGCCCGTGCCGCCCGCGTTCTGCCGCTCGATGTAGATGGCGTGCCCGGCCACCACCGGGGTGACCGTGCCCGTGAACGTGACAGGCTGCCCGGAGGGCACCGACAGCGACGCCGGAGCTGCAGTGAGGATGAATTTCACACCCTCGTAGAGCACCGAGGAGCTGCGGCCGGCACCCTTCACCTGGTAGAGCGTGCTGATGGCGGGCTTCTGCGCCGGGAAGGCGTACTTTCCTTCCGGGTTCGTCGTCGTCGTGGCCAGCGCCGTCGTGCCGAGGCGGGTGTGGCCGTAGAGCGTCACAGCCGTGCCCGGGGCGCCCGCGACCGTGCCGCTGATGACCGTCGTTTCGCCGGCCGCGATCGGGTCGGCGGAGCTTTCGATAGTCAACGACGGGTTCTGGGCCTGGGAGATGATGTAGCTGAGGACGTTCGACGGGCTTGCGATGTTGCGGTGGTTGGAGCGCACGAGCACACGGATGTCAGATGCGCCCGGCGCCCTGAAGACATGGGTCAGCGCGAAGCCGCCCGCCGAGTTGACGATGCTCTGGCCGATCCAGTGCCATTCGTTGCCGCGCACGGCGTTCTCGCGCTGCAGCACGACGATCGCGCCTGCGTCGTCGGGGCTGACCGTGCCCGTGAAGGTCACGGCGTTGCGCCGGCCCGTGCGGATGCCTGCCAGCAGCTGTTTGCCTTCGGGAGGACCCGCCAGGGTCACCTGCGCGGCCACCCGGACGCTGCGCATCTGGCTGCGGCCCGTGCCGACGGTCGCGTAGAAGACGGCGTTGTTCGTCAACGGCGTCGTCGTCACCTGGAAGTCGCCGTGGGAGTCGGTCGTGGTCGTGCCGGCGACCGTGTAGCCCCCACTGCCCGCGGCACGCTCGTAGACCGTCACCGTCTGGCCGGCTTCCGCGAGCCCGCCGCAGATGCCCGTCCCGTAGGCCAGTACCGTTTCCCCGGCCGTCACCAGGCGGGGGGCGACGCGCAGGGTCACCCGGCAGATGCCGCTCCTGGCTCCGTTCCTGCGATGTGGATGGGAATGTGTCCTTGCGGCCGCCGCTCCGGCCGTAGCCAGCGCCAGCAAGACCGCCGCGGCCGTGACGGCCGACGTCAGCTTGTGTGAACGCATCTGTTCCTTCTCCTTGTCGGGGGTTGGGTTGACTCCTCCGCCAGCCCCTAACCCCCGCGATCACCGTTCGATGCGGTGGCGTTGACGGATGTCGTGGGCCTCCCGCGCCGCCTGTTTGACCTGTACTGTCGGCGGGAAATTGACGTGGGAACGGTGCATCTCGCTGACCGCTCGCAGAGGGGCTCTCGATGGTCCTCGCGGTTGACCTGGAGCCCGGCACCTTCCTGGCCGTCGTGGCGTGCGCGGCGCTGGCCGGAACGGTCGCCGCGCTGGCGGCAGGCCGCGGCCTGCTCGTGCCCGTCGTCGTCGTCGAGCTCCTCGGCGGCGTCGTGCTGGGCCCGCACGTGCTCGGCCTGCGCGCCGGCCAGTTCATGGCCTTCTTCTCCGACCTCGGGCTCGGCCTGCTGTTCTTCTTCGCCGGCTATGAGATCGACCTGTCGCGGATCCTCGGCAGCCCTCTGCGCCTGGCCCTGGCCGGGTGGGCCATGTCGCTGGCCCTGGCCTACTCGATCGGCGCCGTCCTGGCTGCCACCGGCGTCGTGCTCTCGCTGCTCTACACGGGCTCGGCCATGTCCACGACGGCCATCGGCACGCTCATCCCCGTCCTGTCGGACACGGGCGACCTGCGCACCCGCTTCGGCGGCTACCTGCTGGCCGCCGGGGCCGTCGGCGAGTTCGGGCCGATCATGCTGCTGACCCTGATCCTCTCCGGCGAGAGCACCCTGCACAACGCCCTCATCCTCATCGCCTTCGTGGCCCTGGCCGTGGCCGTCGCCATCTTCGCCGTCCGCTCGGCCGGACAGACCGTGCCGCTGCTGGAGCGCACCATCGAGTCCAGCTCGCAGCTGGCCGTGCGCTGGATCGTCGTGCTCGTCTTCGCGCTGGCCCTGCTCGCCTTCGAACTCGGCCTGGACCTGCTTCTGGGCGGCTTCGCTGCCGGCATGATCACCCGCCAGGTGCTCGCCCGCAGCGAGCTGAGGGCCTTCGACTCGAAGCTGACAGCTGTCGCCTTCGGTGTCTTCGTCCCCTTCTTCTTCATCGTCAGCGGCATGAGGCTGGACGTCTCGGCGCTGTTCGCCAGCGTCTCCGGCGTCGTCAAGATGCTCGTCTTCTTCGTCATGTTCCTGCTCGTCCGCGGCACCCCTGCGCTGCTCCTCTACAGGGGCGTGATGGACCGTCGCGAACGCATCGCCCTGGCCCTGATGAGCTCCACGCAGCTGCCCCTGGTCCTGGCCATCACGACGCTCGCCACCAGCAGCGGGCACATGCGTCCCTCGACGGCTGCAGCCCTGATCGGCGCCGCCGTCCTCTCGACGATGTTCCTGCCCGCCATCGGCCTGCGCCTGCGCAGGGACCTGCAGGCAGAGGCCGTCCCCGCGCCCGCGCCCGCCTGAGCGCCCTCCTCAGTTCCGCCCGGTCCCAGGCTCGATCGTGTTCTGCGCGCTCGGTTGTCCCTGCGGCGGCGCTTGGCTGTAGTCGCCGAAGGGGCCGTCGCGGCGCTGCACCGCGGCGGCCACGCCGTCGCGCTCGGCCAGCTCGATGAACTCGTGGGCGTCGGGGGTGTTGCGCATCAGCCCGTCCAGCACCGGGCCGAGCGTCTGCGTCGAGGCCAGCCCCATGTTCTCGTAGGCCTGGTTGACGATCAGCTTCATGGCCGTCAGCTGGGAGGAGGGGATGGCTGTGAGCTCGGCGGCCCGGGCAGCCACCTCTGCCTCCAGTCGCTCGAAGGGGACGGCGGCGTTGACGAGGCCGACCTCCGCCGCCTCCTTGCCCGACAGCGGCTTGCCCGTCAGGGCGTACTCCTTGGCCTTCGTCAGGCCCAGCCGGTACAGCCACATGCCCGTCAGGTAGCAGCCCCACATGCGCGAGTAGGGGGTGCCGATGCGGGCGTCCTCGCTGGCGATCACGAGGTCCGCGCACAGCGCCATGTCGCTGCCCCCGCCCACGCACCAGCCGTGCACCTGCGCGATCACAGGCTTGGGGGAGCGCCAGATGCTCATCATCTTCGGCACCACCCCCAGGCTCTGGCTGGTCGAGAACTTCAGCTCCTTGCCGGGGTCCCACCGGCCCTCGGTCGTCAGCGACTCGTCCCAGTGGTGAAAGCCCTGGCCGAAGTCGAAGCCGGCGCAGAAGGCCCGGCCGGCGCCGCGCAGCACGATCACCTTGACCGCGTCTTCCCCGGTCGCCCGCTCGACCGCGTCGCGCAGCTCGTCGGGCATCGGCGGCACGATCGTGTTCAGCCGCTGCGGCCTGTTCAGGGTGATCGTCGCCGTCTGCTCGGCGACCTCGTAGAGAATCGTCTCGTAGGACATGGGGCCTCCTCGGGGCGGGTCGGACAGCGATGCTATTGCCGTCAGGCCCTGCCCGACAGCGAGTCGACCAGCCTGGCCAGCCGCGAAGGGCGCCCGCTGCGGCGCTCGACCCTGTCGGCATGGCGGTAGAGGGCGTAGACGGAGCGGATCTCACACCAGCGCAGCGGCTCGGGCTCCCAGCGCTTGGGGCTGCGCCCGACCCAGGGCAGTGCCGTCAGGTCGCTGTCCTGCCCGAGGATCAGGTCGCGCAGCGTCCTCGCCGCCAGGTTCGAGGCCGCGACCCCCTCGCCGACGTACCCGCCGGCCCAGGCCAGGCCCCGAGCCCGGTCGGCGCAGACGCTGACCCCCCAGTCGCGGGGGACACCGAGGACGCCCGACCAGGCATGCGCCAGCTCGACCGGGCCGGCCGCCGGGAACATCTCCACCAGCCTCGCCCGCAGGCTCGCGATCGTCCGCTGCGCCGTCGCGCCCCTGCCGTCGGTGCGGGACGCGTAGCGGTAGGGGACGCCGCGCCCTCCGATCGCGATCCGTCCGTCGGCCGTCCGCTGCAGGTACACGTAGACGTGGGCGCAGTCGCCCATCAGCTCCTGCTCCCGCCAGCCGATCGACTGCCAGGCATCCCCTGGCAGCTGCTTCGTGACGATCATCGAGCTGTTCATCGGCACGAGCGCACGGCGCAGACCCTGCAGGTCGGCCGTGTAGCCCTCCGTCGCCCGCACGACCCAGTCGGCTCGCACGGTGCCGAAGGGCGTCCGCGCCTGGCCGGGCGCGATCGAGCTGACAGGCGTGCCCTCGTAGACCTCGACGCCGAGCCGCCGTACAGCCTCGGCCAGTCCTCGCACCAGCTTGGCCGGGTGGACGCGGGCGACGTGCGGGGTGAAGCTGGCGCCGAGCGCCCTCGCCACGCGCACGCGCTCGTCCAGCTCTGCCCGCCCGAGCTCGCGCAGGTCCTCCTCCAGCAGGCCGCGTCGCTCCCGTGCGCTCGCCAGCTCCTCGCGCATGTGGGCCAGCTGGGCCCGGTCGGTCGCCACGCTGAGCTGCCCGCCCTGATGGAAGTCGGCCTCGATCCCCTCTCGGGCCAGCACGGAACCGATCTCGCCGACCGTCTCGAACATCGCCCGCTGCAGGCGCACGAGGCCCTCCGGGCCTCCGCTGCGCTCATAGAGGCCGGGACGGCCGGAGAAGAAGCCCGAGACCCAGCCGCCGTTGCGCCCGGAGGCGCCGAAGCCGACGTGCTCGGCCTCCAGCACGACGACTCGCAGCGAGGGCCTGGCCTGCTTGAGGTAGAAGGCGGTCCACAGGCCCGTGAAGCCCGCGCCCACGATCGCCACGTCGGCTTCCAGGGGGCCCGGAAGGGGCGGGCCCGGCGACGGGGGTCCGCCCAGCGAATGCCACCAGAAGCCGAGGTCGCCGACCCGCATCTCCCCGAGCCTAGAGGGTTGACCAGAAGATCATTCCCTGGCGCTTTCCGACTGGCCGGTCGAGGGCTATGATCGTCTCGATTTCCGCAAAGAGCGGTGTCGACCGGGAGGAGCAGGCGGGATGGAGGCGGCAGTTACAGGCACGGGCGGCCGGGAGGGGACGGCGGTCGGGGCGGCGACGATGGCGGAGGCCTTCCGCATCACCTCGGCCGCACGCAACGACGAGATCGCGATCCGCACGAAAGGGGACGAGTTCTCGATCACCTGGGGGGCGCTGCGCGATCGCGTGGACGCGCTGGCGGGCGGCCTGGCCGGGCTGGGTCTGGGTCACGGCGACACGCTGGCGCTGATGATCGGCAACCGTCCCGAGTTCCACCTCTGCGACCTGGCCGGGATGATGGTCGGGGCGGCCCCCTTCTCGATCTACAGCACCTACACGGCCGAGCAGATCGCCTACCTGTTCTCCGACGCGGAAGCCCGTATCGTCATCTGCGAGCAGCAGTACCTGGAGCGCGTGCTTGAGGCCCGGCGCAGCGTTCCCGGCGTCGAGCACGTGATCGTGATCGACGGGCAGGCCCCCGAGGGCGTGCTGAGCCTGGCCGACGTCGAGGGGGCCGGCCACGACTTCGACGTGGAGGCGTCGATCGCCCGCATCCAGCCCAGCGACATCCTGACCCTGATCTACACATCAGGCACGACGGGCCCGCCCAAGGGCGTCCAGCTGATCCACCGCAACCTGATGGCGGCCGTCGAGGGCCTTGAGGAGCTGATCCGGTTCCCCCGCGACGGACGGGTCATCTCCTGGCTGCCCAGCGCCCACGTGGCCGAGCGCAACGCCCACCACTACCTGCCGATCGTCTACGGGCTGCAGATCACCTGCTGCGAGGACCCCCGCCAGGTGCTGTCCTACCTGCCCGAAGTCAGGCCCAGCTGGTTCTTCGCCGTGCCCCGCATCTGGGAGAAGCTGAAGGCCGGGCTGGAGACGATGCTGGCCGGGCAGCCCGAGGAGCAGCGCGCCAAGGTGCAGGCCGCGATCGACTCGGCCCTGCAGAAGGTCCGCCTGGAGCAGCGCGGAGAGGAGGTGCCCTCCGAGCTGGCCGAGCAGGTCGCGGCGGCGGACGCGGAGATCTTCTGCGGGATCCGCTCGATGCTCGGCCTGGACCAGGTCGAGGCGATCAACGTCGGCGCAGCGCCGACCCCCGTCGAGGTGCTGGAGTTCTTCCACGCCATCGGCCTGCCCCTGGCGGAGCTGTGGGGAATGAGCGAGACCTGCGGGGCCGGCAGCGTCAACCCGCCCGGGCGGATCAGGATCGGCACGGTCGGTCCCCCCGCGCCCGGGATCGAGATCAAGCTCGACGAGGACGGCGAGGTGCTGGTGCGCTCGGACGTCGTCATGCTCGGCTACCGCAACCTGCCCGAGAAGACCAGCGAGGCGTTCACGCAGGACGGCTGGCTGCGCACGGGCGACATAGGTCAGTTCGACGAGGCGGGCTACCTGAAGATCGTCGACCGCAAGAAGGAGCTGATCATCAGCGCGGCCGGCAAGAACATGTCCCCCGCCAACATCGAGGCGACGCTGAAGTCGGCCTCGCCCCTGATCGGCCAGGCCTGCTGCATCGGCGACCGTCGCCACTTCAACACCGCCCTGATCGTGCTGGACGCGGACTTCGCTCCGGCCTGGGCGGCCCAGCAGGGCATCGAGGACACCTCGCTCGAGTCGCTGGCCACGAACGAGCGGGTGCGGGCAGCCATCCAGGAGGGAGTCGACGCAGCCAACGAGAAGCTGGCCAAAGTCGAACAGATCAAGAAGTTCTTCATCGTCCACGGCGACTGGCTGCCGGGCGGCGAGGAGCTGACGCCGACGATGAAGCTCAAGCGCAAGCCGATCGCCGAGAAGTACTCGTCGGAGATCGACGCCATGTACACGGGCTGAGGCCGGCGCAGATGAGCGACCCCGTCGCCGAGCGGATGGACGTGACGTTCCGCTCGGGCGACGCCGACTGCGCCGCCTGGCTGTACCCGCCGCCGGCGCCGGGCAGCGCCTGTGTCGTGATGGCCCACGGCTTCTCGCTGACCCGCCACGACGGCCTGGCCGCCTTTGCAGAGCGCCTGCACGCCGCCGGGACGGCCGTGCTGGCCTTCGACCACCGTCACCTGGGGGACTCCGGCGGGGAGCCGCGCCAGCGCTTTCGCACAGCCGAGCAGCTGGCCGACTGGCGAGCAGCCGTCACCCACGCCCGGGGCCTGCACGACGTAGACCCCCGCAGGATCGTGCTGTGGGGCTTCTCCTTCAGCGGCTCGCATGCCGTCACGACCGCCGCCGCCGATCCGGCGGTCGCCGCCACGCTCGTGCTGTGCCCGATGCTGGACGGCCTGTGGCGGGCCCTGCAGACGCCGCCGCGGGTGTCGGCCTGGCTGGTCCCGCGGGCGTTGCTGGACCAGCTCGGCCGGCACAACCTGGTGCCCGTCACCGACCGGCCCGGCGCGATGGCGGCGATGGCCCTGCCCGGCGAGGCAGACGGCTTCGAGGCCATGGTGCCCGACGGATCGCCCTGGCGCAACGAGATCTCCCCGGCGATCTTCCTGACGGTGGCCAGGTCGCGAGCCGTGACGCTGGCCCGGAAGATGGCCATGCCCGTGTGGCTCGGCCTCGGCGAGCAGGACGTGTCCGTCCCGGGCGGGGCGATCGAGCGCTTCGCCCGGCGCGCCCCCGACGCGGAGCTCCACCGCTACCCCTACGACCACTTCGGCGCCTTCCTGGGCGACGGGCCCGAGCGGGTGGCGGGCGATCAGATCGACTTCCTGGGAAGGCGCGGCCTGCTCTCGCGCTAGGCGCTCAGGGCTTTCGCAGCACGAACTGGGTGCCGATGACCTGCAGCTCGGCGCAGCGGTCGCGGAACTCCTCGACGGCACGGGTCACGCCGTCCTCGAACCACGAGCCCTGGTGGCCGTAATCGTCGCCGGCGATGAAGCCGCCGGGGCGGACCTTGGGGAAGTAGGCCTCCAGGTCGGCCTTGACGCCCTCGTAGCTGTGGTCCCCGTCGATGTAGACCCAGTCCAGGCCGTCGTCTGGCAACGATGCCGCGGCGTCTGTCGAGCGCATCCGCAGCACCGTGACCGTCCCGTCCGCCAGCTCTGTCGCGAATCGCGCCCGGACGCTGTCGTGCATCTCGTCGAGAGCCTCCTGCCCGCCCTGCATGCGCCCGCCGTAGGAGGCCTGGGCGTAGGCCTCCTCGCCCCGGTGCTCCCAGGGGTCGACCAGGGTCAGGCTGCGCGGCCGGCGCTCCTGGAGGATCACGGCCGAGAAGTCCCCGCGCCAGGTGCCGATCTCGGCGCACACCGCCCCCTCGGGCAGCAGCTGGAGCATCTGCAGACGCTCGGCGGCGCGCTGCTGTGCAGCTCCGGCGTTCGGCTTCGCGGCAGCGGGGGGCGCGGAGGAACCCAGCTGCCTCAGGTGGGCGCGTATGCGGGCTGTCCAGGGTGGCTTGGCCATCGTCCTCACCTGCTCGACGGCCACGGCGGCCTGGAGCGGTTTGACAGTATCAGTCCCGATCCGGCAGCTCGGTCGTCGGTCTGAGGATGACGCCCCGCTCGTCGGCTTCGACGGGTTCGAGCAGCGCGTGGGTGCGATCGAGGTCGACCCTGGCCGAGGCAGCGGAAGTCCAGTCGACGCTTGCGGCCCACTCCTGCGCGCGTGCGAGCACTCTGATCAGAGGGGCCGGCGCCTCGAGGCGGGACATCGCGCGAAGTGCCTGGAGGTAGTCGTCGCGAAAGACGATCGGGACGATCAGCCGTTGCTGTCGAGCGGCCGTCAGCTCGGTGTTGGCGATCGCGCGCGCGACGCGACCGTTCCCGTCACCGAAGGGATGAACCTCGGCGACGAGGAACATGGCGAAGACTGCCCGTGGGAACCCGGCGGACAGAGCGCGGTAGCGCTCGTAGCCGCGCCTGAGCGTGCCCCGGACACGGCTCGGAGCAACGAACTCCGTGTTGCCTGCACGGTTGCGCCTCGTCTTGAACTGCCCTGGTCGCTCCTCCGGTCGCCCGGCCATGATCCGCGCGTGGAAGGTGCTCAGCAGCGAGATGAGATCGTCTGGGTCTGTCGGGGTGCGGTCGCGGAGGGCCGGGTCGGCAACGAGGTCGAACGTGCCCAGGACGTCGTGAGCGTCCTTGGGGCGGTCGTCGGGGATCGCTCCCTCGAAGACGATCGCCTGTGCTTCCTCGACGGTGAACTCCGTTCCCTCGATGAAGTTCGAGAAGTACGCCTCGAAGAACGAGAAGCTGGGGGGGATGCGTTCAGAGGCCGGACGATCGACCGGGAGGTACTCGTGCAGCGCGGCGAAGAGCGCATCGAAGAGCACGAGACGATCCTCATCCCAGCCCTCGCCTGCGCGGGTGGCTCTTCCGATGTTGCTCGCCAGGGAAGTCTTCTGCGTGCCGAGCAGGGCGCCAATCAACGTCGAGAGCGTCTTTGCCTCTTCCTCACGGTCGATCAGGGGCGCGATCGCGGTCGCTTCGTCACGCAGCCGGTTGAGCTCCTCCTCGCCTCGATTGGCCAGCATGCGCTCGAGTTGCGCCTCGAGATCGGCACGACTCAGGGTCCGTCGTACGCCTGAACGCGCGCGGGAATGAGCCACGTTGTCCAGGAGCCGGCGCGGCCACGAGCTCATGTGGAGCGCATCGCCCATGAACGGCAGGTCCCCCGGTGCGGGCCCTGGCCCGGAACGGCAGTTCAGGACGAGGCCGGGCAGCCTGGTGATGCGTCGGGTCTCCGAGCAGAGGAAGATCGAGCCCTCCTGCCCGGCAGGCCGCGGCTCGAAGGCGGTCCTGTCCACGATCACGGCTCCCGGGAAGAACCCTGCCGCGATGTCCCAGACACGGCGACGGGTGATGTCCTCGAGGGGGTCGTCGAGGTTCTTCGTGTAGAGCCGTCCCGAGATCTGCCGGATGCGGCCCTCGCGCAGGAGCGCTCGCACAGCGCGTGACGTGGCGGTCGAGCTGAAGAAGACCTCGCCCTGGTCGGTCAGCGAAAACCCCGTCTTACCAGTCATCGCTCAGGCAGTCTAGTAGATAATGCATATATAAGAGCTTGGAGACGGCGAGAAAACTGCCATAAGAACGAAATCCTTCACGAGCTTCCGCTACCGAGCCTATTCCGCTCGTGTGGCACCCTTATTGGCAGAAAATGACCAGACGGGTGGATCCTTGGGCTTCTTAGGAGGGGAACGTCCCGGCGATCCCGCAGTCGCAACCGAATGGTCGGCGAGTCAAGGGTGTCACCGAAGTACCGCGTGCCTCTGCGAAGCCGGGCTCGTCACGTGCGTAAGCCGAGGAGGGGACTCGAACCCCTGACCCCCTGTTTACAAGACAGGTGCTCTACCAGCTGAGCTACCCCGGCAAGGGCTGCCCATCGTACTGCCGCTCTCCCATGGCTCCAAGGCGGGCGAGGGAACCCGACCGTCCCACCCGTACGTTCAGCCTCGGGCATTGCGGGTAACGGACCTGACAGGAGGCCGGGCGAGCCGGTCCGGCAATCGACAGAGAGAGAGCTGATGAGCCCAGGACTCACATCCAGGGAGGATCGCTGCCGCGTGCTCGAGGAGGACGCGGGCCTGGCCGAGACCGTGCCTGCCGAGCTGCGGGAGCAGGCGAGCGAGGAGTGCACGGCACGCGAGATCGTGCTGCCCGCCGGGCGCTGGCGCAGCTCCCCGCTCGTCGGCCTTTCGGGCGGCCTCGGCCTGCTGGTCCTGGACGGCCTGCTCGTCCGCAGGGTCGGCATCGGCGGGCGCTTCGGCGCGGAGCTGCTGGGAGACGGCGACCTGCTGCGTCCGTGGGAGGGCGAGGAGGAGACGCAGACGCTCCCCCTGGCGAGCGGATGGCGAGTGCTCGAGCGGGCTCGTCTGGCGGTGCTGGACGAGTCCTTCCTGCCTCACCTGGGGCGCTACCCGCAGCTGGCCGGAGCGCTGGTGGGCCGGGCCGTCTCCCGTTCGCGCTGCATGGCGGTGAACATGGCGATCGTGCACCAGGCGCGTGTCGACGTGCGGCTGCACATGCTCTTCTGGCACCTGGCCTCGCGCTGGGGGAAGGTCGGCAGCGACGGCGTGACGGTGCCCCTGCGCCTGACCCATGCCGTGCTCGCCGAACTCGCCGCGGCACGCCGCCCGACGGTCACGAGCGCCCTGACGGCGCTTGCGGGAGAGGGACTGGTGCGGCCCGTCGAGAGCGGCTGGGTGCTGGCCGGCGACCCGCCCGGGCAGCTTCGCGAGCTGGCGCCTGTGGTCGCCACCACACGAACGCTGTAACGGCCCGGCTGCGCCCGGTGTACTCCAGGCGTGAGCATCGACAGCCAGGACCTGATTCCCGCCCGCCGCGAGGTGGACCTCGAAAGCTTCCGTGCGCGCTCGCTGGACCGCGGCGTGAACCCGGTTGTCTACTGGGTCCTGAGGGCCATCCTGGTGCCCTTCTTCCTCGTCTACTTCCGGCTGCAGCGGGTCGGGCGCGAGCACCTGCCCAAGGACGGGCCGCTGCTGCTGGCGGCCAACCACCGCAGCTTCCTGGACCCGTTCGTGATCGGCACGCTGATCAGGCGCCCCGTCTACTACATGGCCAAGCGGGAGCTGTTCGAGAAGCGCTGGCAGGCCTGGATCCTCAACGCTCTCGGCGCCTTCCCCGTCGACCGCGGCGCCGGCGACGGCCAGGCCATGGCGACGGCCAAGGCGATCCTGCAGAGGGGCGACTGCGTAGTGATCTTCCCCGAGGGCACGCGCATCAGGCGCGGGCCGCTGTCGAGCCCCCGCAGGGGGATCGGCCGTCTGGCCCTGGAAACGGGCGCCCCGATCGCGCCGGTGGCGGTCATCGGCACGGACGCCGTCCGGCGCGGCTGGCGGATCAGGCCCCGCAAGGTGCGCCTGCGGGTGGGGCGGCCACTTCACTACCCGACTGTCGAGAGCTGCTCGCCCTCGCTGGCCGGCGCGGTCACCGACCGCATCTGGGCGTGCGTGTCGCTGCAGTGGGACTGGCTCGGCGGCGAGCCTGCACCGGAGCGCCTGCAGGCTGCAGAGGAGCAGCGCCGGCTGCCGCGGGAAGTGCGCGCGGCCTAGGCCGGGCCCGACACGGGATAGGGTGCAATGAGTGGCCGGGGACGTCAGCCACAAGACGAAGGCCCAGCTCGATGCGGAGTTCTCCGAGCTGTACCGCGCGCACCTGCGCGACGTCTACAGCTACGCCTACTACCGGGTCGGCAACCATCACGACGCGGAGGACCTGACCGAGCAGACCTTCCTGCAGGCCTACAGGCACTTCGAGCGTGCCCAGCGGGAATCGAACGGTCGCCCGCTGCGGCCCTGGCTGATCAGGATCGCCCACAACCTTGCGGCCAACCTGTACAGGGACAGGGCCCGCAAGCCCTCCTCCCCGATCGACGAGACGACGACGATCACGGCCCCCCACACGACCGAGCAGCTGGTCGAGGGCCGCGACGAGCTGAGCAGGGTCCTGGACGGCGTCGGGCAGCTGCCGGACGACCGTCGCGAGGCGCTGATCATGCGCTTCGCACTGGGCATGGACAACCGCGAGATAGCGCGGGCGCTGGGGCGCTCCGACGGAGCCACCAAGGTCCTCATCCACAGGGCCATCAAGCAGCTGGAGGAGATCGTCGGGTCGGCCGGGCACGACGGCGCCGCAGCCGGGGCGGGCGCCGGAGGCAAGGGCGATGAGTGAGGCCGTCAGCAACCTGGAGAGCCTGCTGCGGGAAGCCCTGGCCCCCGTCGAGCCGCCCGCGGACCTGGTCGAGCGTCTCGAGGGCGCGCTGACGAGCATCGCCGAGATGGCTGCCGACGAGCTGGAGGCGTGGGAGCTGTCGGCCATGCGCGACCCCCGCAACTGGGCCCGCCCGGCCGCGGCGCTGCTCGCGGGAGGCGCCGCAGCGGGGGCGCTGGTCGTCTTGAGGGCTCGCAGGCGGGCCGCCTCCTCTCCTCCCACGGGCCTGTCGGGGGTGCGCGACCTGGCCAGGCGCACGGTCGCCGACATGGAGCGCGAGACGCGCAAGCTGCTCGGCGGCGATCGTTGAGCGGGACCACAGTCGGGTCCCGGCTGCGCCGCGGCTAGTCTCCTCCTGCGCCATGGCCACCTGCTACCGCCACCCCTCGCGCGAGACGGGCGTGTCCTGCTCGAACTGCGGGCGGCCGATCTGCCCGGACTGCATGACCCCGACGCCCGTCGGCATGCGCTGCCCCGAGTGCGCCCGCCAGCGCACACCCGTAAAACGTCTGCGCGACACGGCGACGGTGCCCCGCGTCACCTATGCGCTGATCGCGATCAACGTGATCGCCTTCCTGACCGAGCAGGGGCAGTTCTCGCTGTTCGGCTCGGGCCTGCACGGCACGGTCGTGGAAGAAGGCGTGCTGTGGCGCTACGGCGTCTCGGTCGAACACCAGTACTGGCGTCTGGTGACGTCGGCCTTCCTGCACGTCGACCTGCTGCACATCCTCTTCAACATGTACCTGCTCTACCTGCTGGGGATGATGCTGGAGCCCGCGATCGGGTGGGGGCGCTTCGCCACGATCTACACGACGGCGCTGCTGGCGGGGTCCTTCGGTGCGCTCTTCGCGACCGCCTCTCCCAGCCTCGGCGCCTCTGGAGCCATCTTCGGGCTGATGGGCGCAGCCGCTGTCGAGCTGCGGGCCCGCGGCCTCAGCGTGATGCAGTCGGGCATCGGGGGACTGATCATCTTCAACCTGATCCTCTCCTTCAGCCTGGCGGACATCTCGGTGGGGGCCCACATCGGCGGGCTCATCGGCGGGGCCCTGGCCGCCCTGGCGATCCGCACTGCAGACGAACGTCGCATGCCCGCGCTCGGCTACGTGGCCTGCCTTCTCCTCTGCGTCCTCAGCGTGGTCGGCGCGATCGCCGTGGCTGGCGTGTCGGGCAGCGGCATCGCCTGAGCCGAGGGAGGGCCTCAGGACATGGCCGCCAGCTCGCCCATCTCGACGGCCCGTCCCTCGATCGAGACGTCGGGCAGCCGGGTCGGATGCAGCAGGCGCCCGAGCAGCTCCAGGCCGTCGACGAGGCGCGGTCCGGGCCGGGAGAAGTAGGCCGAGGCGTCGACTGCCACGACGCGGCTGGCCTTCAGGGATCGCAGCTGCTCGGCATGGTCCAGCGCCTCCCTGCAGGAGCGCTCGAGGTCGTAGCCGCAGGGCATCACCAGGATCACGTCCGGGCCGGCGGCCGCCACGGCCTCCCAGGCGACCGACACAGACGGCTCGCCCGCAAGGCCGAGCACGTCTTCGCCGCCGGCCAGATCGATCAGCTGGGGCGTCCAGTGGCCCGCCACGAAGACGGGATCCAGCCACTCCAGGGCGGCGACGCGGGGCCGGCGCAGGCCGCGTGCGGCCAGCCTGACGCGGTCGATCCGCCCGGCCGTGCGGGCGATCATCTCCACGCCCGCGCGGCGGGCGCCTGTGGCCTCTGCGATCGTGCGGACGTCGCCCAGGCTCTCGCCGAGCGTGTGGGGGTCGAGCGAGACGACCCGCGGCCTGGAGGGGATCTCACCGGCCAGCGTCGCCACGTCCTCGTATGAGACGGCGCATACGGAGCAGAGCGACTGCGTGACGATCAGGTCCGGCTCCAGCTCTCTCAGAGCCTCCTCGTCCAGCTCGTAGATCGACTGACCGTCGAGGGTCCTCTCGCGCACGGCAGCGTCGATCTCGCCCGAGCTCAAACCGGCCGGCAGGGCGTCGCGGGTGACGTGGGGGAGCTCCTGCGCCTGCGGCGGGTGGTCGCACTCGTGAGTGACGGCGACGACGTCCTCTCCCAGCCCGAGCGCGAACAGCAGCTCCGTGGCGTGCGGGACGAGGCTGACGATGCGCATGGCCAGACTGTAGGAGGGTAAGCTCGCGATGTGGCGCCGACCCTTCTCGACGATGACGCAGTCAAGAGCGGCCTGGCCGCCCTGGACGGCTGGAGCCTGTCCGCCGAGGATGGGACGCCCGCCATCGTCAGGGACTGGAAGCTCGCCGACTTCGCGGCCGCCCTGGCCTTCGTGCAGAGGGTGGGGGAGCTGGCAGAGCAGGCCGACCACCACCCCGACATCCTGCTGCACGGCTGGAACAGGGTCCGCCTGACGCTGAGCACCCACTCCGCGGGCGGCCTGACTCAGGCCGACTTCGACCTGGCCGGTCGGATCGACGGCCTGGGCTCCTGAAGAAGCCCGACGACCCGGGCTGTCCTCTCTTCCGCCTGTCCCCCTTGCTACCTTTGACCTGCTGACAGGCGCGATGACAGACGACGAAGAAGATCAGCCCCGAAGTAGCGGGGCTCACACGCCGCGCACGGGGATCGTGACGAGCGCGTGAACGGCCTCAAGCTGATCCTGACGGCGGTCCTGATCGCCGTCAACGCCTTCTTCGTGATCGCCGAGTACGCCCTGGTGCGCTCGCGGCGGGCCCGCCTGGAAGTCATGCGCGACGAGGGCGCCCGGGGGGCGGCGCTGGCCCTGGAGCAGCTCTCCAAGGTCAACGAGTACATCTCGGCCGTCCAGATCGGGGTCACGATGACCTCGATCGGCATCGGCGCCCTGGGCGAGCCGGCGCTGGCGGCCCTGCTCGAGAAAGCCCTGGGCAACACGCTCGGCCACGGCGTGGCGGTCGCCCTGGCGGTGGCTGTGGCGTTCGTCCTGATCGCTTGCGCACAGCTGGTGGCGGGCGAGATGGTGCCGAAGTTCTACGCGATCGACCGCGCGGAGGCGGTGGCCAGGCGCGTGGCCAGGCCGCTGCGGACCTTCAACGCCTTCTTCCATCCCTTCATCTCCCTGCTGACGGTCGTCTCCAACCGCATCCTCTCGATGCTGGGCGTGGACATGACGATCGAACGCCCCGGCGGCTCGCCCGACGAGCTCAAGCGACTGATCGCGGAGTCCTATGCGGGCGGGCACCTGGACCCCGGCGAGGCGGGCATGCTGACGGGCGTCTTCCACCTGCACGAGCAGGAAGCCAGGCAGGTGATGACGCCGATCCCGGCAGTCGTGACCCTGGACGTCTCCCAGGACGTCGAGGCGGCGCTGCGGCTGTGCGTCTCCAGCGGCCACACACGCCTGGTCGTCACGGAGAACGAAGACCGCGACAGGGTCAGGGGCCTCGTCCACGTCAGCCAGCTGGCGGGGCTGCTGATGGAGAAAGGGCCCGATGCGCCGATCGAGCCGGTCGTCCACGACGCCCTGATCGTGCCCGAGACGAAGCCCCTGGACGACCTGCTGGCCGACCTGCAGCGTCAGCGCACCTCGATGGCCGTCGTCGTCGACGAGTACGGCCGGGTCGTGGGGGTCGTGACCGTCGAGGACATCATCGAGGAGGTCGTGGGGGAGATCGCCGACGAGACCGACCCGGCCGCAGGCGAGGTCCGCAGGCTGGCCAACGGCGACTGGTTCGTGCGCGGCCACGTCGCCGTCACGGACCTGGCCGACTACGGCCTGGAGCTGCCGGTTGACACGGACGCCTACAACTCCGTCGGCGGCTTCGTCTTCGCCGAGCTCGGGCGTCTGCCGCGCCGCGGCGACACCGTCAACTCCGACGGCTACTCCATCAGGGTCGAGTCCGTGCGCGACAACCGGATCGAGGCCGTCCGCATCCGCGAGCGCCGCCAGGTTCCGCCCAGCGACGGCGCCCCCGCCTGAGTCTCCGCCCTCCCGACGCCCGGGTGCCGCGCCAGTGCCCGTCGGCCCGCCTTTTCAGAGGCACCCCTTAAGCACCTCCGGCCCGCGGGGGGAGCGGGCCGGAGCGTGTGCACTGGGAGGAGGCGGGTGTGCGTTTGCGACCTTCGTCGCATCTACAAGTATGGCCGCCGCGATGAACCCCAGCTAAAAGTCAGCTCAGCGCATATAAATGTTCACGGCGCTCGGGCGCGGCCGGGCTCGAGCCGGCGGGGACGGGGCCGGCGGGGCTGGTACGGGCCCTGGGGCGGGC
>Ga0181522_10000726_pt1 | contig 22609 bp, 21 predicted proteins | sample PEATcosm2014_Bin_27_FD_121103 | JGI IMG/M metagenome (GOLD analysis project Ga0181522, IMG submission 121103) | Peatland microbial communities from MTU Mesocosm Facility, Houghton, MI, USA - PEATcosm2014_Bin05_10_metaG | ecosystem: Environmental > Terrestrial > Soil > Wetlands > Peat | place...
CCCCACGCCGAAGCGGACCTCGGTTAGCATTTGGGAATTGGTATAGTTCACATTGCGATGCAGCGACTCTCGTAAGTCGATAGTCGATGATTGATATTACGGAGAATCCGCTTGGCCATATCGATTAGCGTTTTTGGCTTGGGATACGTCGGCTCGGTTTCCGCCGCTTGCTTCGCCTCCATGGGACACAAGGTGATCGGCGTCGATGTGAACCGCAATAAGGTCGAGATGATGGATTCAGGCCGGACCCCGATTATCGAGACCCGCATGAGCGAGCTTGTCGCCGAAGGACACCGTGCCGGGCTGCTCCATGCGACCACTGACGCCAGCTCAGCCGTTCTGAAGTCGGAAGCGTCGTTCGTCTGCGTCGGAACGCCGAGCTTGAAAAATGGCAAGCTCGACCTTAGTCACATCGAGCATGTTGCGAAGGAAATCGGTGGCGCCATTCGGCAGAAAAAATCGCCGCACGTTTTCATCCTGCGCAGCACGGTACTGCCCGGAACCACCGAGAGCCTGGCAGTTCCCATTCTCGAAAAAGAAAGCGGCAAAATATGCGGAAAGGATTTCACGGTCTGCTATAACCCGGAGTTCATGCGCGAGGGCAGCGCGGTAAACGACTTTCTGAATCCTCCCTACACGATTCTTGGAGCGAGCGACGCCTGCCACCTGGCGCCGTTGCGCGAACTCTACAAGAGCACGCCGGGGGCGCTCTACGAGACGACGATCCCCGTGGCCGAAATGGTCAAATATTTTTCCAATTGTTTTCACGCGCTCAAAGTCGGCTTCGCCAACGAGATGGGAACGATGTGCAAGCACCTGGGCGTCGACGCCCACGCGGTCACCGAAATTTTCACGTCTGATACCAAGCTGAACATTTCGTCCGCCTATCTTTCCCCGGGATTTGCCTTTGGTGGTTCGTGTCTTCCGAAAGATCTGCGCGCCATCACCTACAAAGCCAAAGAACTCGATCTGAAGCTTCCCCTGCTCGAATCGCTGATGCCCAGTAATGCCGAGCACATCGACCGCGCCGTAGAAATGGTAATCGGCACGGGCAAAAAGAAAGTTGCACAGCTCGGTCTAAGCTTCAAAGCTGGCACAGACGACCTGCGCGAGAGTCCACAGGTGCAATTGATCAAACGTCTGATGGGCGAGGGTCTTGAGGTCAAAGTTTGGGACGAAGACGTCTCTCTCGGCCGCCTCGCCGGTTCCAACCGGCAGTACATCGAAGAGGTGATCCCTCATATTGGATCCGTACTTTCTGCCGATCTTGAAAGCGTGCTCAGCACCGCTGAAGTCGTGATCCTCGGCAACAAATCGGCCAGCAAGGAACAGCTTGCCAGGTATCTTCGGTCCGGGCAGATTGTGATTGACCTCGTCCATCTCGATCGGACGGGCCGTCCGAAAGGAATACAGAACTACGAAGGAATCTGCTGGTAGAAATTGACGGATTTGAATTTGCTGCAGACCCGGGCCGTGCATCTGATTTTAGGGTGACGTAGCGTTCGCTACTGCTCGTCTCAAGGTAGGTCTGCAGGCTTTATCCGCCGAGGTCAGGAACCTCGAAAAGTAATGAAGTTCTACTCGATCGACATCAAATCGGCCGACTGGAAGCGCCTCGACAATTTCGCCGACCGGACCGTCTTCCAGACGCGCGAATGGCTGCAGTTCGTTGCCGAATCGCAGCAAGCTCAGCCCTTGCTGGCCGAATTGCGCGACGCAAATGATGTTGTCGGATATTTTAGCGGCCTGACTTTCTCGAAGTTCGGCATGAAAGTGCTCGGCAGCTCTTTCCCCGGTTGGACGACCCCTTACATCGGTTTCAATCTCAATCCCGGCGTCTCGCGCAAGTCCGCGCTCGAAGCGCTCGAGAAATTTGCCTGGGAGGATGTCAAGTGCCTGCATCTCGAAGTCTCCGATCCGAACTTCAGTCCGGAAGATGGCGAGAGTGCAGGATTCAAGACCGAATACTACACTTCCTACCGCTCCGATCTGACGCGCTCCGAAGAAGAGCTGTTTCACGGTATGGAAAGCGCCTGCCGCCGCTGCATTCGCAAGGCGGAAAAGAGCGGCCTCAGAATCGAAGAGGCGCACGACCTCGCCTTCGCCGAGGAATATTACGAGCAACTGAAGGATGTCTTTGCCAAACAATCCCTGGTTCCAACCTATTCCGTGGAGCGGGTCCGCTCCCTGGTTCGCCACGTCGAACCGGGCGGCAATCTCTTATTGCTGCGAGCGCGCGCGCCCGAAGGAAATTGCATCGCCACGGGAATTTACCCCGGCTTCAACCAGATCGCAGAGTTCTGGGGCAACGCCAGTTTCCGTTCGCATCAGAACCTGCGTCCCAATGAAGCTTGCCACTGGTATGCCATGCGCTACTGGAAAAAGCGCGGGGCCGCGATCTTCGATTGGGGAGGGGAAGGAGCATACAAAGAAAAATACGGATGCACCCCGCATCGCGTGCCCTGGTTCACCAAGTCGCGGTATCAGATCGTCGGCGCACTGCGCAACGAGGCTCGCAGCATGTTTGCGCGCAAACAGAAATTTCTCGGATGGCTGCAAGGCAACCGTTCCGTCGCCGAACGCAGTCCAGCCGGGGAGTGACCAAGAAAGCAGGAAAGCAGAGCCAGACGAAGAATAGAATTACGAGAGGAAGCACATGGCGTTGCTGATTCGCAGGGCATTCCGGCATCTATCGCGGGTTCATGATGTGTTGTTTCGGCGCACGCTGCTCGAGCGCGAAATCAGCATTTTCGACGATGACACTTTTCTCACGTCCTATCCCCGTTCCGGAAATACGTGGACGCGCTTTCTCCTTGGCAATCTTGTGCATCCGGATGAGCCCATTACCTTTTTGAATGTCGAGCGCCTCGTCCCTGACATGTACAAAAGCGCGGATTGGGTCTTGCGCCGCCTTCCGCGACCGCGCGTGCTCAAGAGCCATGAGTGCTTCGACGCCCGTTACCGCCGCGTCATCTACATCGTGCGCGACCCGCGCGACGTAGCCATTTCGAATTATCACTGGGAGACCAAGCTGCGCTCGATTCCCGAAGGTCGCCCCATCGAAGAATTTGTTCCTCGCTGGATGGACGGCAACTACTGGCGTCGCGTCGGTTCCTGGGCCGACCACGTCAACAGTTGGCTGGCGACAAGACAGGACCACCCTGGTTTCATGTTGATGCGCTACGAAGATATGCAGGAGAATCCGCAACGCGAACTGGCGCGCGTGGCCCGCTTCATGGGCCTGGATGCTGATCCGGGGCGCATCGATCGCGCCATCGAACGAAGCTCGGCGTCCAACATGAGAAAAATGGAAAAAACGCAGGGCAAGAAGTGGGTTGCCACGTTCCATACGCGATCCGATAAGCCCTTCGTTCGCGCCGCGTCTTCCGGCGGATGGCGGGCCGTGCTTCCTGAAAAGACCGTTCGATACATGGAAGACCATTGGGGGCCAATCATGAAAGAGCTTGGCTATAAGCTCTCGACGGAATCCGAAGCTGAAGCCCCGGCAACCACACACGCGACGCATTGAAATCGAGTTCCACGGCAAGGCCGGCGAATCGAAACTTGAGGAATGTGCCCTCTAGAAGTTTCCCGGCAGTCCATCTCCGTCCGCGCGTGTCATATGCATTCGGGGGCGCACTTTTTCGAACGGAACCAGCAATTCGCCCAGCTTCCTGGAAGCCGCAAAAATAAAATTTGACGGTCCTGAGTGATAGCCTGCCGCTGCGAATGCCGCGGCCCACGCCTCATGGCTCTGATTGCTGAGGATGAGGTCGAATCCCTGACTTTCAAGAGTCCCGGTCGCGCCGTTCACGACGGCAAGCATTTCACCCGGAAGGGCGAAGCAGTCGACCACCGAGCCAACACGCAGGTTCCCGTACTTCCGATCCTTGCGCCGCTCGCCCACGATCGCCCAGCCAATCGCTCCGCCGTTACGCTTGATTATCAATCGCGTCAGGCGGGTTTGTTGAGGTGGATACAAAACCTGCAAAGCCTTCCCGTCTCGCACCGCCGTGAACGAGCAAATCTGCCTTGCCCCTTCCCAGAGATCCTGAACACTCCCGTCGGGCTCGTCTTCAAAGTTTGCGACTTCCAAGGATTCCGTGGCGGGCGATCGCCGGATACGAAAGGCTGAAAAAAGCTTCGAAGCCGCCCATCCCGCACCGCTGTGGGCAGCCAGATCGAGGAGAAATCTGCGCGATGGCGTCGAGCGCAATGTCTGCATTTCCCTGAAAAAGCGCGAAGGGTTCAAGACACGAAAAAAAAATGGTACCAGGCAATGGGTCCATCCCAATCGAATCAGCATCTGCGGCAAAGGATGATCGTATCCGCCCATGCCGAGGCAGAAGAGCAACGGTGAGCGCTGCATCGCGTCGCGCAGCAGCAGCGTACCGACGATGGCGTGAGCCCGATCGACGATGCCTTCGGACAGAGCATGGTGATAATAGCCGATTGCGCGAACCTGACCGTCGGGGAAAAGAAAATCTTGAGTTTTGAGCGCGTAACCCCCGCGCACGATACTGCCATCGACGGCGACAAAATATTCATTGTAGATGCGGGATTCTGCCGAACGCGGTAGCCAATGCGGTTCCGCCTGCCGGTAAAAAACCATGTTCTCATCCGCGTTCCCCTGTCGGAGCCGTTGATTAAAGTCCGCAACCGCGGGCTCGTGTTCCGGACGATAGGGCTGGATGATGATGGCCATGGATGGGAGGTGCGAGGTCCAGACGGGATTGTCATCCCGGGCGAAACGAAGGACCCATGCACTTGAATGCTGCGAAGCGCAGATGCCTGGATTCTTTACTTCGCGCAGGTGACAACTTACGGTCTTAGCGCGCGGCCGATTGCAACTTTTCTACCAACGCCGCTACCGCTCCTATGTTCTTCATCTGCTCGATATCTTCGGGCTCCAGTTGTAATGCAAATTTTTCTTCGATGGCGAGAACCAGATTCAGGTGCTGCATGGAATCCCAATTCTCGATTGTCTCGGGCGACGATTCCGCTGTGACCTTGTCCGCCGGAATTCCGAAGATGTCGCTTGCAATGCTCCGCACCTGGTCGAACGTACTTTCTGTCACTCTTTCCTCCCTGCCCGAACCTCCGTGGTTGAATTACTGTGCTTTAGGTTGAGCTTAATCCAATCAGGGCAGCGAACTGCGGAGCGCTGCAAATCGAGCGACCACAGGGAACCTAGGCCATTTGCCTCCCGACGTTCGAACCCGTGCTGCTGGTAAAAATCGCGTGCAGGCGCGTTCTTCTTCGTGGGCAGGAACCAGCCTACCAGATGTTTGCAGCCGCGCTGCGCCGCCGATTCCGCGAGATGGGCCAAAAGTGCAGTTTCAACCGTTCTTCCGATAACACGGCAACTCAGCAGAAACGTATCCACTTCGCACTGCTCGCCTTCGTCATGTGTGATTGCGACTCCGACCAGGCCGTGATCGCCGAAACGATCGCGCAACTTGATCGAAAAAATATGCCAGTGCGGCAGTTTCGCCATTTCCGCGACTTGCGGCTCGGTGTAGCGCCGCGTGGTCAGATTGAACTGGTTGGTCTTCTGCGTCAGTTGTGCGACCCGGGCCAGGGTCATTGCCGACACTGGTTCCAGTTCCGCTTCCTGTTCGAGGAAGCGAAAGAAATCCTCTTTTGATTGAAAATTCTGCTCTGCGCCGCTACGCTGTTTTTGTGCGGCATACATCTCGGTGCGTTGTTGATCTTCGGCCGAAAGAGTCAGGCGCTCGAACCCCGCACAATTTCTGACGGCGGAGGCATACTCCAGCGGATTCCCGGGCAAGTCAATCACGGTGACTTCGGGCAGAGCGGCACGAACCATTTCGCGCTCAAACGGGTTATCGTCCAGAAAGGCGAGGGCATCGATACCGACATTCAGTTCGTCGGCAATCTCGCGAAGATTCTGTGATTTGTCCGTCCAGTTGATTCGCAGAGCCGCGAAATGCTTAGCCCGCACGAGCATTCCAGGATGCTTCTCCAGCGCTTCCATAGCGTCGTCGGGATTGTTCTTGCTGGACACGGCGAGCAGTATTCCTTTGCGGGACAGATCCAGCAAGGCGCGCTGCAGTGCCTGATACGCCGCACCCGGGTATTCGGTGCCAACCTTGATTCCGCTCATTCCATCTTCGCCAATTACGCCGCCCCACAGCGTGTTGTCCAGATCAACGGCCAGGACTTTGACAGTGCGCCCGCTGAGCGGAACGATGAAACGCACCCATTCGCGCGCCATCTCGAGAACATAGGCGGCGGCGATGGGAAGGCGAGTGGTCAGCCATTTGCGCTCGTCATGCCACTGCCTGCTGCCATGTCGCGCCACAAGTGCGTCGTAATCGAGGCTATACACTCCGCGGAATTCTGTGGCCACGCGCCGCAGTTCACGATTGATCTGGCGGATCAATCCCGACTGGCCAGTCTCGGATTGGTCGTCGAGAATCCCTAAAGCCGCAGCCGACGGACGCTCGAGAGAGTGCAGAATCAGCGCCGCCTGACTGTGTTTTCGAAATGCGGCTATCCCTTGCCCGTAACCTTTAACTACGCGCTCAGCGGCTTGCTGCGCTGCCTCTGGCGTGTAATCGGCGAAGTCCCGCCATAATTCTGGTGCAGCCCGATCGGTACGCACTGCCATCACAACCGCGTCTGGCTCGAAGCGGTAGAGCGAACTCTCGCCGTCAAGCATGTCCTGTACGTAAGTATCGAAATCGCCGACGTGGACCTCGAGATCGATGCCGTAGGCGAACGCTTCTGCCCGTAATAATGGCACGATGGGTTCAACCGTGAAGGAGCGCAGGATCGCCAGCCTGAATTTTGTAAGCGCCACTTTCTCGCGCAACTGCTCAACTCGGGACGTCACAAAGCTCGCGGTCCCGGTCGCGGGATCGCGCCGCCAAAGCGTCGACAGCCGACGCGAGGCCTCGTCGAAAGCGCTTTCTGCGATCAGGCCATCAATTTGCGCGCGACGGTTGGAAAGATTGCCTTCGGCCGAAGTCGAGTTGGAAACGGGATCGGACATCTACCTGCAAAGCTTCTCAACGTTCCAAATATTCAATCAGCAGACGGTTCTTAGTGTAAATCCAGGCGATGCGCCGGCCGCCGAACGCCACTGCCGGTGTCGCCTCGCGAGCGATGAGCGCTCCGAGCGCGCGCGCCTCCTTGAGTGCCTGCTCCAAGTTGTTCACGACATAACATACGTGGTGCAGGCCGCCGCCCTTGGCGGCGAAAGATTTTACCGGCGACTGTTCGTCAGCTGGCTCGACCAACTCCCAGAGCGGATCGCCTGCGCGTTGACTTTTAAGGAAGGTCACTCGAACCGCTTGCTTGGGATCATGAAACACCTGCTCATCCCAATCTGCCTGAAGTATGCTCGCGAACGCCTGTACGGAACCCCCAATCGAAGCCACGACGAAGCCGACATGATGGAACGCGCCTTCGGGCTGCCATTTTAAGGAGATCGCATTCATCGTTAGGCCGCACCCAAAACTGCGCTTCTCCGCTCCAAAGCCGCTTCTCGCAGCTCAAGTTATGGCCGGTCGTGAACTCTCGTTTGAGATCGACTCAAGGCGATTGAGGTCGAACCGACCGAGCTGGCTACGCCTGCTCCGCCCCGGGGGTTCGAGAGCCGACCTACCCGGGCGATGACAGTCCGTTACTACGGATAGAGGAGCGTGCTTGCTTGCGCTCGCTTGGACTCGGTGTGGGCACACCAAAAATCTTAGCATGCTCGCTGCTTGGCCTGTTTGAACGTCCTTCTACAACTTCTACAACGGGAATTACCGAGGTCACGGGAGGCTTGGTGGACCGGAGCGAAAAGGTCTCTCCGAGCCGTCTTCGAAAGACCGGGCGATATCGCATTTATGGTGGAGTGCCAGCAGAGACGAGCTGCGGAGCCGCAGTCTCGACGGCGGCAGCATCCTCGGAAGAGAACTTCGTCTGTTGAACGATTTCCTGTCCATCGTCGCGGAGAATTCTCCATCTACCCTCGATTTTTTCCACGATGCTGATGGTTCCGGTGCCGGGGCCACCCTTTACCGGCACCTTGGTCCGGTCTCCGCCTTCAATAATCGTCGCCGCTGCCAACAGGTTGCGAACGTGGGTCACCGCCAACACGCAGCCACTGGTAGAGTCCGCCAGGTTGAGCAACCCAGACAACCGGTGCGAGTACCGGCCATAGAACTGATAAAAGGACTCACCGCTCGGGGCAGGAAGGTCAGGTCTCTGGTTCAGGAGATTCAAAAAAGGCAATATTTCCTTCACTCGCTGCCCTCCGAACGCGCCGAGATTCCATGGGCGCAGTTCGTTGGTCGCTACCACTGAAGCTTTAACCCGGCGGCGTACGACTTCGGCAGTCTGGCGCGCCCGCCGCAGATCGGAGCAATAAATGATGTCGATGGCGTACTTGGTGAGCATCTCCGCCGTCCTGACGGCCTCCGCCTTGCCTTGTTCGTCCAAGGGTACATTCAACCAGGAGCGCAGTCTTTCGTCGTCTCCCGGACGATTTAGCGGAGTATGCCCATGCCGCACCAGGATCAGCTTTCCCATAATTGTTCTCTCTCCAAAGGGCTCCGGAACAGCAAGCCACTACAATTCCCGCCGTCGACGCGGATCAACGACAATTTGTTCGAGCTCGCCATTTGGCGAGAGCCGCGGGAGAGGAAGGACCTTGGCGGCGCCGAACATGCAATACGTCAATCAAAGTCTACTAAGCTAATAGACATGCATCTAACATTAGCAAAAGGGCGGCCATTTCTCCAGCATTATTAAGGGAATATGAATCAAGGACTTCGGTGCCGTAAGAGGGCATTTTCTCGCTTCGGGAAGTGAAGAGATTTTCATCCTTGGAATGGGGCACGCGGGGGGCGATTACGATCGTACTGTTGACGGGAAGGTGAACAGGGAAAATAATCGTCGAACTGGAGCCTGCTGCCCCGGCGAAGTTTACCGATCCCCCTTAAATCATTGAAAAATCTGCACTTTTTAGCACGACGAGAGAGCGAATTGCAATGACGGCACGACAAAATTCGCCTGTATTTGTGATCGGCTGCCACCGTTCTGGCTCTGCTCTTCTTTACGATAGCCTGCTTTCTGCCGGCGGATTCCCGCTGTATCATGCTGCCCCCTATGTGCATACGGGTATGCTTCGGATCTGCGGGAGCCCGAAAATTCGTAGAAATCGGGAGAAGCTGATGGGTCTCTGGCTGCGCAGCAAAGCGTTTCGAAGAACCGGATTCGGCCCGGAAGACCTCCGCGACAGGATTCTCGAAGAATGCAGGTCTGGCGGAGATTTTTTAAGAATTACGATGGGAGAACTCGCTCGCCGGGCAGGGGTCCATCGATGGGCTGCCTATGACATCGACAACGTGATGTATATGCCGGTTATCAAGCGCGAAGTTCCCGACGCGCTGTTTGTCCACGTCATTCGTGACGGCCGCGACGCCGCAGTCTCGATGAACAAACAGCATGCCGGCCGTCCCCTGTTGGGCGCTCGAGATCGGTCTCTTTACGGCTGGGCATTGCTGTGGCAATGGACGGTCCGGAAGGGACGACGCTGGGGCCAGAAGTTTTCCGCCGACTACATCGAGGTGCGCTATGAAGATCTGGTTCGCGATCCGGCGAAAACCTTGAGCACTCTCGGAGAGTTTCTGGACCACGACCTCGACTATCGGCGCATTCAGCAGAATCCTGTCGGGCGGGTGGCTTCCCCGAATACGATCTGGCCAGAGGAAGAGAAAGCGGCCAATTTCAGTCCGGTGAACCGCTGGAAAACGAAGTTGTCGCAAGACGAGGTCGCTGCCGTCGAGGAACTGATCGGAGATTGTCTCGAGGAATTTGGCTACGCGCTGACAGCTGAGCGCGGAAGTTCCGCGCGCAGGGATCCCGCACTTCGCCTGATGCGCATCCTTTACCCGCCCTATTTCGACACCAAGGTGTTTTTGCAATCCAGGACCGTGTTAGGCAGGCTCGCCAAGGGAACGAGGCTCGAACTCACGGACCCGGTATGAATGTGACGCCATCCTGGTACCGAAACGGCTCTCGATTCTGGCGGTGCATAAACCCGGGTTCGCGCATGCTCTTGGACGGTCGGCGAGTGCGAATCGAGTAAGCAGTGGAAAACGAATGAAACAAGCCTCCTCCTGAAAGAAGGGTCGTCTGCACCATCGGTCCGGCCTCGCTCAAGCCGGGAGTGATCCGGCGTTTGCCAGCACTCGGCGTGAGTCTGTTTCGTATCAACCTTTCTCACACACCCACTTGAAGGGGTTTGTCCGGCAATCGCCTTTCTGCAGGAGAATTCCACCGTGCCGACATGCCTCGACAGCGAGGGCGCGCGGGTAAGAACCGGTACGTTCGCCTCGTCGCCAATCGAGTTTAGAAAAGACAGCGTCATCCAGGTTTACCGGCATCCGATTTGCGGCGATGGGGAGAGGTTCAATTTCACGCCAGCCTCCACCCTCGAATGGTTACAGCTCGGGGATCTCATCAACATCGACTTCCACGCGGTTGCGGCCCAGGTCGTCGAAATTCAAAGCGACCGGGTTGTGCTGCGTGTCCGCAAAGGAGGTGGTTCGTGTCGGCAGCAACCAGGCTCGCAAAGTCCGTCGTCACATCGAGGTCCCTGCCATAACAGTCAAAGACCGCAAAGCCATCGAGATCGGTCGGGAGGTGGGAGTCAGCCGGTTCGCGCTCTCCTTCGCAAATCGCCGGATGACGTTCGGAAGATGCGGAGCTGATCGGTGCCGGCGCAACCCTCATCTCGAAAATCGAATCCCGCAGCGGCATAGCGCATTTCGGAGACATGGCCAATTGTCCGATGCGGTGTTAATCGATCGCGGCGACCTGTCACGGCAGGTGCCGCTTGAACAGATCCCGGCATACCAGAAAGACATAATCCGCCGCGCAAAAGCCATGGGTCGAGCGGTCCTCGTCGCCACCAACCTGCTTGAGTCGATGGTCCATTCTTTAGTGCCCACCTTGGCAGAAATCAACGATATCTACAACAGGCCGGACGATGGCGCGGACGGACTGGTGCTCGCGGCTGAAACCGCGGTGGGCAAGTTTCGAGGTTCAATGCGTCGGCATGGTGAGGAGAGTTATGGCGGAGTACGAGCGCAGCGAGTAGAGGGCCCGGACGGGCGTCAACGACGACGAGCAGGATTGAGGGTAAGGCAGTTTGGCAATACGCGGGCTTACTGTTTTTTCCCCAGCATGATTGCCCGCAGATGATCGTATCCCGCATTTCCGAGCAGACGTTGCGCAGTGTGGCGCACCCGATGCTGCAGGCGTTGTTTCCATAATCCGCCGCCGCGACAGATCTTGCTGAACCTCTCCAGCGTCAGGCCGCGCAGCACGGCTACTCGACCCAGTTCGTACGGGCTCGTGCGGACGGAGTTTGAATAAAATCGGCTATTGGCAACGGTTACAAAACCGGCTTGGCGCGCCATCTGGAGTGTGCGCGGGTCGTACCGCCCGCCCGGACAGGAAAAGTGTTCGATGGCATGCCCAAGAATCGCCTCGATTAGCAGTTTAGCGTCCACCGTTTCGCGCTTGAGGTCCGGCTCCCGGAGATCGGAAAGATAGGGATGTGTCATCGAATGGCAGCCGATCTGAAATCCCTCGGCGTCGAGATCGCGCACCTGGCTGGCATTCAGATAGCCCGGTGTGCCCAAGAATCCGGCAGTCAGATAGAAGGTCGCGTTAAAGCCAAACTCCCGGAGCACGGGCGCGGCGGCGATAAGATCGGTCTCGCACCCATCGTCAAAGGTGATGCACACACTCGGTTCGGGAGGATAGCGAAGCGCTTGGCTAACGTTCAACCCTCTCCAGCCCGATTCTTTTATCCACGACATCTGCTCGCGGAAGGTGTCAAGCGGCAAGATGTAGCGCCGATAGCCGGGTTCGGACTGGCAGAGCTTGCGGCCAGCCAGCTCAAGCTCGTGATACATCAGAAAGACGATGCGCGCAGCGGACATGGTGTTTCACGCCATTATCGCGCCGGGCGGGGCATTGACATATTGCCAGTTGCGGATCCCTCGCTTCGCGAGGGAGGGCAATCCGGGAAATTGATATGACATTATCGTTGCTTTTCGCCGCTGATCGTCTCGTGTCGGTCGAGCTTCGCGAGCAAAGCCTCGCGTAGAAATGGGCCTCCCGCCAGCAGCCCCGAGATGAGCGGATTTTTCTGGTTGCACAGTAGCGGCGAATTATCGAGCTTTAACACCCAGCCCCCGGCGCTTTCGACCAACGCGGCTCCGGCGGCAACATCCCATTCATGTTTCGGAACCAGCGTGAAGGTAAGATCGGCGCGGCCGGCCGCGACCAGCCCAAGCTTGTAGGCGACCGATCCCATGGGACGGATCTCGAATTCCGCGGACTCGAACTGCTTCCATTCTCCGCGGTTTACTTCGCTTCGGCTGGCGAGCACGAGAGCGCCGTGCAGCTCCTTCCGCTGGCTGGGCTGTGCCGGCTTGCCGTTGTAGGTCACACCAGTTTCGCGCGATCCGAGGATGAGTTCGTCGGTTGCTGGATTGCAGATGCCTCCGGCGACGGGAATTCCGTTCTCAACCATGGCGATCGAAACGCAGAATTCGCTGATGCCTTGTACGAACTCGCGCGTGCCGTCGAGCGGATCGACTACCCAGACGCGCGGTTTATCGAGGCGAGCGAAATCGTCGATGGTTTCTTCCGAGAGCCAGCCTTCTCCGGGACGAAGAAGAATCTTGCGCAGGACTTCGTTGACAGCGCGGTCCGCCTCGGTTACCGGATCGTGCCCGACCTTGTATTCGGTTTCAATTGCGCCCGGAGTGAAGCGGTTGAGCACCTCTCGCGATGCTTCGAGAGCAGCGTGAATGCGTTCGAGAATTTCACTGGATGAGGATGAAGTCATTTGTCTGCGATCGAAATTGGTCTGTTCCCTTGCGCCGTGCTTGTCTCTGGCACAACCAACAAGAATAAATGCAAGAGGCCAAGTTGTTGGCGGTCAAGTCCACAACATTCTGGCCCCCGTCATCAGTAAAACTGTACACAGGATTCTGCGCAGCCAGAGCACGGGAACGTGCGCGCTCAGTTGCGATCCCAGTATTCCTCCGGGAATCGAGCCGATCAGCAAGGCTCCCACGAGATGCCCGTCGATGTTGCCCGCCCGCCAGTGCAGCAGGCTCGTGACTCCGGTCAGAATCACGGCGTGGGCAATATCCGTGCCAACCATGATTTTAGGCGGGAATGAGTAGAACAAAAGGAGCAACATCATAATGATGCTGCCCGATCCAACCGAAGTGATTCCGACCAGAAATCCTCCGATCAAGCCGACCAGGCTCATGCCGGCAAACGATTTCATGGTGGGCTCGCGCCCGGCAAGATGTTCTTCAATCCGGCTTTGAAACAGCAGCAACGCCGGAATCACAACCAGCAGCAGTCCCACGGCTGACTTGATGAAGTCATTGACTCCAGCCCCATAGACATGGCGTAGGTGCTGAAGGAAAGTGACGCCAAGGTAAGAGCCAGGAATGCTGCCAACCGCCATGGCCAGAACGATTTTTTTCCGTACCGTGCCTTTTCGCAGGTGCATGAGGGTGGCGGGAATCTTGGTAAAAAAGTTGAACAGGGCGTCTGAACCGACGGCAATGATCGGAGGCACGCGCAGGCTGAAGATAAGCAGGGGCAACAGCAATACGCCGCCGCCCAAACCCGTCAACCCGATCAGCGTTCCAACCACGAAGCCGATCAGTATTTTTAGCGGGAATGTCGAATCCATGCCGTCTTTCGAGAACAGTTTCGAGTAAAGCAAAAAACGAGCACCGGAAAGGGGACCTAGAAACGGACCTGGCGGCCACTTCCGAGCCTTATCGTACAAAGTCCATGGTACTGATCGACTTTATCATCATTGTAGGCAGTTCCTGGCTCTCAGCTGGCAGGAGGCACCAGAGAAACTGAGAATGGAGAACCAGGAACTGAGATTTTTTGTTATCCGTTGCCGTTGGCTCCGACAAAGCCTTCGCGCTCAAGGTGCAACAAGATGGTCTGGGCCGCTTCTTCAGGGGTCAGTTTTGCGGTGTCGATTACGACCTCGGCATCGGTGGGCGCCTCATACGGATCCGAGATGCCGGTGAATTCCTTGACGATGCCAGCGCGGGCCTTGGCGTAAAGTCCCTTGCGGTCACGCTGTTCGCACACCTCGATCGGCGTCGATGCGTGCACCAGGACAAATCCGCCAAAGGGCTCAATCATTTGCCGCACCGCTTTGCGCGTCGCTTCATAAGGAGCGATGGGAGCGCAGACCGCGATGCCGCCGTTTTTGGTGATCTCCGAGGCCACGTAACCGATGCGGCGTATGTTAATGTCGCGATGCTCCTTCGAAAATCCGAGCTCGCTCGAGAGGTTTCTGCGCACCAGGTCGCCATCGAGAAGCGTGACCGGACGACCGCCCATCTCGAGAAATTTGGTGATCAGGGCGTTGGCGATGGTGGACTTGCCCGATCCTGACAGGCCGGTGAAGAAAATGGTGACGCCTTGTTTGTGCCGGGGCGGATAGCTGCGGCGCAACTCCTCTGCGACTTCGGGATAGGTGAACCAAGCCGGAATATCGCGTCCTTCGTTCAGGCGCTGGCGCAATTCGGTACCCGAAATATCGAGAACTTTGGCGCCCTTCGGAATTTCATCAGAGGGAACGTAGCGGTCTTCGTCTTCCAGATAGACCATCATCTGAAAGGGAACCATCGTAACCCCCATTTCCTCCTCGTGCTTTTTGAATAACTCCTGGGCATCATAGGCGCCGTAAAAATTTCTGCCGTCGGTGTCTTTCCCCGGACCCGCATGATCGCGGCCGACGATGAAATGCGTGCACCCATGGTTCTTGCGAATCAAGCCGTGCCACACGGCTTCGCGCGGTCCTCCCATGCGCATGGCGAGCGGCAGCATGGCCAGTGCAACGGTGCCCTTCGGATACTTTGACAGCAGCAACTGGTAGCAGCGCGTGCGGACGAAATAGTCGACGTCGCCCGGTTTGGTCAAGCCCACCGAGGGATGGATCAGCAGGTTCGCTTGAACTTGCTTGGCGGCGCGCATGGTCAGTTCGACGTGCGCACGATGCATGGGATTGCGGGTCTGGAACCCAACCACGGTCGTCCACCCCAGGCGGCCGAATTCGGCGCGCAGTTCGGCAGGAGTAAAGCGCAAAGAACGGAAGTCATAATGCGAGGGAGGTTGCAGTTCTTCAATCGTTCCGCCGACGTACCAGGGATTCGATTTGTTGATCGCGTAATCGGCTCCGGGATGTGCGGCGCTCGTAGAGCCGAAAACCGAATCAGCTTCGGCTTTGCGATCGGGCAGCCAGACGTCTTCAACACTGAGCGCGGCGAGCATCACGCCTTCGGGATCGCGCAGGGCAATTTTGCTCGTGCCCGGTGTCAGCTTCTTGGCAAAGTCTTCGGTGACATCGAGCGTGATCGGCATCGGCCAAAGGGTGCCGTCGGCCAGACGCAGGTCCTGGCAGACGCGCTCGAAATCGTCGCGGTTCATAAAACCGCGCAGGGGCGAAAACCCGCCACTCATAAGCAGTTCCAGATCGCAAAGCTGTCTGGCGGTCAGGTCCCATGAGGGCCAGTCTTTCGATTGCGCTTTCAACTCCGCGGCGCGCGCCGCCGGCACTTCCAGTTGTACAAGTTCTCCCCCGTGCGGGGCGATCAGATGGCTGGTCATTGCGTTCAAAGCGATATTCCTCCGGTGTTCTATTCAAACTTTCGATTCAAACTTTCTAATTCAAACTGATGATGAAATCAAAATTTTTGGGATTCCATTGAAAACTCAACCCCTTGCCTTGCTACGTCAGGCAATACGCGGTTTGAGTTGGCCGCCCGGCATGATCAGGCTCACATTGGGAACCAATCTGCCCGGGCGGAAGTCTCTCCACTGGAAACGTTCAAACCTTGAAGGAGCAATTCGTTCTCCGTAGGGCGACATTGCCAAGGTTGTAAGCGATTGAAACTACAAGCCTATTGATCCTTGTTATTAAATTAACAGGTATGGCCAAAGGTGTGTGAATTAGTTTGCAGACTTGCGGTCTTGACGCGACCGAGAAAGTCACCACCCGTCCTACCAACTGTGTTTGATCGCCGTGGCGAATTTGTCCGCAGGCAACGTATTCAGCACGTCTTCTTTGGTGAGCCACGCCCGCCGGGCTTGGGTGACGCCGTAACGCAATTTTTCCATGTGCGATGTGTGGTGAGAATCAGTGTTGATGACGATCCGAACGCGATGTTGTTTGGCCATGCGCAGATGGACGTCGGATAAGTCGAGGCGATCGGGATAGGAGTTCAATTCCATCGCCACTCGGTGTTTGGCCGCAGCCTTGAAAACCGCGTCCGTATCGAACTGATAGGCATCCCGTCGCAGCAGTTGCCGTCCAGTGGGATGGCCGATCAGGGAGGTGTTCGGATTGGCGATCGCCTTCAGCAGCCGATGCGTCATCGTGACCCGATCCTGATTGAAGTGCGAATGCACGCTGGCAATTACGATATCCATTTGTTCGAGCACTTCGTCGGAGAGATCGAGCGAGCCATCCGCCAAAATGTCGACTTCGATTCCAGCAAAAATGCGGATGCCCTTCATTTGTCTGTCAACGGCGCGAATTTTTTCGATGTGTCGGAGGGCGCGTTCGTCGGTCAGGCCGTTGGCGAAGGCAAGATTTTTGGAGTGGTCGGTGATGGCTATGTAGTCGTAGCCGCGTTGCTCGGCGGCTTCGGCCATTTCTTCAATCGTGTTGCGGCCGTCGGTTTCGACGGTGTGCATGTGCACATCGCCACGTATGTCGGACAGCTCCAGGAGATTGGGCAGGGAATGGGCGGCAGCGGCTTCGATCTCGCCGCAATTTTCACGTAACTCGGGAGGGATGAAATCGAGCTTGAGCTTGGCGTAGATTTCCTCTTCCGTCTTGCCCGCGACCCGCTTCTCATCTTCGTGCTCATTCGCGACCGTCGCCAATGCGTATTCGTTCAGGGTAAAGCCCATCTTCAGGGCGCGCTGGCGCAGGGCTACATTGTGCGCTTTGGAGCCGGTGAAATATTGCATGGCCGCGCCAAACGAATCGGCTGGTAGCAGCCGCACGTCGACCTGCATGCCGTTGCGATGACGGAAGCTGACTTTATTCTCTCCGCGCGCGATGACCTCCATCAGGCCCGGGAAGCGGATGAGATGTTCGATCAGTTCCTCTCGCGATTCGGCCTCACAGCAGCCCGGGCCGGTAACGAGAATATCGAGATCGCCGACGGTCTCGCGTCCGCGGCGCAGCGACCCGGCGGGCGTGACTTTCTCGACGCCGGGAAACGCCAGCAAATGCTCCACCAGTTTTTCGGCCAGCTTTTCGGCGGCGTCGAGCAGGAATCGGCCGGCGATCCGGCGATAATCTTCGATCGCCTTCAATAGTTTCTGTTCGTGCTTCTCACCGAGCCGCGGCAGTTCCCGAATCCTGCCTTCGCGTGCCAGCTTTTCCACGCCTTCCAGGTCGCTGACCTGATAGGCGCTCCAGATCAAAGCGATCGTCTTCGGACCGAGACCTTGAATCTTGAGCAATTCGAGCATCGACGGACGATATTTCTTGAGTAGTTCGGAGTGCGCTTCGATGCGGCCGTCTTTAAACAGCATTTGCAGGTTGGCCAGCATACCCTTGCCAATGCCCTGAACCGCGAGCAGTTTTTTCGGTTCCGGAATCAGATCGGCAACCTGCTGCGGAAGCGCTTCAATGGCCTCGGCAGCATTGCGATACGAGCGCACACGAAACGAGTCTTGCCCGTCGATCTCGAGCAGGTCGGCAGTTTCGTAGAGAAGTCCGGCGATGGCTTTGTTATCCATCCGAAGTTGTCGCCCCGAAAGAATGATTGTAACGCTGAAGAAAGCTCAGGCAGGCGCCGAGCCGCGGCCGGAGGACACACCTGGCGCGAGCGGCGCGGAACAGAAAACTCAGTCCGGGTTGCGACCGAGGTAGATCTCTTTCAGGAGACCTTGGTTACATTAGCCGCTTGCGGCCCTTTCTGTCCCTGGACAATCTCAAACTCGACCTTATCGCCTTCTTGCAGGCTTTTATAGCCTTCGGTGGTAATCGAGCTGTAATGAATGAATACGTCCGGTCCATCATCTCGGCCGAGGAAGCCATATCCCTTGGCATTGTTGAACCACTTGACGGTACCTTTCAGTCGTTCCACGTGCGTCCCCCCTATCTTTGCGCATTCCTTAGAAGGCGCGCTTCCAGAGGCGCTCAAACGTGTAGGAATTGTGCTGCGCGCCGGGAGACCTGTCAAGACTTTGCATCCCCGCCCCGGGTAAGGGCGACAGTCCGCGGAAAGTTACTAGAAAGTTACGACGGGGCATTCCGAGGGACGGACAAACCGGCCCTCCTATGGGATCATCTGATTTGGCGCCGTGCCACGGTCGCTGTCCTGGCGAGCCACAAGATACCGCAGATCGTCTTGGCATCGCGGATGCGGCCATTCATCACCATTTGTATCGCCTCCGGCAAAGCGAAGAATTTTACCGCAATCTTCTCGTCCGGCTCCGGCTGAGCTTCGCCCGACTGCAGACCTTGTGCGAGATAGATAGTCATCGTCTCATCAAGAAAACCTGGACTGACGTAGAAATGCAGGATCCGTTTCCACCGCCGGGCCGTGTATCCGGTTTCTTCCAGTAACTCGCGCCTGGCGGCGGTGAGCGGAAGTTCGCCGTCATCGATGCGGCCTGCAGGCAGCTCCCACATCATGGATCGGGCGGCGTGGCGATACTGGCGCTCAAGCAGGACCCACGGCTCCGACTTCCCTGCTGCTGTGGCCCTGCCATGGGTGGCCGAAGTATCGACCGCCAGAACCACGATGGAGCCGGAATGGCGGACGACGTCGCGCCGGGCCCGAATGCCGCCAGGCTCTTCCACTTCGTCGGTGGTGACGCTGAACACGGGTCCCCGGTAGCTGATGCGGGAAGAGAGAACTCGCGCTTGACCTGATTTGCTTGCTGCTGGTTTCGCCATGACAACAATATAAGGTATGCTGCGCCGTTGAGCCGAGACCCGATTCCTGAAAATGAACCGCCAAAACATGACCGGGGACAGGGTGACCGGCAGGTCAAGCGTGGCCATTGTCGGAGCCGGCAGATTAGCGACCTTTCTTGCCCTCGCACTCCATGCGGCCGGCTTCCGGGTTACAGAAATCATCGCCCGCGATTCGCCCCGTTCCCGGCGGCGTGCGCGTGCCCTCGCTGCAAAGGTTGGCGCACGCAGCGCTACCGCAGATTCCGCGATTTTGGACGCCTCATGGTTATGGTTCTGCGTTCCCGATCGTGAAATTCGCCAGGCGGCTTTTTTACTGGCAAAACACATCAATCGCAAAAAAAACAAGGTGCGTGCGGCCTTCCACTCCAGTGGCGCCCTGCTCAGTGGGGAACTCGACCCTCTACGCAAAGCGGGGGTGGCAGTTGCATCTGTGCATCCGCTGATGACATTCGTTGCCGGAGCCGATCCATCCCTGACCGGGGTGCCCTTTGCGCTGGAGGGCGATGCCGCTGCAACTCGTGTGGCTCGGCAGATCGTTCAATCTTTGGGAGCCGACAGTTTTTCATTACCAGGGCAGCGTAAAGCCGCATATCACGCGTGGGCTACTTTGACTTCGCCGCTGCTGCTCGCATTCCTTGTAACCCTCGAGGAGACGGCCGTCGGCGCAGGATTCAGGGCGCGCGATGCTCGACGCAAAAGCTTGCCCATAATCATGCAGACTCTGGCAAATTATGCGCGCCTCGGCCCGGCGCACTCTTTTAGTGGACCCCTGATTCGTGGAGACCTGGGTACGGTGGCCAAGCATTTGGCCGTGCTGAAGAAGCATCCCGGAGCGCGGGAGGTCTATGTGGCACTGGCCCGAGCTGCGCTGCGAGGGCTGCCGGTGAAGAATCGGTCGGGACTCAGGCGATTGTTGGCCGGTTAATGCCGAATCTGTTCCCCCTCGTGCAGCAAGATTTTTTTTACCCGCTTGCCTGAGCAAGGCAAACACTGGAAACTGTGAGTATGAGGATGCTGGCGCGATTCATGTTGTCGGCGAGTGACTTGACGCATTTCCCTGCTCCCGGGGTTCCCGAGATCGCTTTTCTAGGACGATCCAACGTCGGCAAATCCAGTCTGATCAATTCACTCCTGGGTGCGAAACTGGCGCGCACCAGCAACACACCCGGGCGCACGCGAAGCATAAACTTTTATGAAGTCCGACGCGCGGGACAACCGAAGCCTGAAATGCGATTCGCCGATCTCCCCGGTTATGGCTACGCCAAGGTCTCGCGGGAAATTGCCGCTGACTGGGCCCGGTTTGTCGACCCGTATCTTCACCAGCGGCCCAGTCTGGCGCTTTGTCTGGTGCTGGTCGATTCGAACATCGCTCCCCAGGAAAGCGATGGTCAGTTGCTGGAATTTCTCGCCTCCAGAGAAAGGCCGCATGCCATTGTAGCTACCAAGTGTGACCGATTGTCTGGCAATGGGTTGCAACATGCTATGCGCACACTGGGCCAAGCCTACGGGGGAGTACCCATCGTCGCGTTTTCAGCGAAAACCGGATCCGGCAAAGACGAATTGTGGCAGCAGATTCGCGCTTCTTTGTCACAATTTCTCGTGTCATGAGGTTTTTGCATCGCTGTTCCGATAGGACCATGAGCGAGGTTCAGCCAGAGGCGCTCGTGGACCCACGTAGTTACCCCGGAGCGGTTGACCGGCGGCAACCCCAATCCGGAGCCCGCATTCGAACTCGGGAGAACTACCGGAAAAACACCGTGTCCATCGATCCCATAGCATTTCTGGATGAGATCACAGGGGTTTCTCGCAAAAGACAACTGCTCTCCCCGGAAGAGTTTTACCGGATCGCCAAACGGGTTCGTCCGCCCCTGAAACCCTCCCCCAGGAAGATATGGGCCGGCGGGCCCGTTTGGGGGGCTCCGGTACAAAGGTAACCTTGTTGACCGGGTCTCCTATCCCTTTCGACCGAAGCCCTCCGTTATCATTAGAAACATGGCCAAATATCTCGTAACCGGCGCTGCCGGCTTCATCGGGTCATCGCTGGTGCGTGCGTTACTGGAACGGGGCGACGAAGTCCGAGGCATCGATAATTTCGCCACCGGCAGACGTGAGAACCTGAGCGAAGTCATGAACCATGTGGACTTCCGCGAAGCGGATATCCTTGACTTGGATGCCATGCACCGGGCCTGCAAAGGCATCGACTTCGTGCTCCACGAGGCCGCCATTCCCTCCGTCCCAAAATCGGTGGTCGACCCTGTCGGCAGCAATCGCGCCAATGTCGATGGCACGGTTAATGTGCTGGTTGCGGCGCGTGATGCAAAAGTCAAGCGTGTAATCTATGCCGCCTCATCTTCTGCTTACGGCGATACCCCGACACTTCCAAAGCAAGAGACGATGGCTCCGAATCCGATTTCTCCGTACGCTGTGGCCAAACTGGCCAGCGAGCTCTACATGGTGTCGTTTTATCGATGCTATGGCCTCGAAACCGTATCGCTGCGCTACTTCAATATCTTCGGCCCGCGGCAGGATCCTTCATCGCCCTACTCCGGCGTACTCGCAAAGTTCAGTATGGAGATGCTCCGGGGAGAGCAGCCGACCATCTTTGGCGACGGCGAAACCAGCCGCGATTTCACCTACATTGACAATGCCGTCTCCGCCAACCTGCTGGCTTGCTCGGCCCCTGCGGCAAAGTGTGCCGGAGGCGTTTTCAACTGCGCCACAGGTCGTCGAGTCACACTCAATGAAACCTTCCATGCCTTGAAAGCTCTGACCGGCTATAAGGGCGCGGTCAAGTATGCTCCTGCGCGGGAAGGGGATATCAAACATTCGCTGGCCGACATAACGGAAGCAGAAAGGCATCTGGAATACAAAGCTCTGGTAAATTTTGAGGAGGGCCTGCGCCGTACGGTCGACTGGTACAAGCACCAGAGCCAGCCGGTAGTGGCGTGAGCACTACTTCAAGGACGGATCTGGACGCCGGCAACGACGTTTCTACTGTGCGGGCCGGCAGATATTCTCCTTGCCCTGACATTCGAGGCGGCGAGGTTCGGATTTTGCGGATTTTTCCGGAGAGATGAGTTCGTTCCAATCACAGCGAAACCGCCCGCACGCGCTGCAAGTTTCCTCATTGGACAGCCGCTTCGAGCCGCAACTGAGGCAAACCTGATAGGGGATATCTTCGGCCGGCTCATGCGGCTGTGCCAGCCTTCCCGGAAGGTTACGGCAACTGCTCCAGCCGGGCTTTTGGCGACGGCTTCGGCGGCCCGCCACCAGGTCGTTTTTTTTTGAGCTTTTGTCAGCTTTTGGCCGCGTTGGCGGCTTTTTACCATCAAACGGGACGTGTACCGACGGACGTTGCGAGGTCGGGAAAAGGCAATTAGGCTCGGAAGTGGTGTGTCTGCGGTATTCGTGTCGAGGGCGGTGAAGCTCGGCCACTTGCATTGGTCGGGCGAGCTCTCCGCCGAGTCCCGGTATTATTGATACAGGTCTTTGTGGTGCCGACGGACGTATGAGTACCGATCCAACCCGTTGTGATTCGAGAGCGACATGCCCTGAGCTTGGTTCTCCGCTGCAGAAGGGTAA
>Ga0181522_10000728_pt1 | contig 22564 bp, 15 predicted proteins | sample PEATcosm2014_Bin_27_FD_121103 | JGI IMG/M metagenome (GOLD analysis project Ga0181522, IMG submission 121103) | Peatland microbial communities from MTU Mesocosm Facility, Houghton, MI, USA - PEATcosm2014_Bin05_10_metaG | ecosystem: Environmental > Terrestrial > Soil > Wetlands > Peat | place...
GGCTCGTGTCTGTCATCCTTATCCTCTCGTGCGCTTGGGCGTCCTCACCCAAGGTGGGAGCCGGATGCGGTAACTCCGCTCGTCCGGATCTGTGGAGGGGGTCATGAGCGATCATGGTCCCTAACTCCGACTAGAGCTTCAGTTCAGTGGGGAAGTGACTGCCATCTTGCCCCAGCGCCGGGGAAACGTCCATGGAGGCCGTCTGAATTGATCTGAATTGAGATGAAGAATCTTTTCGCGCGCAAAGGCGGAAGGCGGGCAATCCCGAACGCGCGGAATAACGACGGTTATGAGAGTTCTTCCACGTACTCCGGGATGTTGGAGACGGTCTGCCAATCACGAGAAACACGACGGAATGCACCAGCGCTACCGTAGCGCGCTTGCGGCTGGTACTGAGGGTTGTGGGTTTGAGGCTATAATCAGAGGGCGCCTGTAAGCACTTGAGTAGTGCCCGAGCAGATCTCGCGAATCCGCCGGATCGTCATTCGTCTCTCAATTCGCGTAGTCACATCCGAAAGAAAAGTGTATCTTAAAGCACAGTACTAAGTCGGAAAAGGCTGTAGTGTTGTGTTGTCTCTTCTAGCAATCTTTCCGCCGTATCGTACGGTGACGGTTCCTTGCGAAAAACAGACAGCTGTGTGCTGTGGCGAGGAGTCGTCTTATGGTCAGCAAAACCCGTCTGCCCAAATCTCCCCCGTTGCCGAGTTTAGCGGATGGCGATGGCAACCAAATCCATAATCAGATACTGCTCAATTTGCCTGCGCGGGAGCGCGAGATTCTCTTTCCTAAATTGGAGCTTGTTCGTCTTAAAGCGCACCAGGTGCTGCATGAGACGGGCGATACGTTGAAGTCCGCTTACTTCGTTGATACCGGCTTGGTGTCAGTGTTGAGCGTTTTTCCGGATGGCAAGAGTGTGGAAGTCGGTCTGGTCGGGAAGGAAGGTTTTGTCGGACTGCCGCTGGTGGCAGGTTTCCGTACAGCTCCAACCCGCGCCATTACTCAGATTGAGGGTTCGGCCTTTCGGATCGACGGTAACGCTCTGGTAGGGATTCTGCGGGAATGCACGAAGCTGGAGCGGGCCCTGCAGCAGTTTTCACAGATCATGGCCATGCAGGTCACGCAGATTGCAGCCTGCAATCGTCTGCACGAGGTAAACGAGCGATTGGCGAGATGGTTGTTAATGAGCGCTGACCGGGTGGCCGACCACTCGCTGGCCCTGACCCATGAATTGCTTTCGCAGATGCTAGGCACTCGCCGCTCCAGTGTGACGGTGGCGGCAGGAATGTTTCAGAAGGCCGGAGTCATCACTCACACGCGCGGGGATGTAAAAATCATCGACCGGCGAAAACTCGAAGAAATAGCGTGTGAATGCTACAGATTGATGGTGCATCAGGTCAAGGAATGGCAGAGCGAAGCGAAGTAGTTGGATTGGCCGCCCTCCGTGCCAACGATGGGATTATTGATGGTCAACCCGGAGTTTGCCGCCGCGCGCAGTCTAAGAACTCGTAACCTGCGGTTCATTGTTCGTCGTTCATTGCTCGTCGTTCATTGCTCGTTGTTCATTGCTCGTTGTTCATTGCGCGGCAGCGTGGCCGAGCGCACCGGCTTATTCCCGGTCTTTTGAGTACGCTGAATTTGCTTCAAGCATAGTGTGATGGAAATGTACGCCGATCCGTTTGGAATGGGGATGAAGTCATGCCTCATGTCGATGCAAGCGACGTTGTGGTTCGTCATACACCTGGTCAAACGGCCTCACCGCGAAGAGCCAAACGTGCAAAATTGGCCGGGTAACATGATCCATTCGCGCCGGTGAAATGGCAGAGCTGCGGCCAGGATTTTGTTATCACGCTGAACGAACCGCACCGCCAGAGCCCGGTCTTGTCCCGCCAGCTTCGCATCCAATGCGCCTCTACGCCCCTCGCTAGCGGACGGGCCCTCTCAGATATCCAAGAAGCCAAACTGCAGACAGCGATAGAAGACGTGCGGGCAACATCAGGAGGGCGGTCAGGCAGCTTCGGGGAATCGGGGGCGACGTGGTCTGCATCGGCGGACAAATGAGTCTTCGATATGAAGGCGAATTTATCACATGGACGCCACATCGTACCGCACTGGGGATGGTTCAATGTTTCGATCTGCTTTCATTTTGCTTGCGCAACTTCTGCCCGGGGTTGTGCTCGTCCTGTATGGATGGGGCTTCGACGACTTGTCGGCGTTTTTTATCAACCCGGCGCGAGCCGGATTGGCGGTCGTGACCTTTGCTGCCGCGTTGGGCGCTGCCGTGTGGGGGGTCGAGTTGCATCCCATGCGCAGAGGCTCGATGCCGGTTGGAAAGCAGAGCCTGCAACTCGGAATTCTCTTGCTGGGGTCACTTTTTCTGCTTTGGTTCCTGCCCTTTGCTGATCGCAGAAAAATCCTGACGTTCCAACAACGTTACTGGCAGAATGACTGGCGCTATGCCGGTCTTTTGCTTTGCTGCGCGGGCATCATGACACGAGTGCTGGCGCTTAAGGCGCTGGGCAGATATTTCAGCGCGTATATCACGCTGCAACCGAATCACAGGCTGGTGCAAGAGGGCATCTACCGCAGGATCCGTCATCCACTTTATTTGAGTTTGCTGTTGGCGCCAACCGGCATTGCGCTGGTATTCGACAGTTGGCTGGCTTTGCCGATTCTGGTTCTCTCTGCGATCTTCGTTTTTGCTCGGATTCCTAGGGAAGAGCGCCTGCTCGCCGCACATTTCGGGAGGGAGTTCGAGGAGTATCGGCTCCGTACGTGGAAGCTGATTCCGTATGCGCTCTAGCCGGCTGCAAGTCTGGGCAAAGTCGAAAGTAGCACCGGAAAGCGGCACACCACGCACGAACCTATCCCTACAACAGGATGTCCTCATTTCGCTTTGACACGCGGTTGGCGGGTCGGGGAAAATGACCATCTACGTCTGGGAAAACCTGATCACAACCTTAATCACGACTAGGAGAGAAAACCTTATGAAGAAAGCAGTTGCAATTGCGGTTCTTTCTGCATGTCTGTCATTCGTTGCCGGGATTGCCGTTGCCGACAGGGTTCGGGACTGGCACGACCTGGAAGCGGTGCATGTTCATGTACAAGAAGCAATGAAAGAGCTGGACCACGCTCGCGCAGCCAACCATTATGATATGGCGGGACACGGCGCCAAAGCGGAGGAGCATCTGCGGGCAGCCGAGCACGAGCTGCATGATGCGATTGAGACGATCAAGGCGGAGCACTAGAAATCCGCGCCGCTTTTTTTAAGGAACGTCCAAAGTCATCCAAATCTAAAAAAGGAAAGCCATCCGCGTCATGCTGAAGCGGGTGGCTGTTTTGTTTCTCGCGTAATCTCCGATTAGACCGAATGCTTCCGGGCTAGCGGGTTACCGGAGCCAGGTTTCGTTCCGCCACCACCTTCTTGGCGTTGTCAGCGAGAGCACGGGCCTGCGGCATGAGATCGAGAGCCTTGATGACGTCCGGATCGGTTTCGGCGCGGACTTTCAGACCTTCTTCCTGGCCGAAAGCATCGACGAAAAGCTCGCTTTTAATTTGCGCGTGCAGCCAATCGTTGCCCTCGATCATATCGGCTTCGGTGTAAGGGATTTTCTCTGTATCCAGGAATTTGCGGAAATCCTGCAGGAGCGCATCGTCCACTTCAAAGCTCTTCGTAATCTTGTGAGTCAGCGCGTAGTGCTTGGCAAAGTTAAACAAAGCGTAATGCTGTAATAACTCGTCCTGGAACTTGTTGGACTTGTAGGGTGGCAACTTCACATCTGGAGTAATACCCCCTCCGCCATAAACGGTGCGGCCGCCGTCGGTCAGCTTGACTTCGTGATTGGCGTTATTCTCCTCGCTATCCCGATTGTAGTAATAGTCGTAGAGCGAGAGGTTGGAGTAATCGCGCTGAATCAGGCGTCCGCTGGGCGTGTAGTACTTGGCCGTGGTCAGGGCCAAGCCGGTATTCTCGGCTAGTGGATAGACGGTCTGCACCAGACCCTTGCCGAACGTTACTTCTCCTGCGATCAGACCGCGATCGTGATCCTGAATTGCTCCGGCCACGATTTCCGCGGCTGATGCCGTACCCCGGTTGACCAGCACCACCAGGGGATAATCTTTTCCACCATTGCCGTGAGCTGCTACGTAGCGCTTTTCGGGCGAAGAGCGGCCGTGGTGCGAGACAATGAGCTGGCCCTTCTTGAGGAATTTGTCGGCTACGCCTACGCCTTCACTGAGCAGGCCGCCGGGATTCTGGCGCAGATCGAGGACCAAGCCTTTCAGATCACCCATCTCGTCGAGTGCCTCGGCGACTTCATGTTCGGTGGTTTCCTGGAAGCCGGAGACGTGCATATAGCCGATGCCGGGCTTGATCATGAAGTGCAGATCGACGCTGTAACGCGGAATCTCATCGCGGACGACGGCAAATTCGAGCGGATGGTCGGAACCTTCGCGCAACATCGTGATGCGAACCGTGGTGCCTTTCGGCCCCTTCAACAGATCGGCCACATCGGAAGTGCTCATGTTGTCGGTGGGCTTGCCATCGATCGCGGCTATGATGTCGCCGGGGCGAATGCCAGCGCGATAGGCGGGTGTGCCGACGAAGGGAGCGATAACGATAACCTTATTGTTGCGCGGGCCGACAGTCATGCCGACGCCGTAGTACTTGCCACGCTGCTCTTCGCGCAGAGCGGAATAGGATTTCGGATCGAAGAAATTCGAGTGGGGATCGAGCTGGTGCAACATGCTCGGAATGGCGCCGTTATAAATCGCCTTGTCGGGATTCACCGGGTCGGCGTAATTCTGCTCAATGGTTTCGTAGACCTCGGTAAACTGTTTCAGGCTGTCGCGGACGTCAGAATCACTGCTCGGCGTGGTTGCCGGGCTGATACGTTGCGCGAATAGCATTCCGAGCAGACCGAACAGAGCGAGAATGAATACGATTAAAAATAGAGAACGACGAGAACTACGAGCCATGTTTCAAAGTCCTTTGGGCAGGGACATGGAGGGACCCAGCCGCCCCATCTGACGCAGTATAACACGCGAAAGCGCCTGTTTACTTGGATGCAGATGGACGCCAGCGGTTACATCGGGGCGACATCTTCTGGGGTTTATTCCGAGTCAAAACCAGCAAGACAATCGAGGAAGATGCCGTCAATCGCCGGCAATCGAGGATTGGCTCGTTGCATGACATAAGCCCTGTTCCCGCCCGCGACCCCTCGCACCTCGTGGTTGGTTAGCCGCAGCCCACACGAGGCGGCCTCGAAGTTTTGTCGGGCCTATGCTCAGGAATCGTACCTTTCCTCGCTTTACTTCGAGGCAGGTGCCTCGGTTACAGAGGCGCTTGAGGTCAGCTCCAGTCGGCTATACTTGCTGATTGGCCGAGAGTGGGACGTTCATGCCGGCAGATAGCGGGAGCATCAAGCCGCAGCCGTAAACGAGCATCCGATGACGAAGCTTTACAGAGCAGTGCCTGGTAAGCAGCTTCCGTCGCGTAGTTCTAACGTAGCCGGCATGACTCAAGCGAAAGAGGAAGTTTTGAAGGAAAACGTATGGTGAACTGGTCGCAGGAATCGATACTGGTAACTGGTGGAACAGGATCGTTCGGCAGGAGGTTTGTAGAGATCATGCTGCGTGACTACCAGCCGCAACGACTCGTGGTTTTGAGTCGCGATGAGTTGAAGCAGCATGAGATGAGGGCGTCCGGCTTCGATCATCCGAGCATGCGGTATTTCATTGGGGACGTTCGGGATGTGGAGCGGCTGAAACGCGCTTTCTCCGGGGTGACGGTGGTTGTGCATGCTGCGGCGCTCAAGCAGGTTCCGGCGTGTGAGTACAACCCGTTCGAAGCGATTCAGACCAACATCATGGGCGGGCGGAACGTGATCGATGCGGCTATCGATGAGGGCGTTCGACGCATTCTCGCTTTGAGTACGGACAAGGCGGTGAATCCGATCAACCTTTATGGCGCGACAAAACTTTGTGCCGAAAAAATGTTCGTGCAGGCCAACGCCTATGCGGGCGCGAAGGACACGCGCTTCAGTTGTGCTCGTTACGGCAATGTGGTCGGAAGCCGCGGCAGCGTGATTCCGGTTTTTCTCGACCAGAAGCGACGCGGAAAGATTACGATTACCGACCCCCGAATGACGCGTTTCTGGCTGACCCTGGAGCAGGGTGTCCGGTTTGTGATCCGCTGCCTGGAACAGATGCACGGCGGTGAGATTTTTGTTCCGAAGATACCCAGCATGCGACTGGTGGACCTGGCTGAGACCGTCGCTCCGGGATGCCAGGTGGAATACATCGGAATTCGTCCGGGAGAGAAGCTGCACGAGGTGTTGGTTTCTGAAGATGAGGCCCGGCAAACACTCGAGACGGAAGATATGTATGTGATTCAGCCGTCGCATCCGTGGTGGAAGTCGGAAAACTGGGTCAATGCCAAGCGGTTGCCGGAAGGATTTCGTTATTCGAGTGACAACAATGCGCGCTGGCTGGCGCAGCGTGAACTGGAAGAACTGGTAGCACCCGAGGCGAGCGGTGCGGAGGCGGTTCCCACGTCTGCCTAGCATGCGTGCATCCCCCACAATGCAAGCAACTCTTGCCGTCGACGGGGGAGCGCCCGTCCGGGAGAGGTTTTTACCCTACGGAAGACAGAGTCTCGATGACGCGGACATCGAGGCGGTGGTTGAGGTTCTGAAGTCGGATTGGCTGACGACCGGGCCGAAGATTGCAGAGTTCGAAGAACGGTTTGCGGCTTGGGTCGGGGCGCGGCACGCAGTCAGTTTCAGTTCCGGCACAGCGGCATTGCACGGCGCGGCGTTTGCGGCTGGACTGGCGCCAGGGGATGAGGCGATCACCACGCCCATGACATTCTGCGCTACGGCTAACTGCATTTTGTACCCGGGAGCCTTGCCGGTTTTCGCCGACGTTTCGGCCGACACGCTGAACATCGATCCCGTCGAGGTTTCGCAGAGAATTACTTCGCGCACGAAGGCCATCATTGCCGTTGACTATGCGGGACATCCTGCGGAACTTGAAGAACTGCGAACGCTTGCCAAGGCTCGCGGGGCCCTGCTGATTGAAGATGCCTGCCACGCATTGGGAGCCGAGTACCGCGGGAAGCGCGTTGGATCCATCGCTGACATGACCGTGTTCAGCTTTCATCCGGTGAAGCACGTAACCACCGGTGAAGGGGGGATGGTGACGACCGACGATGCGCCGCTGGCTGAGACACTGCGAAGGTTTCGCAACCACGGGATCAGCAGCGAGGCGCGCGAGCGGCAGGAATCGGAGCAGTGGTTTTATGAGATGGTTCTGCTCGGCTTTAATTACAAGTTGACGGACATCGCTTGCGCGTTGGGACTTTCGCAGCTGAACAAGTCAGAGGCGAACCTGGTGCGGCGGCGTGAGATTGCAGCCCGGTACAACGCGACATTCCGTGATTTGCCCGAGATCATGGTTCCCGCGGTGCTCGGCGGCGTCGATCCTGCGTGGCATCTCTATCCGATCAGGCTGAAGCTGGAGGCGCTTGCGGCGGGACGCGACGATATTTTTCGCGCACTGCGGGCTGAGAATATCGGGGTGAATGTTCACTACATTCCTGTGCATCGGCATCCTTATTATCGTGAGCGCTTCGGCAACCGCGATAGTTATCCGGTGGCTGAAGATGCCTACGATCGGCTGCTCAGTCTGCCCATGTTTCCGGCGATGACGGATCGGGATGTGGAAGACGTGATCGGCGCGGTGCGAAAAGTCGTGACTTATTACGCAGAGAACGGCGAGCGCTCGCATTCGCTCGGGGCCAGGCAGTCAAAATAATTTCATGTCGATGACTTCCGATTGGGTGAATCATCGCGCTCTGGTGGTCGGCTGCGGCTCTATCGGGCGACGGCACGCGAAAAATCTGAAGACGCTGGGAGTGCGGCATCTCGGCCTGTGCGATCAGAGTTCAGACGCGCTTGTGACGTCCCGGAAGGAGGTGTGCGGGGAAACTTTCGGCGATTATGGCGAGGCGCTGCAGAACTTCAGGCCCGATATCGTGCTGGTCTGCACGCCTCCGGTGTATCACGTGCAAAATGCGCTCGCTGCTCTCCATGCCGGCGCCCACGTTTTTATTGAAAAACCGCTGTCCCACGAGTCAAGCGGGATCGAAATTCTGATCACCGAAGCCGGCCGACGTGGGCGGCACGTGCAGGTCGGCTACAACCTGCGCTTTCATCCCGGCATGCAGATCGTGAAGGAACTCATTGATTCGGGGAAAATCGGGCGAGTGCTCTGGCTCAATGCCGAGTTTGGGCAATACCTTCCCGACTGGCGGCCCTGGCAGAATTATCGTGAAAGCTACACCTCGCGCGAGGAGTTGGGCGGCGGGATTCTTCTCGACGGTTCGCACGAACTGGATTACATCGGCTGGCTGCTGGGGCGTCCGACGGAAGTGATGTGCCGGGCTGAGCATCTCAGCAGCCTGGATGTGAACGTGGAGGACTCGGCGTGGATGTACCTGACATTTCCTGAGTGCCGCCGGGCCGAACTGCATCTCGATTTTGTCCAGCGGGCTTACACGCGAACCTGCAAGGTTGTCGGCGAGAAGGGAACTGCGCTTTGGGATTTCTCTCTCCAGGAGGTGCGCTGGTATTCGTCCGAAGATAGCGGTTGGAAAAACATTCCGTACAAATTTGAAGTGAATGACATGTATGTGTCGGAGATGCTGCACTTCCTGAAATCTTTGCAAGGTGGAAATGAGGCCATCGCCAATCTCAAACAAGGTCGTGATGTGATTCAGATCGTGGAAGCCGCGAAGAGGTCTTCGGAAGAAGGAAAAACACAGACGATTCACTGGTGCGGCAATGCCTGCGACGGGCCGGTGGTGGCGATCATACAGGCACGCATGGGATCAAGCCGGCTACCGGGCAAGAGTTTGGCGGAGGTCGAAGGGCGTCCGATGTTGTGGCACGTGACGCAGCGCGTCAAGCGCGCCCGACTGGTGGATCGCGTGGTTGTGGCCACATCCACCGCTCCGGCCGACGACGCGATCGAAAAGATGTGCGCGGAGAACGGGATCGCATGTTACCGCGGCAGCGAGGATGATGTGCTCGATCGTTACTACCAGGCAGCTCGGCGCGAACAAGCCACCGAGGTCGTTCGCATTACCGCGGATTGTCCGCTGATCGACCCTGATGTGGTCGACCGCGTGGTGCGCCGTTTTCAGCGCGGCGACCTTGATTACGCCTCCAACGCGATGATGCAGACCTATCCGGACGGGCTGGATACGGAGATCTGTTCGTTTTCCGCGTTGGAGCGGGCGTGGCGCGAGTCGACGAAAAGTTATGAGCGCGAGCACGTGACTCCGTACTTGCGTTCGGGCAAGTTTCGAACCGCGAACGTGGAGAACGATTCGTCGTCTCTGTATCGGCAGTACCGTTGGACGGTGGATGAGGCGAAAGACCTGGAGTTCGTCCGGGCGGTCTACAAAGCGTTTCGCCAGAAGGAGTGTTTCGGAATGAAAGATATTTTGGAGTTGATCGAGAGGAATCCGGAATTGGAAAAGATGAATGCGGATATCGTTTCGAACCAGGGTTATTACAAGAGTCTTTTCGATGATGCGCGAGCAGGTGCCGCGCCCCGCCGGTCGATCGAGAAATCGAAAGCCTGGCTGGAGCGATCGCAGAAGGTGATCCCGGGATCGGCGCAGACATTTAGCAAGGGCGCGAATCAACACGTGCGCGGAGTTGCCCCGGTTTTTCTCGCGAGAGGGAAAGGCTGCCGCGTGTGGGACGTCGATGGGAACGAATATATCGACTATATCCAGGGGCTTCTGCCAAACATTCTTGGCTACGCGCACGAAGAAGTGAATGCAGCGGTAGCCGAGCAGTTGGGGCAAGGGCACAGTTTTTCCTTGCCGCATCCTCTCGAGGTGGAACTTGCCGAACGTTTGACGAAAATCATCCCCTGCGCCGAGAAAGTACGTTTCGGCAAGAACGGATCGGACGCCACCGCTGGCTCGGTTCGGGCTGCGCGGGCTTACACCGGCCGCGAGCGCATCGCCTGCTGCGGTTACCACGGATGGCAGGATTGGTTTATTGGCAGCACCACGCGGCATAAAGGAGTACCGCAGGCAGTCAGGGACTTGACGCATCCCTTCGTCTATAACGATCTGGGCTCGCTCCAAAAAATACTGGACGAACATAAGGGTGAGTTTGCCGCGGTCATCATGGAACCGGCAAATTTTACGCCCCCGGCCGATGGTTTTCTGGAAGGCGTGAAAGCGCTGGCGCATGAGCACGGAGCGCTGTTCATCCTCGACGAAATCTGCAGCGGATTTCATTTCGGCATGGGGGGAGCGCAGAAGAGATTTGGCGTGACCCCCGACCTGGCTTGTTTTGGCAAGGCGATGGGGAACGGATTCCCCATCTCTTGCATCGTCGGAAGAGCTGACGTCATGAGTGTCTTCGAAGACATATTTTTCAGTTTCACCTTCGGAGGCGAGATGGCGTCCATGGCAGCCGCCATGAAGGTGCTCGACATATTGGAGGGGTCCGATGCGTTGGCTCGCATGAACGTGAATGGCCGTATATTGCAGGAGGGGTTGAATACCCTGGCAAAACTGGCGGGATTACAGGATCGCATCCGGTGCGTCGGGTATCCTTTCTGGTCGCTAATCAAGTTCCTCGATGGGGATGGCAAAGACAGTTTTCTGCTGCGAAGCCTGTTCACTCAAGAGTGCGTAAAGCGGGGAGTTCTGCTTTTGGCGACGCATAATATGACGGCGGCGCATGATTCGCTTGCAGTTGAAGGCACGCTCAAGGTCTATGCTGAAGTTTCGAAGACCATGGCGGAATGGTTGAGCGATCCAAATCCTGAAACACACCTCGAAGGCGAGATGATTCAGCCCGTATTCCGGGTACGCTGATGCTTGTCGTTACCGGGGCGAGCGGTCTGTTGGGCGCGTGCCTGCAGCGCTCAGCGGTCGAACTTGGCTGGGAGACGGTGGGGCTATGCCATCGCCACGTGATACGAGATCCCGGCCTGCGTGTCGAAGCTGTTGACCTGACCGACGAGACAGCCACGCGCGAGCTTCTCTCTGAACTGCGGCCTGAGGCCATTGTGCACTGCGCGGCGGCGGCGAATGTGGATTGGTGTGAGGACAATCCCGGGCAGGCGGAAGCAATCAATGTTCATGCGACGGGGGCCCTGGCCTCGCTTGCGGCCACATTGCATGCGCGTTTGCTATACATCTCGACGGATTCGGTGTTCGACGGCAAGAAAGGCGATTATGCCGAGACGGATGAACCGTCCCCGGTTAACATCTATGCGCGGACGAAATTGGCAGGGGAACGGGAGACACTCGGACGAAGCGCGGCGGCTACAGTTGTTCGCGTGAATCTATACGGCTGGAACGCTCAGAACAAGCAAAGCTTGGCGGAGTGGGTCCTTGGATTGCTGGATGAGGGGAGCGACGTCCCGGGATTCACCGACGTTTTCTCGACTCCAATTCTGGTCAACGATCTGGCTCCCATCTTGTTGACAATGTTGCAACAAAAGCTCAGCGGTCTTTACCACGTCGCCGGGTCGGAGAGAATCAGCAAGTTTGAATTTGCGCGCCGGGTAGCGGCAGCCTTTGGGTTCGATTCAGCCCGAGTCAAGCCTTGTCAGGTGAAAGACAGGAGGCTGCGGGCGGCGCGACCGCTGGATGTGTCACTCGACACCCAAAAAATCACAGCCGCGCTCGGATGCCCGATGCCTGACGTCGATTCGGGACTGAGCAAATTCCGGGAACTGCGTGACCGCGAGTATCCGCAGAAGCTTAAGAAGTATCTATCGGATGGGGGTCGCCCATGACGGATTTGAGGCTGGGAAACAAAGCGGTTGGCTTCAACCATCCAACCTATTTCGTCGCCGACATCTCGGCCAATCATGATGGCGATCTTGAGCGTGCCAAGCTTTTGATCCGGCTCTGCGCACAGGCGGGGGCGAACGCCGCCAAATTTCAAAATTTCCGCGCCCGAAAAATCGTCAGCGAAGTTGGCTTCGAAGCGCTTGGCAGACAACTCTCCCATCAGTCGAAATGGAAGAAGAGCGTGCTTGAGGTTTATCGGGAAGCGACTCTGCCATGGGAGTGGACGCCGGTTCTGAAGCAGGAATGCGACGCGTGCGGCATCGATTATTTCTCGGCTCCTTACGATCTTGAAGCGGTCGACATGCTAGATCCATTTGTGGACATATTCAAGATCGGCTCAGGAGATATCACCTGGCCGGAAATGCTGCGAAAGATTGCGAGCAGGCAAAAACCGGTTCTGCTGGCAACCGGAGCTTCCGATATCGGCGAAGTGCAGCGGGCCGTTGAGGAAATTTTGCAGATCAATCCGCAACTGGTTCTCATGCAGTGCAACACGAATTACACGGCGAGTCTGGAAAATTTTCGGCATATTCATCTGCGCGTGCTCGACAGCTATCGCGTCATGTTTCCCAGCGTAATTCTGGGGCTATCGGATCACACGCCCGGGCACGCGACGGCGCTCGGAGCGGTCGCGCTCGGCGCACGAGTGATCGAAAAGCACTTCACCGATGACAACCGCCGCGAGGGGCCCGACCATCCCTTCTCGATGACGCCGTCATCGTGGCGTGAAATGGTCGATCGCACGCGCGAGCTCGAGCTGGCGCTGGGGTCCTCGAGCAAATTCGTCTCGGAAAATGAACGTGAAACGGTGGTGGTGCAAAGGCGATGTCTGCGAGCGGTGAGGGATCTCGAGGCCGGAACCGTGTTGCAGGAGGAAATGTTGGAATCGCTCCGCCCTGCGCCTCGCGACGCGATCTTTCCCTTCGATTTGCCGCGCGTGGTCGGCAAAAAACTCACGCGCAAACTGCCCGCTGGAGAATGCCTGAGATGGACCAGTCTGGCTGAGGGTGGCGAGTGAGGATCCTTTACCTGACCGATAACGGTACCGTCCATAATCGCAGGTTTCTTGAAAAACTGGTTTCCGCCGGTCACGAACTTTGGTCGTGGAATCTCACCTCCGCCGATGCCGATTCGAGGAATGACACTCCCGACACTGTTCGTTCGATAACATCCGGGAAGTGCGTCAGCCGCGGGGCTTCGCCACACGAATTCCGGGAATTGCTACCTCAGCTGCAATCGGTGCTGGAAGAGTTGCAGCCGGCATTGGTGCACGCCGGCCCCATCCAAAGCGCTGGATACCTGGCTGCGTTAGCCGATTTTCATCCCACGCTTCTGATGTCATGGGGATCGGACCTGCTCCTCGAGGCAGACCGAAATGCTGCATGGAAGGAAGCCACGGAATTCGCCCTGCAAAAAGCCGATGCCTTCTTCTGCGACTGCGACACAGTTCTCAGGAAGGCAAACAGGGTCCGGGTCTTTCCCGATTCGCGGGTCGTTCAATTCCCGTGGGGCCTGAAGCGAGGAGTGTTTTCGCCCTCCGGGCCATTACCGCCCGATGACAGGTTCAGGGCGCAAGCGGGAACGACGACTTTCATCTATACGCGATCCTATGAAGCGCTCTACGGAACGGACGTACTTCCGGATGGATTCCGCAGAGCGCGGGCTGCGAATTCATCGCTCCGCTTGTTGCTCCTCGGGAGTGGATCCCAATCTGAGAGCATTCGCAACTATGTTCAGATGCACGGCCTCAGCGAAGCGGCGCTGCAAATAGGTCCGCAGGCGGAGCAGGACCTGCCGATGTGGTTCCGCGCAGCCGACGCGTATATCAGTTGTGCGAAGTCGGATGGAACGTCGATTTCTTTGCTGGAAGCGATGGCAACTGGGCTCCCTGTGGTTGTAACCGACATTCCGTCTAATCGGGAATGGATTCGAGAGCCCGAAAATGGCTGGCTGGCTGCCTCAGGGTCCGCCGATGCTGTGTCGGAGAAAATACTGCGAGCCGCAGCGCTTACGCCAGAGGAACGCGGTGCGATGTCGGAACGCAATCGACGGGTGGTGGCAGAAAGAGCTGACTGGGATAAGAACTTCCCTCGTCTGTTACAGATGTATGAGCGTCTGATTACTGATCACAAGGTCGAGCGCGTGGGCCTGGGCTCCAACAAATAAGAACTTGCCAAAGCCTTGAAAACTGTTATGCGAGTCTTCCTCTTAGATTCCGGCGATGACTTTCAGGGTTCCTGGACGCGTGAGCGCTGGGACTGTGTGGTCGACGGGGGGCGAGCGCCAAAATCCTTCTATATCGACCGCAGTGCGGAGCTCCGCTGCCCGGTTTTCAGCGTTTTTGATTTTGCACTGGAGCTTGAGGATCTGCAGGCTATGCGTCGGTTGCTTGAACCCGGCATGGGACGCGTTGTCGATCGCTTTGGCATTGACTGGTGGGATGTTATCAGTCTGCAGCTGGAGCCCGATTTGCAGCAGGTGCAGCTTGCGCTTCGGCTCGCCGAAAAGCTCAAAGGATGTCAGACCCTGGTGGCAAGCCGGTCATCAATAGCGGCTGAAGTCTTGCGGATAAGATTAGGGACGCCTCTTCACTTTCTGCAGCGTGGCGTGCGACACAGGGTGGTGGCAGATGTTCTGCGTCGTGGCGTTATGGCTGCGGACCTTGGTTTCGTGCAATTGCGGCAGGTGGTGTATGACAAGTACGATCCGCGCTACCAGTGGCGGAGAAAGCTGGCCAAGTCCCCGCCGGCGTGCTCAAAGTGGAAATCAGATTCGATCGTATTGCTTCCCACCGCCTATTCGAACGTCACGAAGACCGAACTCAGTTATGCGCGAATTTTGCCTGAGCAAAAATTTCTCATGGTGCTGGCGCGGGAGTCTGGGGCTGTCTCTCCGGTTCCAGAAAACGTTGAGACGGTGCGACTGGCGAGTTTCGCGGCCAAGAGTTTTGACGCGGAGGAGTTAGAGAAACTTGAAGGCGCTTGGAAAGAAATGGAGCGGCCGCTGCAAACGGATCAAGTGTTCAAGCTCGCCGGCAAGACCGGACTTTTCAAAAAGGGGCTGCGCTGGCTGCGTTGGGGAACGGCGGTGCGCGATGCGTGGCTTCGCGTCTTCGAGACGCAGCCCGTTTCCGCATGCCTGAGCGCCGACGATTCGAATCCGTACACGCGAATTCCCCTGCTGCTGGCCGAGCAAAAGGGAATCGCTGCAGTCGCGTGCCATCACGGAGCGCTCGATTTTCGCATGGCATTCAAAAATCTGCGCTGCTCAACTTATCTGGCCAAGGGCAAAATGGAACTCGACTATCTGAAACGCATTTGCCGCGTCGATGCGGAACGCATTCGAATCGGAGCTCCATCTTCTGCACCAGCCGGGGAGGTGTCTGTATGGGACCACGCGGCTCCATGGATTACGTTTTTTGCCGAACCGTATGAATCCGATCTTTGGCGAGTGGAGCCAATCTATCGGGAGGTATTGCCGCGCCTCTGTGCGGGAGCCCGCAAGTCCGGCAAGATTGTTGTTCTGAAGTTGCATCCTTTTGAGAGTGCTCGTCAGCGATCGAGGTTGGTCAGAACAACGCTGGGAAGGGACGATCAGAGGTTGGTGAAAATCATAGATGCGCCGCTGTCGGGCGAGATTCTCCAAAAGACTTGGTGCGGGGTAACGGTGGAATCGACGGTGGCTTTCGAATGCACATTGGTTGGAATCCCGGTATTTCTTTGCGGATGGCTGCGTAACGCATACTCTGGCTACGCTCCCCAATACTCGCATTTCGGCGTGGGACACCTGCTTGAATCTCCCGACGATCTGCTCCGTATTCCTGACATGTTGTGCGCGACGGTCCCCGAAAAGGACATAGCGCGCCGATTGGCGGAGCCGATTTCCGCAGATCAGTTGTCTGAAGCGTTAGGTCGGCAGTCGATCGGCCGCACTTCCCGAAGTGAGAAGTTCGGTGGTGGAGAAATGAGCAAGTAGCGGCCCTGAATTTTCATGATTACCATCTTCACGCCGTCGTTCGCGGACGAGGCGAACACGAACGCGCAGAATCTCACGGTTAAAGAAGTTGTAAGCCGTCTTCCGCCAGAGCGATTCAGGATCTTGCTTCTCGGGAATGGGGACCCTGACCCGCGAATTCTTGCGCGCAAAAACACGGAAATCCTGCCCTGTTGGCGTCATGGCAATACGGCGCAGTGGCTCACCCGCGCGCTGCTGTCAAAGGTTGACATCTATTTCTTTCCTCGCGAGGGACCGCTGGATAAATTCTTCCTGTTTTTCCGGCACTCCCTTGGATTGCCCATTGCTCTGGTGACCTACGTCGTCATGGCGCTCGATGAAATGGCGATTGGGCCGACCCTGTTGCGATCGATTCGCGAGGCCGATGAGGTGATTGGGAATTCGCTGTATATATCGCAGACGGTCGCCGCCCGCCTGGGAGTTAAAGCGGGAACAATTTATGACGGAGTTAAACGGGAGTTGTTCCATCCACCTTCCGAGGGTCGTCTGCATGGTCCGGAGCTCACGGTGCTTTATGCGGGCTCATTGCAGGCCCGCAAGAGAGTGGATCTCGTCATCCGCGAGGCAGCGAAATGGCCGTCGGTTGACTTTCGGATTGCGGGGGAGGGTGAAGAGGAACCCAGATGCCGGTCGCTGGTGAGCGAGTTGCGATGTCGCAATGTGACTTTTGTCGGGCATCTCTCGCAGCCGGACATCGCTGAGGAAATGCGACGTGCGGACCTATTCTTGTTTCCCAGCGTTCTCGAGGGTCATCCACAAGTTCTCGTACAAGCGGCGGCGTGCGGACTTCCGGCGGTGGCGATGGAAAAGTATCATCCTGACTACGTGATTAACGGCGAAACTGGCTACTTGGTTAAATCGGAAAGCGAACTCTCGGAGAAGACCGGGTTGTTGCTGTCCGACTACGAGTTGCGGCAAAAGATGTCGGCGGCTGCCGCGCGACATGCCCTGGAGTTTGACTGGGAAAAAGTTACGCAAGACTGGGAAAGAGTGTTTGCGGAGGTAGCCGGCAAACGCCGTAAGGCATGATACGGTGGGCTGGTTGCCTCCATGACGACTGCCCGCGAGCGGGCACCTTCGCGGGAACAATTCTTTATGCGATGGGCCGTCACTAACACTAACTTATCTGTTTTCCACTTTAGTCGGAGCGGTCACAGCCGTAATTCCTTGGATGGTCCTGCCGCCTGTTCCGAATTCCTCGAGTCAGGACGCCACCCCTGATGGGCAGTATGAACTGGAAGATTCGTCCTCGCGGCGGCGACCGAATCCGCGCTGACCGGGCGATGCAGGTCCCCTTGCCGCCTGATTCCGATCGCAGCAATCGAATCGGATCGCCAAATGCGTCGGTTACCTTCGGAACATGAAATCGGTCTGGAAAAGGGCGATACTATGAGTACACCTGCGCCCAAAGGTAGCTCTTACTGATTACATATGACCTCTAATATCCATGCCATTGAGGAAATTGGCGTATCTGAGCTCTTGTTCCCGTTGGCATCCGCACTCAGGAATTCGCCGAGCCCAGAGTCGGTTTGCATGGCTCTGGCTGAGATTTTCCACGTGCAGCCTGGTGAAGTGGCGCTCTTGCGCCTGGAGCAACGCTCTTTACGGTTTCTGTATCCCGCACATCTGCGGGACACGGGAGCCATTCCCATCTCTAGTTCAGCTGTCGCCGCGCACACTGCTCTCAGTAAAACGGCAGAAATCTTCAATAACTTTGCCCAGGTTGAACACGCCAGTATTTTTGAGTTGATCGCGCCGACCGCGACAGATGTTAAAGAACAAAGGGCACCATTGCGCATTCAGAAATTGATGTCGGTGCCAATTATCGAGCACACACAATCGAGCGTGCTCGGAGTGATCCAGATTTCCCGCAAGGGCATGGAGCCACAATTGATTCCGGACTTCACTCGTGAAGAAATGCACGACTTGGAACGTGCAGCGGACTTGCTGTCTATATCGAAAGCTGCTTTCTGGGTTGCCTAGTTTTCTCACCGATGTGCGTAACCCTACTTTCCCTTCACTTCAATTGCATCATCGCCTGTTCGCGAATTGGCAGCCGGTTGGTGTTTTACACCCTGATTGTGGCGACGGTTTGGATTTTCGAACTTACCGGCTGCTGTTTGGTGAAACGTATCGAAGAGAAAAAGTTGTTCACCACCCGAAGAGTCATCTTAAATCCATGCCGATCGCAGATCAGCGGGAAGAATTTGTCATTCCGGAGCGGCGATCTTAATTTTGGCCGTTTCAGCCCATTCCAGGAAATCACACCGGTAATTTCCGATTGCTTCGATAGTCAAACCATGGTCTTCCCAGGTTGTTTGGCTTGCTTCCCTGGCTATCTGCGCCGAGTTCGAGACATCGCGCCATATTGTTCGGTCTTTGGGAGGTGGTGAAGAGCCAATCGGTTACCACCAAAGGCCCCCTTCACGACGTAACCCTGAGCGCCACGCGACACGGCTTCTACCGCCCACGCCTCGCCGTCGGTGCCGTCAGGACAACCACGGGCACACCTGCCGTCCGCTTCATCACGGATTGAAACGTCGCCACGCCGCGACGGTCGGGAAGATAGAGATCAAGCAGTATGACGGCAAATGTTTCTTTGCTCAACGCCGACAGGCCGGTTGAAAGTCGGTCGGCACAACAGACTTCAAACTGGGCCGTGCTGTACCAGTCAGCTACAACGTGTGCTGTTGATCGAAGATAACGAAGGGGACGTGGACCTGGTGCGTTTCGAACTGGCGAAACTTAGAGCGTCATGTCGCATCATACTGGCCACGTGGAGTTCCGTTTCAAATTCCGCTCACGGAGATATTAGGGAAACCGGACGTCGAGGCTGTAGATTTCCTGCGTGCTGCGATCGCGCATCAGCATTATTGATCCATCCGGCGTAAGTCCTACCCAAAAATCCCAAGGGTCGAAGCCGCGCGGAATCTCTTTCAGGCTGAACAAGCGCTCGAATTTTCCATCGGGGACGCGGACGCGGACCATGTCGTCGATCTTGTCCGAATAGTCTTCGGCGTAAAGGTACTTGCCATCGTGTGACCAGTTCTCATATCCGAATCTCGAGGAAGCGATCGGCGACCACGTCTTTTCGGCAAAGTCGTACAACAGAAGCTTGGTTGAGTCGGAGGAAAGGGCCGCGATGTAACGGCCATCGGGTGAGCATCTCGGACTGAATAATCCTTCAGAGCCGGGAACGGCGCTGACTTCTCCGGTTCGCACGTTGAGGACGTGTAGGTTGGGTCCGGGCGCGACCGCATAATCGAACCATGGCATTCCAGCAAAAACAATCGAACTCCCGTCCGGAGTCCACGTGGGATCGCCCTGGTTGTGGTCGTCGCTTTTCAGTTGCTGCGGTGTGCCGCCTTCGGCCGGAAGCAGGTAGAGATTCCAGGGACGACCGGGGAGAGACGCGATAAAGACGATCTGCTTGCCGTCAGGTGACCAGTGCGGCATGTGGACCTGCATGGGGTTGAAGGTTAATTGCATCCTGGCGGTGCCGTCGATCTTGCTGCGCCACAAGATGCCTTCCGGATGGGTGACGTAAACCATCGTCTTGCCGTCTCTGGCGACGTCCACTTCTCCAGCCGAAATTCCGGGAATCAAGACAGAGGATTGTCCGGATTGCCCAGTTCCTTGCATGCGAATCAGGTCGAAGCGTCGTTGCTGGCCGATGACGAAAAGCTTTGTGCCGTCGGTGCTGGGAGTTGGGTTGGTGAATAGCAATGGTCCGACGGTCAGCTGCATCGGCAGACGTTTGGCTTTTCGAAAGAAAGACTGTCCTTCGGGCAATACCCAGATGTCTTCGGAGTTGTGGTCGGCGGATTGGAAAAGGAAGTACCGGCCATCGGGTGTCCAGTTGCCGGCCGCCTCCTGGGGCGTTTTTTTCCAGTTTGGTAGGACAAGATGGAGATCCTGACCCTGCGGTGTGATCTCCCAAAGGGCGGTGGTACGTTGGCTCGTGTCACGAACCGAGAAGCGTATGCGCTTGCCGTCCGGAGAGTAGCGCAGGTCGAACGGGATACCTCTCGCCTGCACAAGCTTGCGCGATTCGCTGCCGTCGGAATTGCAGAGGTTAAGATTGCTCCCGCTGGCGTAAAGGATGTGTTGGCCGTCGGGCGTCCACGTGGCGGCGTGTGCCACGATCTCGTCGATGCGACGCGGAGAACCAGCCGGTACGGGCACAATCCAGAGCGGTGACTCAGTCACGGAACCTTCGGCTGAACCTCGAACCAATAGCTGTGAATTGCGCTGTGAGAAGTCGTAGATATCGGCGGCGGATAGCGTGCTCGGGATGGGAGCCGCGTCGCCACCAACTGTCGAAACCTGTCGCAATACCGAATGACCGCCCGCATATTCGGAAAAATACAGGCGCGACCCATCCGTCGCGAGAGAGCGCTTAGGAAAGCCGTCGTTCGTTATCTGTACCGATCCGACCACCGTTGGCGGAGATGATGACGGGCGCAGAAAATATCCGCCGGCAAGCAGGGCCAAGAGGACGAGAATGGCAATCGCAACCCAACCTTTCTTGCGCGTGCCTGCGGTACCCGAGTGCGCGACCGCGGATGTGATCGAAGCGGGAGCCCAGGCTTCAGTGTTGTCGCCGGGAATCTCGGCGGCGTGTTTCACGCTCTGCAGATCGGCAGATATTTCTTTCGCGGATTGGTATCTGCGGTCCGGACCCTTTTCGAGCGCCTTTTGAACAACCGCCGCGAACTTCGCAGATATGCCGGCACCGAACTGCACCGGCCATTCCGGCGTGCCGTGCAAAAGAGCATCGGACATGGCGGCCGACGTCTGTCCGCGAAACGGCAGCTGACCGGTCGCCATCTCGTAGAGCACGATGCCGAACGAGAACAGATCGCTGCGGTGATCCAATGGCCTGCCCAGTGCCTGTTCTGGCGACATGTAGGCCATGGTTCCGAATGACGAGCCGGGGCTGGTGAGATGCTCAGCCGGCGTCGTGGCAATGCCCAGAGTCGTGTCCCCGTGTTCTGTCTCTTCGGACGCGGTCAACTTTGCCAGGCCGAAGTCGAGGATTTTGGCGTGCCCGCGTTCGCTTACAAAGATATTGGCCGGTTTAATATCGCGATGCACGATACCGCGGCTGTGAGCGGCATCCAGGCCGTCGGCAACCTCGATGGCCAACCTTAATAGTGTGGTCAGCGGCAAACGCCCCTCTGCAATACGATCTCGCAGGGTCATGCCATCGAGATATTCCATGGCGATAAAGCGGCGCCCTTGCGCCTCGGCGATTTCGTAAATGGTGCAGATGTTCGGGTGGTTCAGGGCGGACGCAGATCGGGCCTCGCGGCGGAAACGTTCGAGCACTACGGGATGACGGGCCACGAGGTCAGGAAGAAACTTGAGAGCTACGAAACGTCCGAGCTCCGTGTCTTCCGCCTTATAAACGACACCCATCCCTCCGCTCCCGATCTTCTCCAGAATCCGGTAATGCGAAATTGTGGAACCTATCATGGGCAAGTGATGGGAGCGTGATGCTGATGGTAGGCGGGGGCGAAAGTCAAGTCAATGCGGGAACTCCATACGGGCATCCAAGGAGCTGTTCCTGCGCTCGGAAATGGAACACGTGCAGCGGCAAATTGCGGAACCAATGAGGGCCTCCAGAGCGCAAGCCGCACATGGCGATAAAAGCTGACTCTTTTGCGAAATTCAAGGTTTTGCTCCGATTAGAATCGGGTTGCCTGGACGAAAGTTTTTTCGTTGACCGAAAATCCGGTAGCAACAAGCAGCGTCTCGAGGGCGCTATGCCTGCGCGTGCGGACGCGCCGAAAGCGCCGGGCAGCAATTTTCGGCGCAAATGTCCGGTCTCGGTCCGAGCGATCCGAGTGCTCGCTTCTCAGATCCGGGGTGGATACGCTCCAGCAGCAATTCGCGAATCATGGCAATAAACTTGGGATGCACTCCCACTGTTTTTGCCCGCGTCATGGTCAACGAAAGTGAGTCGCAGAGATTACGGGCTTCGACGTCAAGATCGTAGAGCACCTCCATGTGATCGGAGATGAAACCGATCGGCGCCAGCACCACGGCCGAGGCCAGATTCCGTGCCTTCACCTCGCGCAGGTATTCAAGAATGTCTGGACCGAGCCAGGGCTGTCCCGGAGCGCCACTGCGGCTCTGATAGACCAAGGCGTCATTTTTCTGATCAAGCACCTCTGAAACCAGGCGCCGCACTTCCTCTAGTTGCTTCAGGTAATCGCAGCTATTGGCGAATGAAACCGGGATGCTGTGCGCCGTATAGATGACCTGCACATTCTCCCGGGCGTTCGGAGGAATGGCAATCAGCGCATCGCGCACCCGTTCCACGGTGACCTCGACGAAGGCGGGATGATTGAAGAAAGCTCGTACTTTGTCGACCGCGGGCGCGGCCGGCCCGACTTCCGCCTGCGCCCGCGCGATGTCTTCACGATACTGCCGGCAACCTGAGTAGGAACTGTAGGCTGAAGTGACAAAGCCCAAAGCCCGGCCGATGCCATCGTGTTTCATTTTCTCCAAGGTCTCGGATAAAAATGGATGCCAATTTCGATTCCCCCCATAGATGGGAAGATCCGGCCCGTGTTGCCGCAACTCCGCTTGCAACGCTGCCATCAGTTCTCGCGTTTGCTGGTTGATTGGACTCTTGCCTTCGAAGTGGTAATA
>Ga0181522_10000730_pt1 | contig 22545 bp, 18 predicted proteins | sample PEATcosm2014_Bin_27_FD_121103 | JGI IMG/M metagenome (GOLD analysis project Ga0181522, IMG submission 121103) | Peatland microbial communities from MTU Mesocosm Facility, Houghton, MI, USA - PEATcosm2014_Bin05_10_metaG | ecosystem: Environmental > Terrestrial > Soil > Wetlands > Peat | place...
CCAGAATGAGCGTGCCCGACCGATAGGTGGAAGGAAGCAACCAACTCCCACCCCAGACGAGCGCCCAGCCGCAGAAAAAAGGAAGCAAAAATTGCCACCGGCGGCGGCGGATCATTCCCCTGATCGCGGGCAAATCCGGCAGTTCGTTTGATTCCTGAAGTTCTTCTTCCATATTTTACATTCCTAAAGGTTTCAGCCACTGATAGGAAAACGTTACGAAAACCAGATTGCGGCTCGCGTTGAATGTCTGAGGGCTAGAGGGGGCGACACCCGGCAGGCCAAACTGTTGCTGAAAGTCGTGACTGTAACCGAAGTGCAGCCCGAAACTCTTATTCACATTGCGATCGATCGAGACTGCGGCAGAGGTCAAATCGATCGAAGTCGCGCTGGTAGCGAAGGGCACGATCAAGGACTGGTTCTTTCCATAGCCGGCGCTAAAGTGGGCTACCCACGCTCGAGTCAGCTGATGGCGGTAGTCGGCATGAACTGTCTCCAAGCGCACGGTGCCCAAAACACCGCCACCATCCGTGATAATTCGAGAGAAGCCGGCCGATAAACTATTTCGCAGGTTCCTCCAGCCAACTTCAGCGCCTCCGGCAAGCGACCAATTACTGGAGTTATTCGTCGCCACAACCGGAAGCCCGCCAGGAATCAACCCCTGGTCCTCGAAGTACTGAGGACCGATGAAACCTGTCAGCGTGAATCGTTTCGAAATATTCAGCGTATCCAGCGCCAGAAAACTGTGGACCAGGGTCTCGCCCCCGCCGGGATTGAAGGTAATGCGCTGGAAACGGTAGGTCAGGCCGCCCCAGTCATCGCCAATGATTCGGCGCAGCCAGAAGGCAGAACCGGTGGCGGTTTGTGAATTCGTCAACTCGGTTAACGTCGTTCCCGTGGGGATGTTGGTGAAATGCAAATCGTAGAATGATCCGCTCGCCCCGACCAGTTCGTTGAGGGCAAAGTGATAATTCATCTCCACCGTCGTCACCGTGGATCTTTCCGTGGACAGTGGAGAAATAAGGCTCGGGTTTGGACCATTGGCAACCGCAACGACCGCGGTGCCATTTCCCGCGTCGAAGAACCCGGTGGTCAAGGAGAAGTTTTCTGCCACTCGCAGATTCACATGCGGACTTAGCCGGAACTGGGAATCGAAATTCAGGTTGTGGGATCCCTCGTCCTGATTCGTGAATCTCTGGTTTACGGTCAGGCCGCCAGCGTAGCCGAGCAGCCACCGCGTCCTTGTGGTTGACTCTTGAATGCTGATATTTGGGAAGATTGAGACGCTCCCGTTGCCCACCTCGTCGCCTGAAAGCAACAGCGGGTTGCTATCATAGGAGGCGCCCACGTTCACCCCGCCTCGCAAATAATTCGATCTCTCCATTTCAGAGAGGAAAGCGCCGGAAACTCCCGCTCCCCCCAGTAGTGCTGGTATTTGGGGTATCCCCCCGCTCGCGCTCGTCTCCTCCGGGCCACCTTCGGTCTGCATGCCCGCCAGGCCAGAAAGTGCAGGTGCCGGCGCGGTTCTCGCACTATCGTACGCGGAACCGGCATCGGAAGTGTTTTGCGCCGTTTGTCCCGGTGAGGTCTGCGTTTGCCCCCCCGCTGAAGCGGGTGAGGACTGCCCCTCGCAGAGAATCTGCCATCCGGCGAGCATCCAGCACAGAATCAGATATCTTCGAATATTCATCGCCGCAACTATGGGACCACCACGGTGTCGCCGGCTTGCAAGCGGATGTTTTGGTCCGTGTTCTTTCCTTTGATCACGTCTTTGTAATTGAATGGGATCCGTTTCTCCGTTCCGTCCGGAGCTTGCCGAAGCACATAGATCGACTTCTGCTTAGCGAAGTCCTTAAACCCGCCAGCCATGGCAATTGCATCCAGTACCGTCGTCGAGCTCGTCAGCAAATATGCGCCCGGCCGAGGCACCATACCGAGGATGTTCACCTTTTGACTCTTGCTATCGGTAACGATGACCGTAACTTCAGGCTCGGAAATATAGCTTTGCAACCGCTTGGCGATCTGTTGTTCAAGTTGCAGCGGCGTCTGACCGCTCGCTTGCAACTCGCCGACGAGGGGCAAGGAGATCTTGCCGTCCGAACGAACCGGAACGGAACGCGAGATGTCAGGTTCTTTCCACACATTGATGGCCAGAACGTCGTTGGCGCCAATCACGTAGGTTGGATCCCCATGCGCGCCCCGCGAGCTTTGCGCTTGATTGTCGGCGGCTTTTTGACCGACAGGCGTCTGGCGCGCCCAAGCGGCACCGGCTTCTGCAGAGATGCCAATGGGTAAGAGGAGCAAGAAAGTCAGAACCGGGGTGCTTCGATTCATGAGTACCTTCACAAGAGCATACATCCGAGCGATCGGTGCGTCTCGTTCCATTGCATACGCTTCCCGGCAGCCCTACTCGGCTTGCCGCAATCCGTCCGTCCCAAAAATGCGCGGCGAGCCTCCGGGTGGAGACATGTTGTATTCCTGAATTTTATAAAGCAACGCGCGATAGCTGATATTCAGCAAGCGGGCTGCCGCCTTGCGGTTCCAACGCGTTTGTTCGAGGGCCTGCGCTATGGCACTGCGCTCAGTCTCTCCTTTTGCGTTTCTGACCAACAACTTCAGGGATGATTTCTCTTCTGACGCGGGCAGGCCTGAAGGGTGGACGCCGTTCGCCGGGCCGTTTCCATTATCCCCTCTACCCGCGGATACGTAATGGGGGCTCGATTGCAATTCGTGCAATGCGTCGTCCTCATTGCCGTGTGCCAGAAATCGCTTGGCGAAATTCTCCAGTTCGCGCAGGTTACCGGGCCAGGCATACTGCTGGCAAGCATCCAGTAATACGCTCGAAAAACGCGGGGCCGGTACGCCGTAACGCCGCGCCAACCGGTTCATGAGATGGCCAAACAGCAAAGGAATTTCCTCTTGTCTTTCGCGCAAGGGTGGCACGCGCAATTCGAAAATGCTCAGGCGGTAGAACAAGTCTTGCTGAACTCTTTTCTCGGTCGCCGCCAACTCCAAATCGCCGCAGGTGGCGGCGATGATCCGAACGTCGGCACGAATAGGATTCTGACCGCCGGAGCGGAGAAACTCTCCCGTTTCGAGGAGCTTCAGAAGCCGTTGTTGCACTCCAAACGGCATGGCATCGAATTCGTCCAGCAAAATGGAGCCCCGCAGACACTGTTCGAACTTGCCCAAAGTCGACTCTGGCCTTCCGCTTGTAGAGGCGTGTTCGTAACCAAATAGTTCGTTCTCGAGTAGGTCGGAGGTAAGGACTGCGCACTTGACCCGCATAAAAGGAAAGCTGGAACGTATCGAAAGCGAATGGATGAGTCGAGCCGCGGTGGTCTTGCCACTCCCCGGCTCTCCGGTGATCAAAACGGGCGCGTCAGTCTGTGACAGTAATTCTGCCTGCTTGCGCAGCCGGCGTGTCGCCGGGCTGGCAGCGACATAATACAACTCTTCGCTGATGCGCTCGATTTCTGGTTGGTACATATTCAAGTGGCCCGCAAGGGACTTCATGAGAAGGGGATTCTCTTCTTGCAGCGGCTCGCGTCGAAGAAGAAAACGCTTTTTCAGAATGGTTACGATTCTATTCGGTCATCGACGATTCGTTGCAACGGGCTCGACGTCATAGCCATCGATTCGCACTGCCATGGACCGCTGAATCGCATCGACGGATATGATCAGGCTGTGGTCACCGTTCTCGGATAAAAACACACCTTCGACTCCATCCATCGCTCCGCCACGAACGCGCACTCTTTGCCCGACCTTCAGAAAAGGGTAGGAACGCCAGGGCACAGATTGCGTTACCACTTTACGAAGATTTTCAATCTGCTCATCCGGAATCGGAAGACTTGCGCCTCGACTGCCAACAAAACCATGAACACTCTCGATGCTGTACACACGCGTCCTGTCCTGGGCAGTCAAGGCAGAGCGGACGAACACATAACAACTGAAGAGCGGCACTTCCACCCTCTTTTTGCGATCACTCCAGCGATGCACTTCGAATGCCGTCGGAACGAATGTCTCCATTCCTCCATCCTTCAGCCGCCGCTCGACCGTTTTCTCATGGCGCGCTCGCGTATGCAACGCGTACCAGAGCAGGTCATCCTGCGGCCATTGGCTCAGCCCCTTTTCCGCTTCAGAAATCTGATTGACGCTGCTCATAGCTTCGCCCTCTCGGTCCCATTCGTCCGGGTCCGCTCGGTTCCTATACCGAATAGCCGGCAAGAACCTGCTTAGTAATCAGAAGGGGGAGTGAGAAACGCACCAGCTAGCGCGGGGAGTTTTTCTATACCAGCTGGTTGATGTGAAGTTAAGATCACTTGCAATCATGTGCAAGTGGTAGGACAGCTTAGGACAAAAAGACCCTAGACCTATGAGGCCTATCCGTCTCCTGTCCGAGTATTAGAGATTAGAGATATACTTCTCTAACACGACCGTTCTAGCCCTTCGGTGCGGAATCGCGAGGGCTGACCGCTCGACTGAATCGTTTAATTGATGTCATAACTATATAATATTGATTATATTATACTTATTATGTTATTTTCATCCGAAAAAGGGGCCCTGCAGAGGCAATATTACCGAGCCTTCTCATCTGCACAGTTCTGCAACTTATCGTCAGCTCGGAAACTGGGTCCGACATTGCAATTTTTTTCACCTGGTCGCAACATGTCGTTTACCACTCTGCAGGTTTAATGATACATTTCAGTGGTAGCGAGACGTGATTTGCTCACTTGGCTTTCCCCCTCCCCGTGAGCCATAGTCCGGTTTTCCAGCTTTTCCTTACGTTTCAAGTGGGCACACTTCAGGAGAACCCAATGCCATCCCACGAAGAATTGGGCTCGGACTTTGTCAGTATCGTAGTTGCCGACGGTACGCGCATCCACACTCAACTCTTGGCGGAGGCCCTTCGCAATGATCGGGGACTCCAGGTCGTGGCGGAAGCCTCGAATTCGAAAGAGCTGCTGTCCACCATTACGCGCGTTCCGATTGACGTCGTTGTGATCAGCCACAATCTGGACGACCGTCCCGGTCACGGCACCCAGGTGTTGCGCCAGATGCGGGCGCTCCGGCCTCAGATCAAAGGCGTGATCCTGCTCGATTCGTCCAAGCCTGAGGAGGTTCTCGAGTGTTTCCGCGCCGGGGCACGAGGCATTTTTTCTCAAGAGGAGCGGCTGGAGAGTCTTTGCAAATGCATACGTACGGTCCATGAAGGACAAATCTGGGCGCGCAGCGTTGATCTCGATCACGCACTCGACGCGCTTGCAAATGTACCCTTGGTGCGCGCCACCAATAATAACGGGATCGAACTGCTTTCGACACGCGAGCGCCAGGTAATTCAGCAGCTGGCCGCGGGCTTGACCAACCGTGAAATTGCGCACGCTCTGAAGCTCAGCCCGCATACGGTCAAGAATTACCTGTTCCGAATCTTTGACAAATTGGGTGTGTCGAGCCGTACCGAGTTGCTTTACCTTACGATGAACACTCCGCCATCGCAGCCGGCAAGCGCTTCCAGCCGGGACAGCGACTTTCCCGGCATCATGGAAGCGGAGGCTGGCGATCCACGGGCACAGATTCGGTTGGGCAATTATTTCTGCCAGGAAGGCTCAGGCGGCGAACCCGATCCGGTTTCAGCCTACATGTGGTATGTGCTGGCAGAAAAATCCGGAGCTTCGTTGATCGAACAGATCGAGAACTGCAAGAAAACTGTGAGTCGCACATTGTCGGCTGCACAACTGACCGAGGCCGAAAACAGAGCGGCCGCGTGGTTAAAGAAACAGGCCAAGGTTGCTGACCTCCATGAGACGCCGACGAACCGAGGAGCCGACAAAAGGATGCACGCTGGCGCGAGATAACATGTTTCCTGCCAGGCAGGCTTTCCGAGTTTGACGCCACCGACCGACCATCGATCAGAGCTGCATCAGCGTCGTGTCAACATCCCTCAATTCATGTGCCGCGGCTGCAAACCGGTATTGAGAGGCAAGCTCGTTCGCTCGTGCGAGCCGCTTCACCCATTCGTCCTGCTGGGTCGAGCGACTGGCATGATGTGATTACCGGTTGCGGTCTCTTCGACGCAAACCGAATGGAACAGCGGCGAGGAGAACTAGTCTGGACGTGTCGATTTCCGACACGTAAAGTAAATGGCGCGCTGGTCGATGACCGTGGGGAAGCTATGAAACTTGCGATCCGTTGGACGAGCCTGATCGTGGTAGCTTTGCTGGTGTTGGTTTATGGAGGCGATTACCTTTCTCTCCGCTACCAGATCCCCGGCCACCGATCGCAGTTCGGAAAGGTTACGGTCAACACTCTTTATGTTATCCACGTAAAGGGGGGAAAGATTCAGTACACACCCGGCGATCAGGAGATCGATACCTGCGTTCATTCGTTGTTTCCGCATTTTGGCGACAGCCCCTGCTGGTATGCCAACCGCCACACTGACAAACTGGTCGACATCTGATTCTCGCTCGCCCATCGATCGTCGATTCGGCCGTTGGACCGTTTCTTTAGTAGCGCGGGGTTCGAGGTTTTGAGAGAATCGATTGCTGATAACGAAAGGAGACAGGCGAGTTCAAAAAAAATGCCCGCGGCAGCTGCGTCCCGCGACCGCGAACAAGCCTGTCAAGAAACGCGTCCGAAATTGTATGGTGCCGGAAGATCAGAAAAACCAGAAAACAGAGTCTCTCCCCAGGAACCATCCCGTGGAGACTGAAGCTGCCCGCGCGCGTGTTCCCGCCGAAATCCACGGACGGCGTTATATCAGCCTTGCCACCTTCCGGAAAAGCGGCGCCGCCGTCTACACCCCCATCTGGTTTGCCGAAGACAATAACCGGATTTACTGCATGACGAGCAGCAAGACCGGAAAATGCAAACGCATCCGCAGCAATCCGCGAGTTAAGATCGCCCCTTGCAGCATCCGCGGAAAAATCACCGGCCCCGAATTTCCCGCGACCGCCCTGATCCTCTCTCCGGCAGAGTTTGCCCGCGTCCGGCAAGCAATCAAAGCAAAATACTGGCTCGCTCGCCTGCCGTTCCTCTGGCGTAACACAGACACTGCCATTGAAATCACACCCGCATGAATCAACCCCCGTATCCAAGCCGCATTAGCGTCTTAGGATAGCGGCAGAGGCTTCCGTTTTCGCCCGTGTAAAGAAGAACTGCAGATTCCATTCTCTGTCGGATCGGGTAACATTCGGCTCCGGAACAAATTTCCAGTCGCGGGCGGCGTCCAAAGCAATGCGCGAAAAATACTTGCTTGGATGGCTCGAAACAAGAGTCGCTTTCGTTACCTCACCGGATGCATCCACCTCGACTCTGACCCGAATCGGAATCCTCCCGTGAATCGTACCTCGTGCGCCAGGCAAAACCTCTGGTATTACTCGATGAATCACGCCATCAGCATCTGCCGCGGCGCCCTCCGGCGCGGGATTTCCGGCATTCCTGGCGGAGGGACTTGCCGGTGACGGAGACTGCGCTGAGCTGCTGGTTGGCTGCGAGGGCTGCGCGATCGTCCCTCCACTCTGCTGTTGTCCGGGCTGCACCTCTGAGGTCGGACGGGGCGATTTCGGACGGAAAATCAAAACCAGCCCAATGGCAATCAATACCACTAACACCAGCAGATATGGCCACTTCGCGGACGGTTTCTGTCTATCCAAAGGGACAGGACGCATCGATGGAGCTCGTTCGTTCAGCGCTCGTTCATTGTTCGGTTTTTCTGTGGAAAGCTTCTCATTCTGCACCAACACCAGGCTGGACCCCGGCGATTCCAAATCTTTCGCTTTCGAGTCTCCGGATTCGAATTGACTGAGTATTTCGAAAATCGTGCAACGCTTCGCCGGGTCCACTCGCAAGCAGCGCTTGCTGATTTCGCGAAACGGCTCCGGTACAGTCCGCGGGATTTCCGGCGATCGCGATCGAGCGCGATCCCACGCCGGCAAGTTTTGCGTCAGCACCTCGATCAAGGCGGCTCCGACTTGCCAAACGTCCACAGAGTTCGAAACCGTGCCCGACATAGCCTCCGGTGGATCGTAGATATTCCCGGCCGTCCTCGGAGTTCCCTTCTCGCCCATCGTCGAATCGTTCGACAGTTTTATCTTATTTCCAATGGCCAGGATATTCGAAGGTTTGATGTGCCCATGAATCAAACCCCTATCGTGCAGATATTGCAAAGCCCGGAGAACCGGCAATAGCATCTCTCGCGTTTCGTCCGGAGTGAGTGCCCGCTCGGGAAGAATCTGAGAAAGATTTTCTTCCGCATACTCTTCGACAACATAGAGAAATGATACGCCGCCGATCTCGCAATTTCCCACTTCAAAAACGCGGATCAAATTTGGATGATTCAATTCGCGAGCCGATTTCCATCGCTCCAGTTGCGTCTCCGGCTCCGCCCTGTCGGCGTAAATCAACCTGATCGCCGCCGTCTCCGGATCGCCACCGACACCCGGTATCGATGTCACAAACACGGCACTGTCGTGCCGTCCGCCGAGGTAGTTTTGCAACGAGAATTTCTCCGCGACCGTGCGGCCCTCCCATTGTTTCCAGGACTCGCTCACATCGTCCGGTTGATCTCGCAGCCTTAACAGTCCGCTCATAAGTAACCCTCCCACAATCAACGAGCAAAAACGCGGGACCGAATTCGATCACATTCGCGCACCGCACCCACTGGGACCTCGCCTCGCAGCAATTTACAATATCTTAATCCTATGTCATTTAACGCAATGGAAATTCACAGCCATCCTCACATGCCGATGTCCGAAAATATGGCGACGCCCGTGCGTCGAGGCGTGTCACTTCGAGGCATGACATTTACGCTCCCTCCTCCGCCCTGTTACCATCGGAGGTTGTTTCGGAGCCCAACTTATAATCAGGCAAGAATCCCTCGGAGGCCTCGTGGCCGTAAAGATTGGCATAAATGGATTTGGACGCATCGGACGCAACGTTCTTCGTACCGCGCTCGCTGACAAAAACCTGGACTTCGTCGCCGTAAACGATCTCACTGATCCGAAAACGTTAGCCCACCTGCTGAAGTACGACTCGATCCTCGGCAACCTGCCGAACACAATCACCGCCGGCGCGGACAGCATTTCTATCGACGGCAAAACCATCAGGGTCTTCAAGGAAAAAGATCCCGCTGCGCTGCCGTGGGAATCCGTCGGAGCTCAAGTCGTCATCGAATCAACGGGCCGATTTACGGATGCCACTGACGCCAGGAAGCATCTGCGCGGCAGTGTAAAAAAAATCATCATCTCGGCTCCAGCCCAGAACGAAGATCTCACCGTCGTGCTCGGCGTGAACGAAGAGAAGTATGATCCCGCCAAGCACAACATCGTCTCGAACGCTTCCTGCACCACGAATTGTCTCGCCCCCATCGCCAAGGTCGTCAATGACAACTTCAAGATCGTGAGCGGCACCATGACCACCATCCACTCCTATACGAACGATCAGGTGATTCTCGATTTCCCGCACAAAGATCTGCGGCGAGCTCGTGCAGCGGCGATCAACATGATCCCGACATCGACCGGCGCTGCCAAGGCGCTCAAGCTGGTGATTCCCGATCTGGCGGGCAAACTCGACGGCTTCGCCATGCGCGTGCCGACGCCCAACGTGTCAGTGGTTGACCTCGTCGTATGGGTGGAAAAAAAGACGACAAAGGAAGAGGTTAACGCCGTCCTCAAGAAAGCCGCCGCTGCGGGGCCCTTGAAGGGATACCTCGGCTTCGAGGAGAATGAACTGGTGTCATCTGATTTCAAGGGAGATTCACGATCTTCCATAGTCGACGCGGCAATGACCCTGGTGGTTGGCGGCAATTGCGTCAAGGTGATCTCCTGGTACGACAATGAATGGGGATATTCCTGCCGGGTCCGCGATCTGATCAATCTGATGGCGGCCAAAGGCCTGTAAGATGCTGACTCTCGCTTCTCGACGACAATGACTAACAGCCAGCGTCTACGGTAGGTGTTTCTCATGTCCAAGCTTTCCATCCGCGATCTCCCTCTCAACGATCACCGCATCTTCATGCGTGTCGACTTCAACGTCCCGCTCGATAACGGTCGCGTTATGGATGACACGCGTATCCGTGAAACTCTGCCCAGCATCGAATACGCGTTGCGTCACGGCGCCCGCCTGATCCTTGCCTCCCATCTCGGCAGGCCGAAAGGCAAGCCCAATCTGAAGATGAGCCTTAAGCCGGTAGCCGAGCGTCTTCGCATGTTGCTCGACAAGGAATTATCGCGTGGCGAAAACGTTGGCTTCTGCCCCGAATGCGTGGGCGAGGAAGCCGAAGAAATGGCGCTCAAACTCGAAAAGAGCCAGGCGCTGCTGCTCGAAAACCTCCGCTTCCACGCTGAAGAAGAAAAAAATGACGAGCAATTCTCGAAGCAACTCGCAAAGCTTTGCGAATTTTACGTGAACGACGCCTTCGGCACTGCCCATCGCGCCCACGCCTCGACAGTTGGCATCACCAGGTTTGTGCAGAAATCCGCCGCCGGTCTGCTCATGGTAAGGGAACTGGAATACTTGGGCCGCGTCATGCAAGCCCCCGAACAGCCTTTCCTTGCCATCCTCGGCGGCGCCAAGGTCAGCGACAAAATAGGAGTCATCCAGAACCTGCTCCCCAAACTCGACGTCCTTATCATCGGCGGCGGAATGGCTTACACCTTCCTCAAGGCACAAGGCGTGCCGATCGGCAAGAGTCTGGTTGAAGAAGACAAGATTCAGCTAGCCAAAGACCTTCTGCAGCAGGCTGAAACCCGCAACGTGAAATTGCTGTTGCCGACCGATCACATCGTCGCCGACCGCGTCGACGCCGGCGTTTCCGGCAAAATCGTAAAACCAGGCGAATCCGTCCCACCCAACATGATGGCACTCGACATCGGGCCGCAAACGATCGAAGCTTTTTCCGAAGAGGTGGCGGGCGCGCGAACCATCGTCTGGAATGGACCCATGGGCGTCTTCGAATTGCCCCCCTTCGCCAAAGGCACATTCAAGATCGCCGAGGCCATAGCCGACAATCCCGGAGCGATTTCGATCGTAGGCGGCGGAGATTCCGTGGCCGCCGTCAAAGCCGCCGGAGTCGCCGACAAAATCACCCATATCTCAACCGGCGGCGGGGCTTCGCTCGAATACCTGGAAGGAAAAAAGCTGCCGGGCGTTGAGGCCTTGACCGACAAGCGGTAGGTTGAACGATTGGCATCGAATCGCTGATACTCGGCGTCTCGCAATTCGCTTCGTGGTGTGGCACCTCATTTTGGAGGCTGAATGCCGCATCGTGAAGATCCTATCAGGCCGCCATGTCCGACTTCGCAGCATGCATGACATTCGCCGACGGCAAGACGCTCGAACTTCACGGCCCTGCAGATATCACCAAGGCGACGACGGAGGCCATCGTCAACGCTGCCAACTCGTCACTCCTCGGCGGAGGAGGCGTAGACGGAGCCCTCCACCGCGCTGGCGGCCCATCAATTCTCGAGGAGTCGAAGCGCATCGTAGCTAAAATCGGTATCCTGCCCGCCGGCAAAGCGGTCATAACGAGCGGCGGCCGCTTGCCAGCTCAACATGTGGTGCACACCGTTGGTCCCGTGTACAGAGGGGGCGCCCTCGGTGAAGCCGAAACGCTCGCGAGCTGTTATCGCGAATCGATCCGCATCGCCGACGACCATGGAATCAAATCCATTTCCTTTCCTTCGATATCGACCGGAGCCTTCGGCTATCCGGTTGACGAAGCCGCAACAATTGCAGTTCGCTCCATCCTCGAAACTCTGCCGAATTGTGAACATATAGAACACGTTCGTTTCGTTCTCTTCGATACCCATACTCGCGATGCCTACATCCGGGCAACCGAAAATTTATCCCGACAGGCACTCGCAGGATCTGCCGTCTTCCTGGTGGGCGACTGAAATCGAACACCCGAGGCCGGAGCACGCGCGGACGTTATACCGCTCACAGTTGGGCAATCGCGTTTTGAGTTCTTCAACCTGAACGCGCGAACTCAACCGGCGCATCATTCCGAAATCGACTCCCACGCCGAGATCTTCAGCCAACGACGTAACCGGCCCTGATGGTTCAGAACCGAATTCCGGCGCATGCACGGCACCAAAAAGGACCTCCGCAAATGGTCCGAGCCTACCAGTTGTCGCTCCTCCTCGGATGCCGCTGCTTTGAAACTCACAGCGGGCAGTTGAATCCGATCGAAACCTCCCGCCGTGAATGCGAAGATCGGGTCCCGCACAGCCTCCATACTGTATCAGGAAAGTCCAGTTCTTAAGGGCAGGCCTCGAGCATGTCCGAACGTTCTGTCGTGACGCCTTTCGCGCAACGCCAAAAATTATCCCCGCAGTCTCTGGCAATTTCCGCTATCTTTGAGAAAGGTCCTTCATGAGAAAGAAACTTATCGCCGCCAACTGGAAAATGCACAAAACCCCCGCCGAGGCTCGCGACTTCTTCCGCGATTTCCTGCCGATGGTCCCTGGTCACGACCGCGACGAAATCCTGGTTTGCCCGACCTACCTTGCTATCGATGCCGCGCTTCAAGCCGCCAGGCAATCAACCGTCGCCGTCGGTGCCCAGGATGTCTACTGGCAAAAGGAAGGCGCTTTTACCGGCGAGATCTGCGCCAGCATGTTGGTAGCCGTAGGTGTAACCCACGTCCTCATCGGACATTCGGAACGCCGCCAGTACTTCGGCGAGACCGATGACACCGTGAATCTGAAGCTCAAGTCCGCGCTCGAAGCCGGGCTCATTCCGATCGTCTGCGTAGGCGAAGTCCTCGAAGAGCGAGAGGCTGGTCTCACCGATGACGTCCTCCGTCGCCAGTGCCTCCGGGCCTTCAATAAAGTCTCAGCCAAGAAAGCGGCAAGTCTCGTGGTCGCCTACGAACCGGTCTGGGCGATCGGTACGGGAAAAACCGCCACGCCGCAGCTGGCGGCTGACGCCCATGCCATTATTCGAGCCGAAGCGGCCGATTCCTTCGGCCAGGAATTCGCCGACAAACTTCGCATCCTCTACGGGGGCTCAGTCAAACCGGAGAATGCCCACGTCCTGATGTCAGAACAAGAAATCGATGGCGCTCTGGTGGGCGGAGCCTCGCTCGATCCCCAGTCGTTCGCGGCCATTGTGAAGTACTGAACTGAGGTCTTGAGCAATCGCCTCTCGATTCGACCGAGCGATTTAGCTTGCAGCGATCGCTCGAACTCATCAGGCTCCTCGTCCAAGTTTCGCTCCTGCGGGCGTGATCGCGGCGGGTGCCGCGAGACAAGTGGGCAAGGCAGTTCTGCGGTCAAGAAAGGTCTCGGCTGGGTGGCGTCTGTTTTTGAAATCGCAGAACTACGCTGTGGAGTGACCCGGAACGTCCGATGAATGCGGCAAAAATTGTAAAACGGCCACTACCTCCATGGGCATAACATCTGAGCTGGCCGTGTTCTGTGCCGTAGCCCCTAATAGATCCAGCCATCGCCTCCTAATCGATGAGGATGATGCAACTCGCTGGCCTGCGCTAGAATCTATTAGATTAGGTGGAGCCTATAGAGAGCAGGCCAGGCTCCCAAAGTGCTCCGCCGGGTCGAGGGAGGTAGAGTAATGGTCCGATCCGTTGTCAGGTCCCTCATTTCATTGGTCGCCTTTGTTGGTCTTTCACTCACCCCCATTTCAGCATTCGCTCAACACGGTGGCGGCGGCCACGGCGGTGGTGGAGGTTTCGGTGGCGGAGGTGGTTTCCATGGTGGAGGTGGCGGTGGAGGCTTCCACAGCAGCGCCGGTGGCGGCGGCTTTTCTCGCGGCGAGGGTGGAGCGTACCACGGCGGCGGCTATGAGGGTGGCGCCCGGTCGTCTGGTGCTGGAGCGAGCGCCTATCGCGGTGGTGGATCGCAAGCTGGCCGCAGTCTAGGCTCATCGCGAACTGAGTCGTCCAATATTCGTCCAGCAATCAACGACGGTCAGTGGCATTCATTTGGAAGTGGTGGCGCGACTCGTGCTTCCGCCGGCACGTCGAACTCGAATCTGGTTGCTCGTAATACGACCGGTACCGGCTTCCGCTCCTTCGGTTCGTCCAGAACCGAGGCCGGTTTCGTTGGCGGAGGTTTCCGAGGCGGACCCGGCTTTGGCTTCCGAGGTGGGTTTGGTTGGGGCTTTGGATTTGGCTGGGGACCTTGGGGCTTCGGACTTGGTTGGCCCTTCTGGGGACCTGCATGGGGGCTATGGGATCCGTGGTGGTACGGGTCTTATTGGTATGGCCCGTGGGCACCCTATGGTTACGCCGCAGGTTACGACGACTACAGCGATGTCTGGTCGAGCAACCCGCCACCGTACCGACCGAATTCTTCCTCCGACATCAATGCACAGGGGTACCCTGCCAGACCGAGCGAGAACGACGACGACGGATTCAATGTCAACCCCGGCGGGAGCGAGGGTTTCAGCGGCACGGCACAGAACGGTGGATCAGCAATGCATTCGACCGTAATTTGACCGCTCTTTGACAGAAATTCGACAAAGGCCGCTCTTTATTTGAGCGGCCTTTTGTTGAATCGGGAACCTGCACTACAACCTATCTCAAAATCCATGGCTGCCATTCGTCTGGGCAAATGTTCGGGTTGCCGTCATCCGACCTTTCGTTCAGAAGTTTTTCTTTTGAATTAAATCCGGTTCGATTTCCCGGTCGCTATTGAGCTCCAGAGAGCCTCAGAAGATCCGTCGGGAGCAAAACGCGCGGCATAGACCAGTCCGCGATCCAGTTTGATCTCGTTCGATGACTGGGGCTCCGCAGCCGGTTCCTGAAGCGACTCCGATTTGGGGCGTCTTTGGTCAAGGCAGACTAGCAATAATTCTTCGGTACTCTTCCTCGGTGAAGGCTCGAAGCGTTTCGCCGCGCAAGTTCCCCTGAGACACTGAAGCCAAGCCAGCACGTGCAGCAGTTTCTTCGTCCGGGAATTCGGCGATCGTCACGATGTCATACTGGCCCATGGTCAGATAGAAGCCAATCAGCTTTCCGCCAGCTGCGGCAAGGTTTTTCTTCGCAGCATCGAGCCGCGCAGGACCATCCTTAATACTCTCGACACCCTTCTGTGTGTACCGGGAAAGAGCAATATAAATTGGCACGGAAATGCCTCCGGTGAGCGAGTATATCTCAAAGCCCGCCGGTTTCCCGCGAAGCGGCGGCGTTCCTGAGGACGCTGAGAGGGCCTGTCATAAAGGGTATTCGGGTTTCATCCAACTGATTTCCCACGACGCTCACTTCACGACGCTTAGCGTGATGCTCGAGGGGTACTGCGTCGAGTGGTGGACTTCGTTGTGGGCGAGGATGCCGTGTGATTCGTTGTAGTTGTCGCCCCCGGTGTTGAGGTTGCGATCGAACTGGGGGAAATTGCTGCTGCTGATTTCGATGCGCAACTGGTGTCCGGGCGCGATGTAGATGCTGGTTTGCATAGGCTGAAACGTTACCTTATAGACTGTGCCTTTTTCCATCCACACGGGCGGCCTGGTATAACCCTCGCGATAGCGGACACGCTGAATATTTTCTTCGAGGTTGTAGGCCGTACCGTCGGGCAGCACCTCGATGAGCTTCGCGGTAAAGTCCGTGTCCCTGGCGTCGCTCGACACATAAAGCGTAACGTCGATGGGACCGCTGACCTCGATGCCGTCCTGGAGCGGACCTGTGCTGTAGACGAGGATATCGTTGCGTGTTTCCAGACTGCGCTGATCGACCGCGCCGGGCTTGTACTCGGCGCCCAGACAACAGAACCCTCCGCCGTTGGTGGGAACGGGGTTCATGGGATCGTAGACAAATCTGTCGGGCCTGTCTTTGGGCTCGGGCGCGGCGAGCAGAGATCCATCTCCGTAAAGGGAATTGGCATGTCCTCCGCTAGCCAGGTAATAGGTCACGGGTTTTGCTCCCTCGGGAGGCCAGGAGTCAGACGACTGCCACTTGTTGCTGCCCATCGTGTAGTAGCGAACCTTCGGAGTCTTGGCGAGAATCCCGTTGTCGTCGCCCTTGAGGAAGTGGTCAAACCATCCGTAGGTGAGGGCGTCGTAGTCGAGGCGGGCGTCGCCGAGGTCGCGCTCGCCGACGATGGTGTGCTCGGCGGCGCGTTTGTAACTGCAGTGGGCGACGGGCGCGATGACGGCGTACTGCTCGGCGGCGACCGCGGGGCTGGCTGTGCTGCGGACGTAACTGTATGCGGCCAGGTTCGGCCCGATGCTGACGTCGTACCAGGTCATGAGCCAAAGTCCGGGAAGGTCAATGCGCATGCTGTCGTTCCAGAGGCCGCCCTGGTACCAGGAGGAGTCGTTCGGAGTGCGCGTGATCATCCCCGGCTTGCCGGACGGCGTGATGTCAGCAAAGATGCCGTGCGGGGCGCCAATCGCGGCGTAGATGTCTTTCTCCGGCAAGTGCTGAAGCGCCTTCGACCAATCCATGGTCGGCGGATGCGAAGAAAGATCATAGGATTTGGCAGCGGTCACCAACTCTTCCTGCTTCATGCCCGACGGAAATACAGGACGTCCGTCTTTGACGAGAAAGCCGTTGTCATACAGCCACGAGCCGAAGAGCATCTGCACCGCTCCACCGCGGAACCAGTTGCCCTGTTCGTAGTAAGGGCCGACGCGGCCGACGCCGGCGCCGAAGCTCTCGGGGATGAACGTCGTGAGCGCCTTGTTACCGCGCGCAGCCACGGCCAACTGCCATTCTGCCGTCGAGGAGCAGCCGATCAAGCCCACCTTGTCCAAAGACCAGGGCAGACCGCCCATCCAGTCGAGCGCATCGTCGGAATCGGTGAGCGGGACACCGAGAATGTCGTAGTCGCCTTCGGAGAAGTAGCGGCCGCGCTCGTTCATCTCGATAAACGCGTAGCCGTGCTTTACCGCTTCAAGTGGAGCGGACATGTCGCGAGGCGCGCCCAACTCCAGATCCCAATAATTGAAGTTGTATGGAGTACGGACAAAAATGATTGGGTATTTCTTTGACTCGTCCTTGGGGCGATAGATATCGGCCTGCATGCGCTTGCCGTCGCGCATGGGCACCATGACCTTGCGTTCGATGATGGCAAGGGATTCGAGTTCGCTTTCGGTTGCGTTGCGCCGGGCGACAGCGGCGGCATCTGGTTGCCTGGCTTGCGCCTGGGCAAACGGGACGACGCCCGCGAAGATCGTGTGACATAAAACCGCCAGAGACGCCAACTTGGCAACTCGGTTCATTCCGGCCTTTTCTCTATTGAATCCCGTGGCAGACACTATAACTCAAGATCCATAAGGTCGTGCCGGGATAGCTGGCCGCTGAAGGTGGCCGTATTTGGAATGGCACTGTCCGAGAGTGGACATGCTCTCTGCTCCTCCAGCCGCATTGATTCTTGACTTTCCCGGCGTTATGGTCGCCGTCGCCGAATACGAGGAGGGCCCAACCGGTACGACCGGGTTCTATTTACCGAAACCCGTCGTGGCGGCGGACAGACCGTTAGGACGAGCCGTCCGACAGCACGATCGCATCGCGGACACGTACGTGGCGGTGCGCCTGGAACCGTCGAAACCGACGGCCTGCGGCTTGCCTGCGATCGCGTGCCGGCTTCGCTCGCGCTGGACGGCATGCTTGGCAACTACACCTTTTCGCGGGACGCGATAGCAGAGATACGGCGCAACGGATCTCGACTCGAGATTGAGCTGACCGTGCACGCCAACTCCAGCAGTTGCTGGTTCGTGGGCCACCCGGCTCCGCTGACCGCCGTGGCGACGGACAAATTCGAAATGGGCCGCGAGAGGACGGCTTACACATCGATCGCGACGCGCACGGCGCAACCCATCGGGATCACGATCAACCCCGGGGCTGTGGCCGGTACACGCAACGCGGAAGCAACGCACCGAGAACCTTCCCGGGATGCTTCGGCTCGCCTCGTCTTCAGATTCTGCAGAGGTATGAGAAAATGGGCTTTAGTCTCCCGCCACCGGTTCGCCCACTTCCTCAATCTTTACCAAGCCTTTTCCGTTCGCCGGAGTGGTGGCAGAGGTAAGAGCTCCGAGCGGAATGAATCCGCCTTCATTCGAGGTTGCCGGTTTCTCTTTCAGGACAACTTCCCGATAGAGCTGCGCCATGCGCGCGTCATAGGCCACATCATTCTTGACTCGGTTGCTCTCGGCTTTGCTGTCGCGGGCACGCTTCTTTTCTTCGCGCGCCGTTTTCGCAATGCCCAGCTTGTCGAGATCGTGCTGAACTTCGTGGGTAACAATTTCCTCGCGAAGATAAAGAGCGTGCTCTTTATCCTCCATGTTGACTTTCTTTCCGCCCGCAAAAATCTCGTGACGTCCGTGCTCTTCGTACCACTTGGTGAGCGTGGAGGTCATGTGCATCTTCTCGATGATGTTGCGCCATCCCACGCCGGTGTTGTAGGCGCAGAAGCTGATTTCGCCTTCCTGCGTGGCGTACGGAATGATGCACTGCTCCGTGCGGCGGAAGTCGTAGTTAAACAAATCCTGAAACCACATGCCTGCAATGAAGAGGAAGTTCCAGCGATCCTGGCGACGCTTCATCACGTCGTCAATGGTTCGGTCCGGTCCAACCTTGCCGTAGTTCTTGCCCGTGGCGTTGAAGTTCTTATCAAATTTTTTCAGCAAGTCGATCAACTTGAAATGTGTCGGCGATTGGAATGAATCGTAGTTTTTCATCAGGCACAGAGCCATTCCAAAGGCAGTCCAGAACTTGCTGCGAGCGGCATCGTTGACCTTGGCAATGTCTTTTGCCAGCTGATCGCCCTTCAGGAAGGCGGTGACCGGCACAGCTTCTTTCGTCTCCTTGTCGATCATCAGAGCCATGCCCGTGCCGCAGTTCGGATGGCAACCGCAGGCGAGTTGGCCCCAGTCGTTGTTGGTGTCCTGCGCGTGCATCACGTCGGCCCAATCGCTGAACGTAGACATGAATGAAATCGGGAACCAGTCGCGGGCCGGGACTCCGAAGCCGGTTTGATTCTTTACGTCATGGGCGAGATGCGCCAGCGTGTAGCGCTGCGCCTGGCGACGCTCGTCGGTGATGGCTTCGTCGCGTCCGGTGAAGCTCACGGGCTGGAAGCTCAGGAAGCCGATCTTCTTCGGATTGTCTAAGGCGAACTGGATGATTCGCCCGACCTGTTCGTTGTTGATTCCGTTCACGATGGTTACGACGGGAACGATTTCGCAGCCCGCGCGATGCAGGTTGTCGATGGCTTTCAACTTCACGTCGAAGAGGTTGCCAACGGCGCGGTGATCGTTGGCGGCGTTGCCGATGCCATCGAATTGCAGATAGGCATAACGCATGCCGGCTTCCACCGCTTGCTGGCAAAATTCAAAACTCTTGGCGAACTCGATTCCGTTGGTTGCCGCTTGCACGCTGTTGTATCCCACTTTGCGGGCATAACGCACTGCGTCAAGGAAGTACGGCGACAGCGTTGGCTCGCCACCGGAGAACTGCACCGACATCTGGCGCTTCGGTTTCACGGTGATGGCGTTGTCGAGGACGGTCTTGATCTCTTCCCAGGTCAGTTCGTGAACGTAGCCGACCTGATTGGCGTCCATGAAGCAGGGGTCGCACATCATGTTGCAGCGGTTGGTGAGGTCGACGGTGAGGACGGCGCCGCGTCCGTACTTAACCGTGGATGAACCGTGGTGATGCAGTTTCTCGTCGTTGTGGGCGCGGATATCGCGGCCCGGGAAAACCTGTTCGAGATGCTCGGAAAACTCTGTGTCGATCGACATCAGATCTTCGAAATGGCCGTGTTTGGGGCAGTCTTTGACCATCCAGATTTTGCCGTCGCGTTCGATGATCTGGGCTTTGATCTCTCCAACTTTTTCGTTCATCAGAACGTCGACCGGGAGGTGACCATCCAGAATTTGCTGACGAATTTCAGGCACACACTTCGGACACAATGAATCAGTCGAGCGCGGCCAGCCCAGTGGCGGCTTCGACTTTTCCCAAGATTTGAGCAGCGGCTTATCCGACCACTTCGGAACCGGCGCGTCATTCGGAGCGATGCGGTTGAGACGTTCGAACACTGCCCATGCACCTGTCGCGGCAATCGTCACAGCCTTTTCTACATATTTTATTGGCTTATGCATTCTGCTCTCACTTTCCTCCACCTGGGAGTTCGGACCGTCCCTGTGCTCCAACGGGGGCTGCTCAAGGGAATTTGTCCACGAACGAACCTGGAAGCATCGATTCGTGGACTTTGTCAGATTGATGGTAATGAAACCGCACGGTTTACGCACCAACAAGGCAACGAAGGGGAGAAAAAGAGGGTTGAGCGGGGAATTCGGGGATTTTTTGGAGCTAAGTTATTGAAAAGACGGAAGGAGTCCGGAGACTTGCAGGGAACAAGTTCGCCCCGGCGGCTGAAACCCGGCACCCGGCTCGCAACTACTTTTCACTGGTCTCCAAGAGCGGATCGGGCTCCACGGATTTCGGAAGATCGGATAATTCCAATTGGAGGTTGCCGGGGTTGGTGGCGTAGGCCAAGCCGGTCTCCATGTCGATGACGCCCTCGCGGATAAGACGCTCAATGCCGCCGTCAAAATGCTGCATCCCCTCTTGTTCGCCGACGCGCATCGCATCGAGCAAAGTCTTGCCGTCGGCCTCGCCTTTCTCTACGTATTCACGCGTGCGCAGAGTGGACTTCAATATTTCGATTACTGCCACCCGTCCCGCGCCATCCTTACGCGGAACCAGCCGTTGCGAAACAATGTAGCGGAAGCTCTTGGCCAGGCGGTTTCTCAGCGTGTGTTGCTCGGACATGGGAAATACTCCCACGATTCTCTCGACTGTCTTCGCCGCGTCAATCGTGTGCAGCGTCGAAAGGACCAGGTGACCGGTTTCTGCGGCCTCGAGGGCGATCTCGATGGTTTCCTTGTCGCGCATCTCTCCGACGAGAATAACTTTCGGAGCCTGTCTGAGGGCCGCCCTCAAGGCTAATGCAAAGCTGGGCGTATCGCTGTGCAACTCACGTTGGTGAACGACGCAATTTTTGTGGACGTGCAGGAATTCTATGGGATCTTCGATGGTGAGCACGTGATAAGACTGCTCTTTGTTGATCCTGTCGATGATTGCCGCCAGGGTCGACGATTTGCCGCTTCCGGTCGGGCCGGTCACCAACACGATGCCATTGCGGAGTCCGACGATCTTCTTCAATTCCGCAGGGAGGTTCAGCGCGTCGAAGTCGGGGACTGTGCCAGGGATTACTCGCATCACGATCGCGCAGGACCCGCGCTGCATGAATATATTCACGCGAAAGCGATGCGCGCCGGGCAGACTGTAGGACACATCGCAGGAACCAAGTTGTTTCAGATTATCGATCGCCTGTTGATTTTGGCCAACGAGATCGGATGCAATTCGCCGCGTATCCTCACTGCTCAGGACGCGGGTCGTTCCCGCGGGAGCCAGCTTTCCGCTAACTTCGACGAGCGGCGGTTTGCCCGGGGAGAAAAACAGGTCGCTGATTCTTGACGAAGTTTTCAGCATCGCTGCCAGGAGCGCTGGAGTCGAGAAAGGCGCCGGAGGTGCGGAGGCTGCGCGCGGAGGAGACCCGGCTATATTCGCTGCAGTAGTCGGGGCAGAAGACATAAGGGCTGTGTGTCCTTGAATTAAGGGGTGTGATGCTGGCTCTTCGAGGCAACCCACATCAGGCTAAGATGAGGCTACAGGGCGCAACCCGAATCCGAAAGGTTACCGAAGACACCGAAACCCGGGCCGAGTAACTCTGGCGGACCGCTAGCTTGGCCCTGCTGCCAGGTCGCCCGTGGCGAGGACATAGGTCGTCTGTTTATCGAGCTTGATATTGAAATGCGTGGCACTAAGAATCACGGCTCCATCTTTATTACTTCGGGTTGACTCTATATCTTTCATAAGGACGCGGTGCTTGGCGATGGTCGACTCGGGTGCGGGAGGCGCGATCCCGGCATTGTTGCCGGCGCCCGGAAACGTCTGCGCAGGTCGGGCGTTCGGATTGGGGTAGGACCCGGTGCCCCCCCAGCCGCGGCCGGCGTCCGATTGCCGATCTGAAAGATCGCCAGCCGTCGGTGACAGGATCGGATAATACCAGGCGGTCAGGTAAACGTTAATCGGCAATGATCCATTTTTCCATTGAGCGCTGTCCATGCGGATCGAGAGACGCGAGGGTTCGGAATCTGATTTTGCGACCGACTCTATAACCTCTCCGGACAAGATGGCATCCTGCGGAATGACCACGCCTTTGACCAGCGTGGCGACCGTAAGTTTGGCTTGAATTTTGGTCCCGACGGCAGTTTTGCCAGCGGTTACTTTTTGCCGCATGACCACCGGAAACTCGAGACCCGGCGAGGAATCGGGATGATCGCGCGCTCCTTGGCCGAACAACCAGGCCGACGCAAGAACAACCATCAGAATCACGCGGCCGGCAACCGCTATCGTTTCGATCATTTTTTTCTCTCGGCGTTTCTCCGGCGCCGGCGTGGGCTTTTTGCCCAATCTATTCACTGGCCAGGGTCTCAGGGAAATTGTAGTTTCGAAACGAACCCCTCGCAATGCTTGCCGCATAACCGATTTTCCGTTCCCTCCGCCGAAATGGCAACAGATCG
>Ga0181522_10000731_pt1 | contig 22544 bp, 26 predicted proteins | sample PEATcosm2014_Bin_27_FD_121103 | JGI IMG/M metagenome (GOLD analysis project Ga0181522, IMG submission 121103) | Peatland microbial communities from MTU Mesocosm Facility, Houghton, MI, USA - PEATcosm2014_Bin05_10_metaG | ecosystem: Environmental > Terrestrial > Soil > Wetlands > Peat | place...
ACTCCGCAGCGCGACCGCGATTCGATCGCGATCCGCTGGTCAGCTCATGACGACAACGATGATCAGCTGGTTTACACCATTTACTATCGCGGCGACGGCGAATCGCGCTGGCTTCTGCTGAAGGAGAATCTCGCTGACCGTTACTGTTCCTTCGACGCAAGTCTCCTGCCCGACGGCGGCTACACGGTGAAGGTCATCGCTTCCGACGAGCCCTCACATTCACCCGGAGAGGCACTCTACGCCGAGCGTGTCAGCCCGCGCTTCGAGGTGGACAACACGGCGCCGGCCATCGACAATCTGAGTGCCGCGATTGATGGAACCGAGATCCGGGTGCGTTTCCGGGCTGTCGATTCGTTTTCGCCGATCAAGCGCGCCGAATATTCGCTTGACGGCGGTGACTGGCAGTTCGTCGAACCGATCGGCAAGTTGTCGGATTCAAAAACAGAAGATTACGACTTTCACCTGGCGGTGCCGCGACCTCAACCTCCGCCGCCTCTGATGGCCGGCGACACCTCGAACGATCACGTTGTCGTCGTCCGCGCCTACGATCGCTTCGATAATCTGGCCACCGCCAAAACCGTGCTTCACGGCAAACTTCATTGAGCGACCGCCGCGGTCTCGACGGCGGCGTGCTTCGCGGCTTCGATCAGCGGACGCAACTCGGAGGAAGTGATCCCGAGCGTGCCTCCGGAGAAGCCGTCGATGTAAGCGGAATTGATGCCGACTACTTCGCCGCGCAGATTCAACACCGGACCGCCGCTACCGCCCCGCGCAGTCGGGGCATCGTAAATGAGCTTGTCACCGCTGACATCGCCGATGTGTCCGAACGTTGCCGACGGCCTGATCAGTGACAACGCTGCCAGTTCGCCCGCCGTCTCGGCATCATCCGGATGCGAAGCAAGCCGCTCATACACCACGGCCGGCGACTTTGCCACCATGGCTGTCACTCCCATGGGATAAGCAAGCACGCTAACGGCCTCACCTACCTGGGTCGGGGTGTGCGACATTTTCAAGGGACGAAGTTTACTGGTGAATGCTGTCGCTTCGATGTGCAAAACGGCCAGATCTCCCTGTTCAGCGAGCGCTGCGGTTTCGAGTTTGACCGGCAGCGGCGATCCAGGAAAATACGCCACCAGTTTCTCGAGCACCGGTACTCCGCCCCGCCGTAAAGCCAACGCGACCTCGCGATCGCCATACCACGGCTCGGCCACATGACGATTGGTCGCAAGAAGGCCGGGCGCTACAACAAATCCTGTGCCTGCCACCCGGGCGCGACCTCCGTGCGCAGTTCCGGAAATGTGATAGATGCCATAAATGTAAGCGACCGACTCCCGCGCCTCGTCTACCGCCGCCGCGGAAACCGACTGCTGCCGTTCGAGACTCTCCACCTGGCTTGAAAGCCGGTGGACCTGCTGCTCGAGTCCGGTAGTCTCCGGCGGAGCATAGTAGTGCGCCATCAGCAGAGCCCCGACCAGGGCCAGCAGGCCGAGTAACCCCTGCACCAAACGCTGCCAGGTTTCGACCACTTCGTTATTCCCGCTGTCGGAATTGAACATGAGCCTGTCAAGGCCCGGAAGGGAGAGGTTCCCGGGTAGCAAGCACTATACTGACGCATCGAGGGAGAGGCGTGTAGGGTACAGAAGTCGTGTGGAGAGTGGGGCCAAGGTAACTAAAAAGGGCGGGCATCCCGGTTCTTCGCCGGCGCCGGTTGCAGTGGTAACAACCTCGTGCGATCCCAGTTCGTCCGAGAGAGGAGTGTCGTATGTTGGGGGCAGTACGGGCCGTAATTTGGTGACGGCCCGTGTTTCGTTACAGCTCAATGCCAAACCGCTTTGCCATCTCTTCGTAGAGGAAGCCCTCGCCGGGGCGATAAGGCTGCACCCATTCTCCGTCAATCACAAATTGTGGGACGGCGCGTTTGCCGGTCCGTTTCACGACCTCGTCGGCCGCATCCGAATTGTTCTCAATGTTAACGTCGGTGTAGGGCAGCTGGTGCTGGTCGAGAAACCGCTTGGCCTCTCGGCAGTCCGGACACCAGGGGGCTGAGTAAACCGTGATTTCCATGGGATCGGTTCTTGAAGCTGTTTTATCAAGTCTCGGCGTTCCGGGGCGGAGTGTCAAACGCGTTCCAGTTCGTGCAAGGTGCGCTCGTTTTTGACATTGCCGGTATTCAAAGTCGTGGCCGGTTCAAACAGGAGTAGCCAGCATTCTTCATCCGCGACGGGACGATGCTCGACTCCGCGTGGCACTACGATAAACTCGCCTTCTTCGATCCATTCATGACGATCGCGAAACTCCATGCGGAAGCGGCCTTTGACGACGAGAAACATTTCATCCTCGTTCTCATGGTGATGAAATACGAACTCGCCTTTCAGTTTGTCGAGCTTCACATGCTGGCCATTGAGTTCGGCAGCGATGCAGGGCTTCCAATATTCGTTGATCTTGGCAAACTTCGCAGCAAGGTTGACCTTGTCCATAGGAGCCTCGAAGAAAATGTGATCCTCTCCGAGAACAGATGGAGTTTAACGCCGTGCGGGTGCGGAAAAATTTTGTTTCCGTTCCCGCCCTCAGCACGCAACCTGCCGGCGGATTCATCAGCCGTTCAACCGAGAATGGTCACTCGATAGCGATTATCGACTGGCCTCCCGCAGCCCGGCTGTCTGCCGGAGTGGCTCTCGTTTGGAACGAAACTTGAGCACGGCACAAAAGTCAGGATTACTCCATACGTAGTAAGTCTCGGATCGTTCTTCCCGGATTCTGGCTAAGCCACGTGGGTAGTTGTAAAGCACGCGCGAGAGATTAGAATTCTTTCAACGCCCGACAGCTAACCTCCCCCGAGTGCTAGGCGTCCGGACCAAGGCGAGGATCACACCCAATGAAAAAGCTCGGGTTTCTGCTGTTTTCGATGTCGGCCACCATGCTGATTTGTTCAGGCAGCGCTCTCGCCCAACACAGCGATTACTACTTTGTGACCTATTATGCCAACAACGTCGCCGCTGCTCCGGACGAGACCGTGCGCGTCATTAACGATGGCAATTCCGCGCCATACGCAGGCGGCGATCTCTATGCCGATTTCTACTTGTTCGACGATAGCCAGGAGATGATCACCTGCTGCAGTTGTAAAGTCACACCAGACGGCCTGCTTTCCGAGTCCGTGAAGGGGATGACGGCGAGCGCGATCCGCGGATTTGCCCCAACTCGTGGCGTGATTAAAATGATCTCGTCATCGAACGGCTTCTTCCCGGTAGCTGGAGCGGAGGAGCCGCCTGCGGAGATTAGGGCTACTGGACTGCGCGGCTGGGCGACGCACATCCAGAGCGTCAAGAACGAGACCCCGAACGGTCCCGCTGCGTATTCCCAGACAGAAACCGCTCTTGCGGATTCGAACCTGTCCGGGAGCGAGCAGTACCTGTTGGAACTTCTGTGCTGGGTAGATGGTGCTTTTTTGAGCGGACCACGATGCCCCTGCACGCCGGAAGATTTGGATTTCTAGTCTTCCGATTTGCGGCATTCGCCAGGGCTGGTCGGACACACCCGAAGCGTCGGGGGTTTCAGACTCAGGAAATTTTGGACGGCTCCCGGCTGCCGAATCGTCGCCGCCAGACGAGCACAGCCATCGGTGAGAAATCGGGCCGAGCGCTCGGCCTTCCAGTCCGCCCCGTGAGAATCCTGCAGCCGCCCTTCCAGTCGGCTTGGCTTTCGCGCGCTGCCTGTGCAGCCACAAAATCCCGCTCCTGATAGCCGTCCCGGTAGTCGCGCCGTTTCCCCCTGCCTCCGCGCGTACCGCTCCGGCCCCGAGAACCGGTCCGGCTGCGGCTCCGACGGCAGGTTCGAAAAACTGTTGCCCGGGAGTCTGTCTTTTAAATCTAAAGATCACCCCAGAAACTCTCTTTCATCTTTCATCTCCGCTTGAAAATGTTGGAAACGCCTGGTGATTGGGATTATCTTCGCCATTCGGGGCGGGTTCTTCGGTTACGTCACCTAACCAAAAGAGGAATTGACGGTTTGCCGGATCTGAGTTTAGATGTTGGCTGGATGATCGGCCCTAGGCCGGGGCGATTTCCGTGAATCTGCTGGCTTCCCCTTCGAGGCCAAGCACGCCAAAGGACTTGAATATGAATGTCATGAAGACTGTGATGGTTATGATGGGTATGGCAAGCCTGTCGGCTCTTGCTTTTGCCCAGCCCGCTCCGACCGCCCCGACTGCGCCGACTGCGCCCCCAGTTCGCATCACCGCCGCCGATGCCAAAAAACACATCGGCGAGACCGTAACCGTGTGCGGAAAAGTGGTAGACACGAAGGTGCCCAAGTATGGGCTGTCGGGGCATGGGAAGCCGGTGTGGTTCGATCTCGATCAGCCAGAACCGAATCCCGTATTCTTCTTTTTTACCTTTGGCACGAAAGATGGCGGCCCGCAGGAGGCCATCGACGCCTACAAGGGCAAGAATGTGTGCGTCACTGGCATAATCTCGCAGCCGGCCGGGAACCCGCCGTGCATCTTCATAGCCGATCGTTCTACCATCAAAGTGGAGCCCGATGCGAAATAGGGTTATTCGCCGCTTCGTCGTTCGAAATTACTCGAGGGAGAGGATCGTGATAGCAATGAGATCGATGATCATTATGATTTGCCTGGTCGGCTTTTGGCAGGCTGCGCATGCTCAGGAGCCCGCTCAGGAGCCCGCTCCGAAGCGCGTAGCGCCGGCTGAGGCGAAAAACCACCAGGGCGAGAATGCGATCGTTTGTGGAAAAGTGGTCGACGCTCAGTTCCCCAGAAACGGACTCTCCGGGCATGGGTTGCCAGCCTCCTTCTACATGGAGGAACCGGCGCAGCACGCGGTTTTTTACTTCATCGAGTTCGTGCCGGGTCCGGAGGCCGCCGACCAAGCCAGACCTGACTACAATGGCAAGCGCATGTGCGTTACCGGCAAAATCTCCACATCTCCAACCGGAGTTCCCTTTATTATGGCGATCAAGCATTCCCAGGTGAAGCCAGATTCGCCGCCCGCCAAATAGCCGCCCTGAAGAAACGCGTTCGTTCTAATCCCCTGGCGGCTCCAGGTTGATGATCCGAGTACGACGAAACTTGCGTTACCTTGACTCGACAGGGTTCAACACGCTATTGCCTAGTTGTTATCGAAAGGATCCGGAATGAAGAACACATTGATCGTGTTGACCATTTTGTGTGCGGCTCGAGTTCCGGCACAGACCGTCGTTCAACAGTTTGTGGCCATAAGCAAGGGGGCGGGAACCGTTTCCGATATGGACCTCCAGCCGACCGTTGAAGGCAGCACTCTAATCGCCATGCCCCTCGAACTTACCCCCGGAATCAGGGTTTTGAGCGTGACTGACAACGCGCCTGACGGAGGCAACACCTACAGGGAGGTGTCCGGCAGCGCCGCTTCATGCCAGGGACAATCCCTCAGCATCTGGTATTGCGAGAAGTGCAATTCCGGCGTGACCGAGCTTAAGTTCCACCTCTCCGGCCGCACGGTCGCCAGTTTGAATGCCTTTCTCGAGGTCTCGGACCTTCAGTCCGCCTCCGTTCTCGACGGCGAAGGAGTTCACGTGACGGACGGCACCCGTACGAGCGCCGGGCTGGAAGTCGGCCCCAAGATCAAGACCTCTGCCATGGACTTTGTTGTTGCCCGCTTTTCTTCTGCCATGCCGGTGCCGACCGAAGTTTCGGCACCATGGTCCTTCAAGCCATCTTATGTCTATCTGCTGAACGCTGCCCCCGGAAGTTATGGACCAACTCTTTCCGGGAACGGAACTGGCGGCAACTACTGCATGGGCATCGCCGCATTCAAGACCGCTGCATCTGCTCCTCCGTCACCAGCGGCTTCAGAGAAGTAGATGCAGCGCGATCCCCGGGCTTATGAACATCGACCTCGCGTGGCGGATTACTTGTTCTCACTCGCGCTCGGTTGAACCAAAGCGACGGAATTCTGTTTCTTGGTATTGTTGCTCAGCTCGGCCAACACCGATTCCCGCAGCTTTCCATACCCGACGGCGCCACTCATGAAGTGACCATTGATGAAGAAGCTCGGTGTACCTTGTATGCCAAGCCGTCGACCCTCCTCGGCATCCTTCTTCACCACGGCGGTTTCTTCTCCGCTGTCCAGACACTTGTCAAAGCGAGCCCCATCCAGTTTCAGTGTGCGCGCCTCTTCTTTCATGAAGGTCGTTTGAACCTTCTTGGTTTCAAACAGGAAATCGTGAAACTCCCAGAACTTCCCCTGTGCCCCGGCGCAGCGCGCGCCCTCCGCGGCCCTTTGTGCCAGCCCGTGCATGGGAAGAGGGAAATCCTTATAAACAATCGAGACCTGAGTGCCGAACTGGTCCAGGAGCTTCTTGAGGTCGGCATTCACCTGTTGGCAGTACGGGCATTCGTAGTCTGCGAATTCAACAATCTGAACCGGAGCCGCGGCGGGACCCAATCTCGGAGCGTCCGCGACCTCGACCTCAGCACTCGGCTGGGCCAACTCCACGACAACGCTGTAATCGCCGCGCAGCTGGGCGATATAGGCGTCCCGGGCCTTCCTCAGACGCAACTGGTGAATGGTTTCGATGATGTGAGGCCGCGCCGATTCGTACGGTTCCTCGGTTTGCACACCCTCGTAATAGAAACGGAGCTGATCCTCGGTCGGTTCCGGCACGTTGGTCGCGATGTGACGCTTGATGACCTCCTCGACTGTCAAGCCTTCCTTCTTTGCCTGCATTTCCAGCAACTGCTCGGCGATCAGCTGTTCGAGCGCATCGCGCTGGGCAACGTAGAACTTGTAACGGGCCTGGAGCAGCTTTCCCGCCTGGCTGTGTTCCAGTTCGCCTTCGGTAATCTTGCGGTCGCCAATCTCGGCCACCACGTCGGAATCATTTTGGGCAATCATCGGAACGGAAAAAGCAGCCACAGCGGCCGCCATTCCAAGCATCTTCAAGAAGCGTTGGATCGACATCGCGAAAGGTTTCCTCTCATTGAAATTAAGCGGGGGGTAAAAAAAAGGGGGGAGAGCACCCAGACGCCGAGTATACCATTGCATTCGGCGCCTGGGTAGTGTTCTTGTTGCGGCCAGCTTGGCAGCCTTAGGCGAAGCTGCTTCTCCTGGCCTTTCCTGCAAATCGGAAGTTTAGAAGTCGGAATCTTCCAGTGTGCAGGGGCAGGCTTTTCCGCTAAGCTCTGCCAGGTCTGCCCAGCAAAGCAATTCCAGCAAGCCCTGCTCGGACTTGGTGAGATTCGCATCCGCAAACAGGGTTTCTGTCTGTGAATACGCAGCAGGACCAAATGGGGTCTCGTTCTTGACGCTCTGGATGTGCGTCGCCCAGGCGTGCAGACCGGCCGACAAAACCTCCGGCGCGGGTTCCGGATCGCCCTTGACGGGTACGAATCCGTTCGAGGACGAGAGCAGTTTGATAACGCCGCGAGTCGGCGCGACGCCGCGCAGACTGGTCGCAGTCACGGCCTTGACGGACTCAGAAAGCAGGCCATCCGGCGTGACTTGGCAGCTGCAGCAGGTGATGAGCTCTTCGCTGTCGTCAAACACGAAGAAGTCAGCATAGGCGTTCCCGTTTCCCGGGGGGGACGAGTACGGCCCCTCGTAACCATCGTTGATGACACGGATGGTGGCATCAGGAGCCGCAGCTACGTTGTTCGAATAGTACGTAACAAAGTAGGTGTCAGCGTCCTGGGCCATCGCGCTCGAACAAAGCAGAGCAACGGCCAGCATGGCAAAGACTACCAATCCAACCCTTTTCATTGTGTGATCCTCCAGTTTATTTACGCCGAGGGCCGGGGGGAGCTCAGCTGGCGCTTCCGGAAAGATAATCCATTGAGCCTTATTTACAATTACCCACGTGGCTTAGCCTTTTATACTAGTACCCACCTGGCTTAGCCTGGCGCCATGTTGTTCGTTAAGATAGTTGACTTATCTGGCGATGTGACTTATTGTCTGCTCCGACATGGCACGTCGAGCACCGCAGATCGACCTGGCTGCCGAGGAACGGACGACGCTGGAGAACATCGTCCGCTCTCCTTCGGCCGCCGAGCGGGATGTGCTGAGGGCCCGTATCGTGCTGCTGGCGGCCGAAGGACGCCGCAACGAACAGATCCGGGAGGCGCTGCACATCTCCAAGCCGGTGGTTGTCAAATGGCGGCGCCGTTTTGCCTGCGATCGCCTTGCCGGTCTCGGGGACCGGGCGGGACGAGGGCGAAAACAAAAGTATGACGCAGCGATCCGACAGCGGATCGCCGCCACGGCTCGCAGCCGACCGCCCGAGTCCACCGGAACTCACGGCTGGAGCGTGCGCGCCCTGGCCAAACATCTGGGTGTCGGTACGTCCGTTGTGCAGGCGGTTTTGTCGGCCGAATCGATTCAGCCCCATCGCTTCCGATCGTCGAAACATTTCCATGACCCGGATTTCGAACCCAAAACCTTGGCCGTGATTGGTCTCTACATGCAACCACCTCAGAATGCCGTTGTGCTCCTGGTCGACGAGAAGACCTCGATCGAGGCTCGGGATCGAATCCAGCCCGGTTCGCCGAGGAAGCCGCAGAAAATCGGGAGGCTCAGTCGCGAATCGAAACGCAGCGGCACCGCGTCCCTGCTGGCCTGCCTGGAGGTCGACAGCCGGCAGACTCGTGCCCCCATTCCGCGAAATAACAGCGTCACTTTCATTCGATTCTTGCGCCGGTTGTTGCTGGCGTATCCGGATAAGGATCTTTGCGTGATCCTCGACAACGGCTTCTCCGGGCGGAGCAAGAGGACGATGGCCTGGGTTGCCAAACAGGAGCGCCTGCAACTGACCTTCACACCGAGCCACGCCAGTTGGCTCAATCAGACCGAGATCTGGTTCGGCATTCTCGCGCGCAAGGCGGTTCGCCGCGGCATCTTCAAGTCGCGGGACGAGCTTGTCGAGCGTCTGATGATTCACATCGCAGCCCGTAACGAGCAAGTGCGGCCCTTTGAGTGGATTTGCCCGGGAAATTCGAGGGCCGCCTGATCGGTCCCTAATAAGTCAACTCATTTAACGAACGAATAACTCGAACCCCGGGGAGGGTTACTGCTTATGGAGTAGTGTTCTCGCGGCAGGATCCCGCAGCGCAGCCTCACATTTCGGGCGGTCGAACGCGCCCGATCCCAAACCGGACGCTGCGGCGGCTGACGTCTTTGGTGGCTTGACAGGTTTTTTATTGGGGCGGAGCTGGTGGCGGAGTTTGTGAGCCCTCGCTTTGAGTTGACAGCTTCTTGAACAATTGCTTCATGTATTCCCCCCGCTGGTCCGGCGACATATCCTCGGCAGGAGGTTTCACGTCGACCGGTGGAGGGAGAGGCTGACTGGTGTCTTCCTCCGCAGGTTTCTTGGCCGGATAAGGGCTGGGGGCAGGTTCTTGCGCCCGTGCGGCAAGAACTTCGGTCCTCGGCGCCGCAGCAGGACTCGCGCCCTCCTGCTCAACCGTCAACAGAACCTGCGCCACCGCGTTCGGGTCCTGTGGTGAGTTCACGATAACGAAATTGAAGTGGGAGCCGTTGAGCAGTTGCGTCAATACATCGTTCGGCTTTCCCGGACCGGCGTGTTCGAAAATGCGCTCACTGCCAGTGCCGGGGGGAAGATCGATCACAGCTCCAGTTTTTTCGGCAATCAATCTCAATAACGCGGCCAAAGTCACGTTCTCCGCATTGATGGTCAGCTGTCCATTCGCATAAGTGACCGCCGACGAATTGTGCATCGAGATAGCTCCTCCATTTCGAGCAGCCACAGCTGGAGGCACAGCGGCCAGATCCTGCATCGGCGGTAAAGCCGCATTGCCGACCGGGTTTTGTACGCCGACCACAGCGGATATCGATGGTTGCGGCTTGACGGTCGGGACCGGCGCACGGGCGGGAGTTACCGAGGCAAACGGTTGGAGCGACTGCACGTTCAAGCTAAGAACAGTGTTCGATTTTCGATTCTCAGGAGCGGCGCGAACCGCATTCGGCAACGGCGGCAATGGCGCGTTGTGGACAACGCTCCGGTTTTCAACCGCCGGCGCGCCAGCGATCACCTTCGGTGGCGTCGACATCGCACCACCAGGCATCGACATTGCACCACTACTCGACACGTTCGTTTTTTCTACCGGCGGCTTCGGGGCGACCACTCGAGGCAAGGGTGGTAATTCTCCGCTACGCGCAACCCGCGGGCTTTCAACTGCCGGGGCAGAAGCAATCGCATTCGGTAACGGAAGCGATCCCCCGCTGGCGGAAACGCTTCGGTTTCCGATGCCCGGGGCTGCGGCTACCGCGCCCGGCAGCGGGGGTAATTTCCCTACGCGGGCGACATTCTGCCTTCCAAGCTCGGGGGCTGCGGCTACCGCACTCGGCACAGGTGGCGATTCGACTCTGGCGGAAACGGCCTTTTTTTCGATCTGTGGGGCTGCCAGTGGTTGCATTTTCCTGGCGTAGACTTGCGCAGATTCAGCGCTCGCCGGAGCGGTGAGGGCAGCCTCAAGCCGCACTTCCGTCAGTACCGAGTAATTGGGATCCGAAACCAGAACGCCTTCCACCGTGACCATTCGCGGCTGCGGTAACGTAGAGGGCGGCTGGTAGACTCCCTGCTCGTTGATGCTCCCGCAGGCTGAGCCCGAGCAGCCGATTCCCGAAACGTTCCACCTCACCGCTACGGGTTTTCCCTGAGCGTCAGTAACCGAGAAGCGTTGGGTTTGATCCGCTGCGACGGTGGCATCGCTCGGATGAACGATCAACCGGTGTGGTGCGGCGCGCATCGACCGTTGAACGGTCAAGCCGCTCGGAACTTCATTCGCTGAGGCGGAGAGTGATCGCGCTCCAAAACCTGAAAGCACGCCGACTACGAATGCGTGACGCGCGACGGTTCGAACCCAGGCGCGCGATTCGATACCGGACAGCTTTTGCGACCAGCCCGTGCCGCAATCGGAACTCGCTGGAGTATCCCTACGCATAACTCCCTCACTTCGGCGGCGCAGCAACTGAATCGCCTCGATCACTGCACTCGGGGGGCACGAATGCTTGTCTCAATACCAGTATCGTAGCAACAAAGGCGCACGCTCGTCGGGAAATTCGAGGGAGAAAAGCAACGCAAGCGCCGTCCCCGTACCACGTCTATCAATTCGCGGGTAGCACAACTTCAAACTCTGAAGAGCACGTGACCCGCCATCCAAGAAAAACACACTCCTACATGCTTATTGGACTACGGAACCGAACGACCGGCAATACCACGATTGGCCTAGCCAGACAGTGTACGGACGGATTTTTTTCTTCTGTACCTCGGTCAAATCGCCCGGTCATGGCCTGGTCATCGAAAGCCCGGTGAAGTCGAAGACAAGCAAGCGGTTACAGCAAAGTGACATTTTCTTTCAGTTGTGTGCCACGGATCTGCAATTTCGAGGACTTGGATTCGAGTCAACTTTCCGGCGATCCGAGGCTCGGGTCGCGAACGCGGAGAACTCGATGAAAACACTTCTCTTGACAAATCCTTGCCAATTACAACATACTACTCGCGCTGAACTCGGCCATAGTATCGTGGCTTGTTGGACGCGCCACTCCCCCCTAAAGCCGGAACTCAAAATTTAGGTCCACTTGATTGCGCGGGATATCCGGTTTACGTCAGCATTGAAAATGTGCGCGTGACTGGAGAAAAAGCCACTCAAATCTCTAGGAGAGCATCGTGTCAATGGCTCCGAGCAACAACGGCTTTTTGCTGCTAGACGCGGGACTAAATCTGATCGCATCGAATGATCCAGCGCTTCAAATCCTTTGCTTCCCGAGCGAGGCAGACCGGATCAAGCAACCGAAAGTTTTTCTTTCGGACCGGGTGCGCACCGCGCTTATCGATCATCGCAATCAGGACGGGCCGTCTTTCGTAAAGGAATTCAGGTCGGGCAAACGCCGGTACATCTGCAAGAGTTTCCAGGTGGAGGGGAGCGTGCGCGCGCCGGTCCAACCCGCTTTCGCGGTGCTTCTCGAGCGCGATGCGGCGACCAGCACCGGGCTCTCAGAGATCTCCGAGCAGTTTGATCTGACCCAGCGCGAACGCGAGACAGTCGAGTATCTGCTGCAAGGCCTCACCAGCAAAGAGATCGCGACCCGCATGAACATTAGTCCAAATACGGTTAAGGCGTTCCTTCGGTTGGTGATGGTGAAAATGAAAGTTTCGACGCGCTCCGGGATAGCAGGAAAAATCGCCGGATCCTCGCGGACCAATACATAGCCACTTTTCCATCCGCAATTCCCGGATTTATCTGAAGGTTCGATCGCTTTTGAGAGTAGAAGCGAATTAGTCCGATTGCAGAATTTACTCAACCAGTTTCTTCAGGCATGATCTCATGCTGTGGCACAACCTTCAGATCAAGAACGGCGTCAGCATGAGCGTTTCCCGCAGGTGCTGGAAGTTCATGCAAAGAGCTTGCTGTCGGTTCAGACCAATGGTCCGCTGCCCAAGGAATTTGACGGTCGTGTACACAACCTCAGCAATGGCGGCGTTTGTATTCTGAGTTCGACCCCGCTCCAGGCGTCGATGTTTGTGCGCTGCAGCTTTCCGGTGTCAGACGCTCCAGTGTCGATCCCAGCCGTGATGCAAGTGCGGTGGAGCGTTAAACGGGGCAACAAATCTCCGAGTTATATCAGCGGCCTGCAGTTCGTTGTTTAGGTAACGGGACCCTGTTTTTTCCAAAAACGGGAGGCTTCCTTTGATCGTCAACCCACTGATTGGCTAGTCCAAACGGGCTAATTTGAATTGAGTATATCTCCGTATTAGTCCCGACAATATAGTTCTATCAGGCTACTCCGCCCGAAGCGCCCTCCCCTGCAGCGCCCAAGTCCTGTCATGAGAATCGGTTTCGTTTTTCGCGCAGTGAGTGTGGTCCCTATGCTCCTAGGGATGGGACTGCTCTTGAGTTGCGCGGGGGGAACGATGTCGCCAGGCGGTCAGAATTCAGCCAAGCTCAAACAAATCATCGTTGCACCGGCGAACCCTCAAATACCGAGAGGAGCAAACCTACAACTTGCTGCGAGTGGCGTATTTGCCGACGGAGCGCAGCGTGCTTTACCGGGCGCGCCCACTTGGCAGAGCAGCCAGTCGGCGACGGCCACGGTTAACGCAGAAGGGAATGTGACCGGCGTCGGCGTGGGCGTGGCACAAATCTCGGCGAGCTATCAAGGTATGACCGGCGAGACCTCAGTCAGTGTCGGACCGCCGGCGCTCCTCAGTATTACGGTTAGCCCCAACCAGGCTACTTTGCCCGTGGGCGAATCCGAGCAGCTGACTGCGACTGGCAATTTCTCCGATGGAAGCGTTCAGAATCTGACCCAATCGGCGACGTGGACTTCGTCCGGATCAGCGGTTGCCAGTGTGAGCGCTGCTGGAATCGCGGTTGCGAACGCCATTGGCACGATCTCGATCACTGCGAGCTATGGATCGATGACGGGATCCGCGAGTTTGACGGTTGGTCCTCCTGCGGTTGTCGCCTTGAATATCGTGCCCGCCAGTTTATCCATCAGCATGGGAACCAGCCGCCAGCTCCACGCCGTTGCGAGCCTGAGCGATGGAACATCGCCGGACGTAACCGGAAACGTAGCCTGGAGTTCGAGCGAGTCGGGGATTGCGACGGTTACACAGCAAGGCACGGTGACCGGAGTCGGCAAAGGCGCTTCGCAGCTCTCGGCGACCTACCAGGGAGTAACTGCCACCGCGGCTATCGCCGTGGGACCCGCTGCATTGCTCATCATCAACGTCACTCCGAATTCATCTTCTCTGCCGCTCGGCGAATCCGAGAAACTGATTGCGACCGGAACTTACTCCGATCGAAGCACGCAAACCTTGACTCAGTCCGCGACCTGGACTTCGATTTCGTCAGCCGTTGCCACGGTTAACGCTCAAGGCAGCGTGACGGGCACGGGCAAGGGCGCCACTCAGATTTCCGCGGCTTATCAAGGAGTGTCGGGCACGGCTTCCGTCAACGTCGGACCGCCGGCGCTCCTCAGTATTACGGTCAGCCCCAGCCAGGCTACTTTGCCTGTGGGCGAATCCGAGCAACTGACCGCGACCGGCAACTTCTCCGATGGAAGCGTTCAGAATCTGACTGAGTCCGCCACGTGGACTTCGTCCGGATCAGCGGTTGCCAGTGTGAGCGCTGCTGGAATCGCGGTTGCGAACGCGATCGGCTCGGTCTTGATCACCGCGAGCTATGGATCGATGACGGGCTCCGCGAGTTTGACGGTTCGTTCTCCTGCGGTTGTCGCCTTGAATATCGTGCCTGCCAGTTTATCCATCAGCATGGGGACCAGCCGCCAGCTCCACGTCGTTGCGAGCCTGAGCAACGGAACGTCGCCGGACGTAACCGGAAACGTAGCCTGGAGTTCGAGCCAGTCGGGGATTGCGACGGTCACGCAGCAAGGCACCGTAACCGGAGTCGGCAAAGGAGCTTCGCAGCTCTCGGCGACCTACCAGGGAGTAACCGCTACTGCGACTGTCGCCGTGGGACCACCTGCGTTGCTTGGCATCAACGTCACTCCGAATCCATCTTCTTTGCCGCTCGGCGAATCCGAGCAATTCACCGCGACGGGAAATTACTCCGATGGAAGCCTTCAAGATCTGACACAAACTGCAACCTGGAGTTTGCACGGATCGGCGAACGCGACTATGAGTGCGCCCGGTAGCGTGACTACGACCGCGTTGGGGACGGCTACAGTCAGCGCGACTTCCGGCTCCGTCACGGGGTCCGCATCCTTGACGGTAACTCCGCCTGTAGTAACCGCGGTGAGCATCTCTCCGGCAACGTTGACGCTGGTCCTCGGGGGCAGCGGCCAATTCCATGCGATCGCCACTTTGAGCAATGGGACAACCGAAGACATGACTAGCGCCGCGGCGTGGAGTTCAGCGCAGCCAAACATTGCCAGCGTAGGCAGCGCCGGAGCGGTAACCGGCTGGCAGATTGGCTCGACTACGGTTCTTGCAGAGGTCGGTAGCCTGAACGGCTCCGCTGATCTCATCGTAATGCCGCTTGCGCTCGTTAGTTACTATAGTCGCATCAACGCTGCCACATCTGGCATAGACGGCAGCGTTCTAGTCAGTAATCCTGGTCTTACGCGAGGCAACATGTGCGCAATGGTGTATGTATTCGACCAGAACCAGGAATTGAATGAATGCTGCGGATGCTTGATTTCTGACAGCGGGTTGCTGACTCTCTCCGTGCTAGACGATCTCACGGCAAACACTCTGACGGGTAAAAAGCCGCGAGCCGGAGAAATCATGATCGTTCCATCCGACCCGACGCAGAATCCACAATGCAATCCGAATTCCTTGTCGCCGAGCAGCGAGCTCGTTGCCTGGGGGACGAACCCTCAGCGTGCGGGAAGCACCTACCAGCTCACGGAAACAATATTCGCAACGATGGCGTTAACCAGTGGTGAAGCAACTCTCCTGCAAAACGAGTGCGGCTATGCGCAGCAGCTGGGAAGCGGCGCCGGTGTCTGTTCCTGCGGCACCGGCGACTAAACTGCCGACCGCGGTCTCGCCCGCCACATCGCGGGTACGCGGCGAGATTTCTCTACATCCGCTTCTTCGCAAACTCGGTTTCTCCCTGAATTCCTTTTTTTGCGGAGGGATTCGTCCCCGAGCATGGACCGCCACCGGGGGCCACGCACGAGCAGCCCGAATTGCTGTTATACCGGCACTGATCCTCGGGATGGTCAGGCTGGTCGCAAACCGGATTACCGCATCCGGGAAACTTCGGAATCTTCATGCATGAGGAGCTTTGGGAAAATTTATGGGACTGTTCCCATTGACCGACTTCCGGAGCCTCGAATCTCAATTGTTCGTGACTCAACACGTGGAGCTCGACTCCCCGGGGAGCTTGCACTTCCTTGACGCCTCCGTTCACATCCAGTGAATATGGGCCTGAAATCGTAATTCGCGTGTCCCCTGGTTTTGTTTTCCCGGGACCAAAGTTGATCGATACGGCGGTCGTGCCATCATTTCCCCTGGTGACCGAGATATCGCCGGCAGTAACGATAGTCACGGTTGCACTGCTGTCTTGCTTTACCGTTTCCTGAGCTGGTACGGTCGTTGCCATCAGCCATGTGCATACCGCGATTATGGAACTCCACCTCAGCCGGGTTTTCATTCATCCTCACAGGTCTCGAAAGAAGGACCGCTACAATATTACAGATGGTTGGTGGCAGGGCTGGCGTGAAGGGTAAAAATTCCATCAAACCTCGTCCAGTGACCTACTCGTACCTTAGCGCGATCATCGTTCGCCACCGTCGCCATTCTGGTTACGCTCGTTGCGGTGCTCGCCTCTTATCTTCCCGCGCGGCGCGCCGTGCGCGTCGATCCGGTACGTGTTCGAGGCGATCTAGATCTAGAGACACTGGAAGACGAGGCTAACCTGTCCGGGCATCAACTGGTTGGTGGTTGAACTATTCGCCAGTACCCAGTTGGCGGCAACATGGGGGTTTCCTCCGGTCGAGTTGGTGTAGTACTGCCAACTTACCCACCCGTAGCTGTGCTTGATGTTGTCGACGGGGTTGACGTTTGTGTCATAGCCATAGGCAAAGATCTCCTGAAACTGACAGGAGTTGACGTTCTCGGAAGCGCAGCCGTAGGTATACCGCAGCGGCAAGGTTGTGATGGAAAATGATTGTGGTGGGGTTGCGCGGTTGTCGGTGATGGTGAACGTCCCCGTTGGTTCGACCGCCAGCTGGGAATAACCGAGATTCTGTGCCGGACTCTGCAGCACCTGATCGACGTAGGTGTAGTAGTTTGTATTGTTAGGCTGGGCCGGCGGCGGAGGATTCCAGAACGAACTGTTGTTTCCTCCCGGAACCGCGCATCGAGCAGCCCAGCGCATCGAGGAGTTGGACGACCTGCGGTTAGTACCATTGTTGAAGATCTTGCAGCTGGTAGGATCATTCCAGTGGCTGACGCCGTTCCACACATCCAGTTCGGTCACCCATTGGTAGATATAATTTGCGTCGTAAAGATTGACGTCCCAGGGATTGCCTTGCGGATTCTTCACGTAATAGACCGTGTTCTGGTTCTGATCCCATGCTGTGTAGATGTACGCCGATGGCAGACCATTGGTAAAGCCCTCCATGTGGTAACTGGCCGCCAGTCCTGGATCCATCATCATCACGCTCAAGACATCGAGGTAACCATGTCTTGGACAACTGATGGTCGGCTGAATCTGGCCGAAAGCTCTGGGTGCGAGCGGCAAACACTCTGCTAGAGCCAGGAGGCCAAATGCAAGAGCATACTTGCATGATTTCCTTAAGCAGTCATAACTCGCCCTCATCGCGATGACCGGCGTGGTTGTGACACACGAGGAGCCTGCAGAAAACGCGGAGTACTTCATGAATTCAGATGATCCTTCCTGTACGGTGTGTGTTGAATCGAGCTTCGCAGAACATAATTCATGCGAATGTCGATACGCGAGAGCCTGAAGTCCTAAGGGAAATCCCTTAACCCTGTTGAGCCCGACCCGCCCGTGGCGCCGAGAGAAAGGAAAATGCCGGATCTTCAGACTTCAGCACGCGTACAATAAGAACTCCACAAGATATGACTGAGAAAACGAAGGCTGCCGAGCGGCGTTCGCGTCGGCGAATGCCCGTCCGCGTCCCGGTCAAGGTTCGGCACGATGGCAAAGAGCACCAGGGATCGACTCGGGATCTAAGTTCAAGCGGGATCTTTCTCTATTCCGAATCAGCGATGAAAGCGGGCTCGAAGCTGGAGTTGGTCATCATGCTACCGCCCGGTCTCGGAATGGGTCCGGGAGGATGGACTCTGTGCGAGGCTTCAGTCGTGCGAGTCGAGCAATCTCAAGGGAAAGGCATCGGCATCGCCGCGACCCTCGACCGTATCGCAATGTTGCCGGAGCTGAGCTGAAAAAGGCAGCAAATTCCATCGCCGGAACGCGCCGGCCAGACGTCCCTTCTCATTTTGCACTCAGGCAATTCAAACAAATATCCTCAATCCTACAAAGGTAGCTTGGCAATGCCCCATCTTTGGTGCAATAATAGCCGCCTTCCAAAGGGAGAGGGCCAACACTTTTTTACTGCAGGTATGAGTTTATGTGGATTGAAAAACTGATCGATGGTGTGCTTGAACTGGAGACGCCAATCGGAGCGCGATACGTAAGGCCGAATCTCGCGCAACGTGCATATTTGATGTGGACTTTTCGAAATTTTTCCTCGCTGCCGCAACAGGTGCTTCGTCCTTGGGAACGCCGGCTGATTGACCGACTTCGGAACGAGAATCGATTCGTAGCAGTCCCCGCGATTGGCACGACCGTGGCACCGCTGATCGGAAGAGTCGAGCGGCGAGTTCCGGCTCAGGTCGTTTCTGTGTCGGCTGCTGGCTCATCGATTCGAAAGCCGGCCTCTGGAACGCAAGCACCCGCACCAGAGCAACGGCGAGAAGCTGCGTCGGCCTGAACACTTCAGGCGTTTCTTCTCGTGATCCCCGTTCATCTTCAGCTGGCCCAAAAAGCAAATGCGCTGACGCCGAATGTGCGGGTCCATTTCGTAAAGCCGCGAAACTTCGGTGTTGGCAAGAGACGCGGTACGCGACAACGTTGGGTTAGGAGTGATCATGGGACGGAGCGCTCCACGGAAAAGGGCCGACATTCGAGGCAAGCTCTTACCCGATCTGTTTAATAATTCCCACCCGCGAAAGAGTCTACGATTTTGCGCGAGCATGCTTCGCGAGTCGAGCCGGCTATTAAAATTAAACAAGTATCGACCACTGGACAGCCTATCTTGCACTTCGAGGTCGCCGGAGCCTTGCCGGCCATCGCAGGGAGGAGACGCTGGGTCGAACATTTGTTTCCGGTAAAGGACGCAGGGGCAGGGTGAACCGTGTCGGTGTGGTTGTCGCAGACGACCGGCCAATGAGCCGCAGCCACCGAGCAAATCGCGGGCCTAGTCTGGCAGCATTGCCTGATTCTAAAGTGACGCGATCATGGAAGGACATCGCGAATTATCTGAAAGGCTCTGTCAAGACCGTCCAGCGTTCAGAAGCATTGGCCGCCGCTCTAAAGATTAAAAAGGAAGAGCTGCAGCGTGTCGTCACAGCGGACCGCATACGCGTGAAGTTTTGGTACAATTCCGTTGGAATTGGCCGGGAAAAATCCGGAGCTGGAACCGCTGGAAAGGGTCTGGAATCATCTGTCGCAAGACCATAAAGCCGATCTCATCGCGCAAGCGGAAGCGTGGGCAAGAGGAGACCGGGAAACGGCAAAGAAGCATTAAAGTTAGTTGCGGCAGAGATTTAGTAGAAGTTAGTTGAGGTTGGAACGTTCGAGAGTGCCAAGTTTTGCCCTAAATCCTTCCGCCGCAATGGATTACAGAGGGCGCGTAGCTCAATTGGCAGAGCAACTGACTCTTAATCAGTAGGTTGTAGGTTCGATTCCTACCGCGCTCACCACTCTTTTCAATGATTTGCCTCAAATAAGCCCGCACGGAAGCACTTTTGACGCGGTACTGAAAAGGCGCACTTTAGCGCACACCGTTCCGAAGCGCACGGCACACCTACGGCACACCTGCCAGTGGTGTCCCGACCGGCATCGTTGACGGGTAGAAGCAGCACCCAAATCTAGCCATCCATTCGCCGCCGTTTGTGGGTCAGAGTCTGTCCGGGTGAAATCGCGGCTCCTAATGTGGTCAACTATTACCACATTTGTGGTAGATTATTACCACATGTTTGATCTTCGCTCCAAGGCACGCCAACATCTGCTGGCCTATTATTTTACGAACCCCACAGCCCGCCACCATCTGCGGGACCTGGCGGAGCGGCTGGCCATCGATCCGTCTAACTTGTCGAAAGAATTGGGACGCCTGGAGCGCGAGGGTCTGTTCGCGTCGGAAACGAGTGGCCGACAGAAATATTTTCAACTGAACCGGGAGTATCCGCTTTTTGCAGAAGTGCGCAAGATCGTCGCGAAAACCATTGGTGCGGCACCTGTGATCGCGCAGTCTCTCAAGAGAATTGAGGGAATAGACAAGGCATATCTGTACGGATCGTTTGCAAGCAACCAGCAGGACGCTGCCAGCGATATAGACGTGCTCATGATTGGTGCCCCTCGCGAGGAAGTCTTGGCGCAGGCCATGCGAAAGCTCGAGCGGAAACTCGGACGCGAAATCAACTACACGGTTCTCACACCAAAGGAATTCGAGTTGCGCCGTGCTCGAAAGGATGCCTTTCTGGCAGATGTCTGGCACAATAAGCGTGTTCCACTCATAGGTACAGATGAAGAAGCTAAAACCACACGTCGTTGACTGGGCGCAGATCGAACGCTTTCTCACGAGCGCAGAAAAGAAGCTGATTTCGGCCCGCAAAATTCTCGCTTTTGATGAAGAAGCTTGTCTTCAACAAGCTTACGAAGCAATGCTGAAAGCTTCCCTCGGGTTCATGTTTAGCCACGGATTCCGCGCGAGAAGTCAGCCTGGGCACCATATCGCCATCATCGATTTTGTTGGGTCACGTATCGACAAGAAACATGCCAGTCTGCTGATTGTCTTTGATCGTCTGCGCCGGAAGCGCAATACAGCCCTTTATGATGACACCGGATTTGTTTCTCGCCATGATGCCGAGCAAGCTCTCGAATCCGCCGGCGACTACTTGAACGTGATCCGAGCTGACATTGCGGCCCGAAAGCCTTAAGTCAGAACCCCTGCCCTTCGCTCCCGCAGCCGTCAAGGATCACGACCGCTGATCACGACCGCTGACGCGGCGCGCTTAAAACGCACGTTCTTGACTACTGCTCCGCGCTCCGCTGCAGGCCTGAGCCCAACTATGAGAGGCATGAGCCTCTCTGCACTAAGAAGTGCCAACCCGGCCCACTACCCAAGCCTGTGGAACGCGGCAAGCGAGTCGCTAAAGGCTGACAGACCTTGAATTAAAACTGACAGTGGACTTGGCCGACAATTCGATTCTTCGGGAGGGACAAATCGATGGGGCCAGATGGGTAGCCATGCCGCAGTAACGTGTTGGTTGGCTCAATTGGATCCCGATGGCGCGTCACAGGCGACAGTCACTCTTGCGGCTCTGCTATTCATTCTTGCTCCCTGAAAAGATAACCTCCGATTTTCCGGTGGGACGGATTCCGCTGCCTCGTGCGGATCGAGCACGGACGTTGCCGACTCGTATCCCGCAACGGCAATGACTTCAAATCGTTTTCCATCCTGAACGAAACGCTTCCCCCCCGAACTTCGAGCGAATTCAGCCGTCCTAATGGCGAAATCGTCTGCCGCGACAAGCACGGCAAGCTGCAATTCCGAGACCTGCTCTTTCGACGGGGCGAACCTCGATTCGTTGCGTTCGATTTGGTTTGGTGCGACGGCGATGATCTGCGATATGCCCCGCTGAGCGAACGTAAGGCTCGGCTGCGTTCGGTCATTTGCGAGGGGCGGCCAGCGGTTGCTCTATTGCGACCATCTGGAACACGACGGCGAGGGGTGGAAGGGTGAAATCGTTTACAAAGTTGAATTCGTAACCGGATCCTTTACAATCACGTACGAACTCGCGGACAGCAGTACGGCTAATTTTTTCAAGGTGTTGTTCCAGCACCTTCAAAAAGGTCCAAGCTCCTTCTCGATCCGTGTCCGCATGTGCAATCATCTTTGACAAGCCTCTGGTGCGCGGCATCGCATTAAATTCAAACACCGTTTCGAACTCAAACGAAAGGGCATGTACGGTTTTTTGGGCGTTTTCGGTTGATATAACGGGTTCCTTAGTTCCTTAAATGTTTCAGTGTCCAAGTCACGCTGCCCTTCCGCGGAGCGTCTTGCTCGGAAAAATCGGTTTCTCTCCCTTTTTCCTGAACAAGGTAGCCGAACTTGCCCAACCCTCGCTGTTCAACATTGCACACAGGGTTATCGATCGCGGGTTCGTGAGCGATCCACTCCCGCGGGCATTAACTCGCGGCTCGATTTTCTAAGGAACAGATTGAGATCGTTCTGCCGCTCAGATAACCCCCAGAGACGCTGTCACGGACCGCTCGTCCAGCCTAATCTTGACACGTCCGCTGTTTGCGAGATCTTTCCTACCAAGGAACTTACCCCGCTAGTAGCAGCCAACTGAGAGTTCTTGTATAGTACGGCCGCCGCACTGCAGTTGCGTAAACGATTCGCTCAGTTTTTGACGAAACCACTGGATGAAAAGGCGTCTGCCACGGGCGTTCTTTCCCCTATGGTTCACATGAGTTTCCAGGAAGCGTTCGGATTACTGGTAGTTACCGCAAAGTTAATTCTTTCCGTCTGATGTAACTTGGCGATGAAGTTCAGCAGAGATACGCTCAGGACATGAAGCACAATATTCACATATTAGAAGTGGGCAACCGCCGGGTGCCGGGCTTTGGATTTTCTTCAGCTAAAGATGCTGCCGGATCTATTAAAAAGCACACCGAAAGCATAATCACGAACGGGCACTATCACTACGATTGAGATTCGGGTTGAAGTCGCTGCCGAGCGAGCAAGAATCAAGAACGAGCTGGTGGCGAAAGTCGAGGAGCGAAGGCAGGCGAGGCATGACAGCTAAAGCGA